>ENA-OUPA01000014-OUPA01000014.1-human-gut-metagenome-genome-assembly--contig:-NODE-14-length-147281-cov-7.04056_pt1 | contig 147281 bp, 136 predicted proteins | sample MGYA00237939_ERZ548770 | MGnify/ENA primary metagenome ERZ548770 (study PRJEB26490, sample SAMN05356877) | human gut metagenome | biome: terrestrial biome; feature: human-associated habitat; material...
GGCGTGAAAACTATTCGCGTCCTTCGATCACGTCGAGGAACTCCTGCTTGCCGTGGACGTCCATCTTCTGGTAGATATGGCGTAGGTGCGTGGTCACCGTGCCGTGCGACAGATAGAGCTCCTCCTGGATGCGGGTGCTCGAGCGGCCCTTCGCGAACAGGATCATGATCTCGGTTTCCTTCGGCGATAGGCCGTATTCGCCTGCCACGTCTTTGCAGCGGTCTTGGAAGCGCTGGCGTTTCGGTTCGGCTTCGTCCTTGTCCTCGTCTCCTTTCGCCAGCGCGATGAGATCGTTCTCGTTGAACACGAACATGTACGAGATGAGGATGGCCAGCGTGGCCATGAGCGCGATCAGGCTGAGGCTTTGCGGCGAGAACGGCGCGAACGCGCACACGAACTGTCCCAACGACGAGCCCAGCAGCACGCCGAGCGTCACCATGCCCCAGCCGATGCCGAACACCATGATGCCCGAAAGCCGGTACGTGAACGAGATGTCGGCGAGGAGTATCCAGATAAGCACGTTGAACGTGCCGTAACCCGCCAACGCGATGGTGCTCTCGATCTCGGAAAAGCCGGTGAACACGGGCAGCAGCATGAAGAACACGGCCATGACCAGCATCACCGAGCGGTACACGGGGCGCAGGCCCGTTTTGCTGGAGAGCAGCACGCAGCCGTAGACGATGGCGATGGTGAGCAGGCTCGACCAAAGGAGCGGGAAGCGGTAGAAGTTCTCGACGCTGGCCTCGTTCGCGGTGATGAACACCGCGCGCACCACGCCGTCGGCCATGCCGATGAGGCAGGCGCACACGCCGATCTTCCACGAGAACTTCCCCAGGTGGATCTCGAACGGCTGCACGACCGGCTCGGCTTTCGACGACCACGTCCTCAGCTTCACGAACAGAATCCAACCTGACGCGGCGGGCAGCAGCGCGCAGACCACGCACGCTCCGACGGGCGGCAAGGTCAGAACGGCGGGGAAGAGGGCCGCGGCGATCAGGAAGGCGAGCGGCGCTTCGAACGACGTGCGGCGGGGATCGACGTTGCGGTACAGCTCGCCGTACCCCAGGTCGATGAGCCCCGATCCGGCGCCGGTCGATACCGAGCCGAACGCGCACAGCGCCAGCGCCGGTGCGCTCGGCAGGGTGGCGCAGGCGAGGGCTAGCGTGCCGACGGTGGTGAGGGCCGGGCCGAGGAAGCGGAACGCGCGATGGCCGATGAGCGCCGCGAAGCGCCGGTGGAAGATCGCGCTTGCGAACAGGGTCGCGCACAGCACGAGCGTCGATCCCAAGTAAGCCGCGCCGGGCAGCGGCTCGCCGTTCCACGTGATGGAGCTGGTGGCAGCGCCCAGGAACATGAGGTACACCCACGCGCGCGCCAGGGCGAAGCCGAGCATGCGCAGGTTCAACAGGCTGCGCGGCGCCGTCTCGCGCAGGCGATCCCGGGCGGTGGTCAGCGGTTTCGGCATGTGCGTCACGAGAATTCCCCCTCAAGATCTCGATCCCCTGAGCCTCATTATAGCGTGCGCGATCCGTCCGGCTCACGTGGCCCGATAGGTTGATGCGTGACGTCATGCTTTGCTCATCAGGCGTTTCTCCAAAATCATGGGAAATGCATGATGGGAAAGCCTCCGATTCGCCCGATTTTTTGCAGAAACGCATGATGCGCGGACGTCCCCTGCCGCGCATGCTCGAACAAAGCGGCGGGCGTTCTCGACGAGCCGCCGCAAGGACGAGACGGAGAAGGAGGAGGAATGGGAAAGCTCAATCTGACGCGCCGTGCGTTCACGAAGCTCACGGCCGTGACGGGTGCGGCGTTGGCCTGTGCGGCAGCGGTCGCCCCGAACGCGGCGCTGGCCGAAGATGCCGGAGCGGCCGCGCGCGGCGACGACGTGAAACGCGTGCGCACGTGCTGCCGCGGCTGCGGGAAGATGGAGTGCGGCGTGTGGGTGCCCGTGCAAAACGGCCGCGCCATCAAGGTGGAGGGCGACCAGTCGTCATTCCAGTCGAGCGGCAACTGCTGCGGCAAGTCGCAGTCGTCCATCCAGGCGGCGTACCACCCCGACCGCATCTACCATCCCATGAAGCGCACGAATCCCAAGGGCGAGGATCCCGGCTGGCAGCGCATCACGTGGGACGAGGCGATGGAGATCGTCGGCGCCAAGTTCAACGAGCTGATGGACCGCTACGGCGGACAGTGCATCTTCAACATGGCGGGCACGTCGCGCCAGTGGGTGTACGGGCCCTACGCGTTCTACAAGTGGCTGTTCGACACGCCGAACGCGCACGTGGCGTCGGAAATCTGCAAGGGGCCGCGCCGTTTGATGGGGTGGATCAGCTCGGTCGACGGTGCGCCATGGATGGCGCTGCGCGACGGGCCGCGCGTGTACGTGCAGTGGGGAACCGCGCCCGAGAACTCGAACTACGATGACAGCTGCCGCAACCTCGTGGACAAGATGACCGAGGCCGACGTGCACATCTGCATCGATCCGCGCCTGTCCGGCTCGGGCAAGGAGGCCGACTACTGGCTGAACCTGCGTCCCGGCTCCGACGGCGCGCTGGCGCTGTGCTGGCAGCACCTCGTCATCAAGAACGACCTGGTGGACTGGGAGTTCGTGAAGCGCTGGACGAACTCGTCGTTCCTCGTGGTGGAGGATCGGGAGCCCACGGGCGGCCGCTACATCGACCTGTCCACGCCGCTCAACAACGCCGGCATCCCCGCCGACGTCGTGGGCACGAAGCTCAAGACGCGCCTGCTGAAGGAAAGCGATGTGGTGGAGGGCGGCAGCCCGCGCAAGTTCTACGCGTGGAACAAGCTGGCCAACGACGGCGCCGGCGGCTTGGTGATGTGGGACGTCGACGCCACGCAATGGGAGGGCTGCAACCACGTGGCCCCCACGCGCGACCAGATGGAGGTCGTGTACAAGGGCACGTCGCAGGAAGGCTATTTGCCGCCGCTGTCCTATCACGAGCTGGAGGAAGCCGGCATCGACCTGGATATGCGTGGGACGCACGAGGTGGAGCTGCTCGACGGTTCGAAGCACACGGCGAAGCCGGTGTGGGCGTACCTCGAGGAATCGGTGGCGGACTGCACGCCCGCGTGGTGCTCCGAGATCACGGGCCTCGATCCTGCGCTCATCGAAGAGGCGTGCCTCGTGTGGGCCACGCGTCCCGAGGGGCAGGATTACGGCAACGGCGGTATCCACCTGAACCTCGCGCCCGACCAGATCGGCAACTGCACGCAGACGGTGCGCGCGGTGCTGCACCTCATCTACATGACCGGCAACTTCGACACGCCCGCCGGCAACCGCGGCCTCACGCGCTCGCCCATCGACGAGCAGGCCACGGCCGCGCCCGGCTCGAATATGCCGCAGGAAGTGAAGGCCCAGCTGATCGCCTTGGGCGAGATCCCCGTGGAAGGCGTCACGCCCGATCCCCTCAACGTGCCCGACCGCTACGACACGCTGTCGAACATGGTGGGCGCCGACGAGTTCCCCATCACGGCGTACTACAACGAGTGGGCCGACGCGACGCGCATCTGGGACGCCTGCCTCACCGGCGAGCCGTACCCCGTGCGCGGCGGCATCAACGAGTCCGGCTCGTTCATGAACATGTCGAACGCGAACCTGGCCTGGGAGGCGTTGCAGTCGCTCGACTTCTGGGTGGACATCAACATGTTCCACCATCCCGGTACCGAGATGGCCGACATCCTGCTGCCGTGTCAGCATTGGCTGGAGATCAACAACATCCGCGTGTCGCAGGGCGCGTCCGGCGGTATCGGCGCCACCATCCGCGCGGTCGAGCCGCCCAGCGACACGAAGTTCGACTACGACATCAACCGCCTGCTGTTCGACGCCGTGGGCGGCCCGAACGGAACCTGGACCAACATCGCGGGCGACGCGCCCGGCGGCTACCACGTGGACGAGCGCCTGGAGGACTGGTTCCAGAACAACTCGAAGACCAATCCCAAGGTGAAATGGCAGCATTGGGACGACTTCGTGGAGGACTTCCAGGAGAACGGTTGGATCAACGCCAAGGAGATCGAGCCCGACCGCTGGGGCACGTACCGTCGCTTCGAGACCGGCTGGATGCGCATCGGCAAGGACGCGTGCACCGGCTCCACGTTCAGCGCGGCGTTCGACGACGCCGGCAATCCGGTGAACAACTTCGGCTGCCCCACGCCGACGGGCCTCGTGGAATTTTGGCCGCTCGTGTTCGAGACGTACTGCGTGGACAAGGCGAACGAGTTCAACCCCGGCAAGTTCGACCTGGTGCACGAGATGATGCCGCACTACGACGAGCCGAAATCGGGCCCCAAGGGCGACGTGGACATGAACGAGTATCCCATCATCCTCACCACCGGCCGCCGCATACCCGTGTACTTCCACTCCGAGCACCGGCAGCTGCCGTGGTGTCGCGAGCTGTGGCCGGCACCGCGTTTGGAGGTGAACCCCGAAGACGCTGCCGAGCTGGGGCTCGAGCAGGGCGATTGGGCCTGGATCGAGACGGAGTGGGGCAAGGTGCGCCAGTGCGTCGATTTGTACTACGGCATCGCGAAGGGGTGGGCGAACGCCGAGCACGCCTGGTGGTTCCCCGAGCTGCCCGCGCCGACGCACGGGTTCGAGCTGTCGAACATCGAGTGCATCTGGAACCCCTACGGCCAGGACCCGTTCATCGGGTCGTCCCACATGCGCGGCGTGCCCGTGAAGATCTACAAGGCCACGCCCGAGAACTGCCCCGACGGCAAGGTCATCCCCTGCGCGCCGGAGGACGGCACCCAGATCATCTGCGATGCCTCCGACCCGCGCCTGAAGGAATGGCTGCCCAACTACGACATTCGAGAGGAGGCGTAGGGCATTATGGCAACGAACGCTATCGTCACCGACCTGAACCGTTGCGTGGGCTGCCTCGCATGCATGGTCGCGTGCAAGGCCGTGAACAACGTGCCTATCGGCAGCTACTGGAACAAGGTGCTCCGCATCGGCCCGAGCCTGAAACCTGGTGCCACGAGCGCCCACGACGTGGAGATGTACTACCTGCCCGTGCAGTGCCAGCACTGCGAGAATCCGGAGTGCGTGAAGGTATGCCCGACTCAGGCATCGCACGTGACCGAGGATGGCACCGTGCAGATTGACAAATCGAAGTGCATCGGCTGCCAGTTCTGCGCCATGGCCTGCCCCTACGGCGTGCGCTATCTCAACGAAGAGGAGCGCGTCGTCGAGAAGTGCACCCTCTGCGAGCAGATCACCGCTCAGGGCGGTCTGCCCCAGTGCGTCATCCAGTGCGGCGGCCGCGCCCGCTTCTTCGGCGATCTTGAGCAGGGCATCGACACCTTCGAGGCGCCGGCGGTGGGCTACGACGTCGACCGCTCCTACGACAACCTGTATACCGGCAACCGCGTGACGCTGGGCGAGCTGGCTGTGGAGTACGGCGATGCCGACGTGCACCATCTGCCTGACGTGGGCAATGGCCCGCACTTCGCCTACATCCTGCGCGACCGCGAATGGAAAGGCGGCGAATAATGGAACTGCAATGGCCCCTTATCTTATTTACCACGCTTCTGGCCTGGGCAGCCGGCCTGTTCGCGGCTCAGTGCGTCTGGGCGCTTCGCGGAAAGGGCGCCCGCGCCCAGATGCCGGCGCTCATCACCTCGGCCGTGCTTCTGGTCGTCGGCGGTATCGCCGTGTTCTTCCACCTGGAGCACTGGGAGCGCATCTTCAACGGCTTCGGCCACATGACCAGCGGCATCACCCAGGAGCTCATCGCCATCGTGGTGCTCGCCGTGGTGATGGTGGTGTACTTCGTGTACCTGCGCCGGGGCGGCGATGAGGCCAAGGTGCCGACGTGGCTGTCCATCGTGGGCATCGTCGTGGCGGCGATTCTCGTCATCGTCATGGGCCACTCCTACATGATGGCCTCGCTGCCCGCCTGGGACTCGCTTCTGCAGATCGCCTCACTGCTCGGTGCGGCCTGCGGCTTCGGCCCGGCCACCATGGCGCTCATCTGCGCCGTGCGCGACGAGTCGTCCGACCTCGACGCGAAGGCGAACCTCATCGGTCAGGCCGTGAACGTGGTGCTCGTGGTGGCCTACCTCATCGCCATGCAGGCCACGGCCGGCTCCTACACGGCGGTGGAGTTCTGGTTCGACCCGACGAGCCCGACCATGGACATCACTCCCGACGGCTCGACGGCGCCCTTCTCCGGCGCATCTGCGGCCTGGGCCGTCACGGCCATCGTGGTCGCGGTGGCCGGCCTGGGCTCCGCGCTGGCCGGGCGCGCCAAGGGCGACTGGAAGGTGTGGGGCGCGGTCTGCGTGGCCTGCGTGCTCGTGAGCGCGCTCGCCCTGCGCGCGGTGTTCTACATGACCGGCGTGTCCATCTACCCGTTCTTCTAGAGCGCGGGGGAGGCCGGTCTCCCGGTTGGCACCCGTAGGGGACGACCTCGGTCGCCCCTCCCGACTGGGAAACTTGTGCTGGTCCTCTCCCGTAGGGGACGACCTCGGTCGCCCCTCCCGACTGAGAAAGATTGTCTTTGTCGAGGAGGGCTGACCAAGGTCAGCCCCTACGGAAGAGCGGTCGCAGGTCTCCTACTTCGCCCCGATATCGAAAGCCCCCGATGGGCGCGGTTCGCATCCCCAAACCCCTTGCAAACGCGAATCGCCCCCACCGGGGGCTTTCTGCGTTTTGCGAACCGGCATTTTCGGTAGGTCAGAACTTCTTGCTCTTATATGAGTGCAAGAAGTTGCGGTTTCGAAGATCCAGGACGAGAATTATCTCTTTCGTGCGGAGAAAAGTGCGATCGTGCGAGTTTCAGAGCTTTCGAAACTCGCACGATCGCACTTTTTCTTGCACGAGGACTCTTTCTCGGCTCCAAAGACTCGCACGATCGCACTTTTCTCTACATGGAAGGCGAAAAAGCAAGTTTGGGCGGCCGTTCTCAAGTATGCATCTCGGAAGTTGGTGCTAGCTCCCGTAGCGCTCGGCGACCCATTCTCGGGTGACTTCGGCGAAGGCGCGGGTGGCGGCCGAGGCGGTGTCGCGCGAGCGCACGGCGAGCGAGATGCTGCGGGAGCACTCGCGCTCGGCCGGCAGCAGAAAAGCCGCTCGATGGCGGCTTTTTCGATTCGCTTCTCTTTGTTCCGATGGGCGAAGCGAAATCGATTCGCTTCCGCTATGTTGAATTAGCGGAAGCGAATATCCTTTCACTTCCGCTATGGTTAAATTGCGGAAGTGCAATCGTGGGCAAAGGAGGATGGCATGGCGACGTGGCCCGCTATCGGTAGCGAAGAGGTTCCCTGGGTTCGGGATGATGAAGAGCTCATGTTCGTGCCCAAAGCGAGGCGTCGCAAGATCACGCCGACGTATCGTGCGGCCATTCCCGTCTCGCTGGAGGGTCTTTCCATTCCGCTTACTCCGGAGCAGACGGAGCGCCTTGCCGACATTCGCGCGCGCCTCGCCCGTTTCGATGAGCAGCAGGCGCGTCTCCCTTTCAACGTGCCGAGTTTGCTGTTGAGAAGCGAGTCGGCGGCGTCCTCCCAGATCGAGAACCTTACTTCCAGCGCGCGCAATATCGCCCTTGCTGGACTGTCGGAATCGGCTCCGAAAAATGCGCAGATCATAGCTGCGAACATCGACGCGATGCGACGGGCGCTCGCTTTGCCCGGGGAGCTGACGCCGGAGAGTATCTGCGGCATTCACAAAACTCTTCTCGGGCGCACCGACGCGCCCTTTGCGGGTCGCCTGCGGGAGGAGCAGGTGTGGGTTGGCGGTACGCCCTACAGCCCCCATGAGGCGCTTTTCGTCCCTCCCGTCGCCAAGCGTGTTCCTCGATGCCTCGATGGCTTGTGCCGGTTCGCGCAGATCGATTCCGCTGATCCCGTCGCGAAGGCCGCCATCGTCCATGCGCAGTTCGAGACCATTCATCCCTTCATCGACGGCAATGGGAGAACGGGCCGGACGCTGCTCCATCGAATGCTCAAGATAGATGGCGTACTCACTCACGGAACGGTGCCGGTTTCGGCGGGTTTGCTGCACGACATCGATCGCTACATGCAGGCGCTCAGCAGTTACCAGCAGGGCGACCCCGAGCCTATTATCGACCAGCTCGCCGACGCGCTTGACTCTGCCATCGTGATAGCCTCTCTGGTGTCTGCGCGGGTTGCGGAGATCGACGACGCGTGGAGGGGGAGAATTATCGAACGCGCGAGTGCCAAGATTCACGAGCTGCCGGCTTTGCTGTGGGAACAGCCCGTTGTCGATTCGGCCTATGTCGCTCAACGGCTTGGCGTGACGCGCCGTGCGGCGACCGATCTCATCAATCGTGCGTGCTCCTATGAGATTCTGCGGCCGCTAGGGCGGGCGCAGCGCGGCGATTTCTACCAGGCCCCCGATGCCGTGGATCTTCTGGATGAGATATCGAGCATCGCCGGCATCCGCCGCCTTATGGCGAGCAACGGTCGATAGCAAAAACCGGGGCAGCTCGGAGGGGCTGCCCCGATTGGGGAGAGCGAGTTTAGTTTAGGGATCTAAACTGCGCGGCCCGCATCGTTGCTGGCTCTAACGGCCATGGCGATGTTGAAGGGACTTGCGCAGTCGCCGACGGCGTAGGTTTCGCATCCCCAAACCCCTTGCAGCGCGAATCGCCTCCCTCTGGGGCTTTCCGTCTTTGGCGAAGGGGCGTTACGTGCGCAAGAAGTCGCAGTTATCGAAGATCCAGGACGAGAATTATCTCTTCCGTGCGGAGAAAAGCACGATCGCGCTTTTTCTTACACGAGGACTCTTTCTCGGCCCTCAAGACTCGCACGATCGCACTTTTTTCCGCGCGGAAGGCGAAAAAGCAAGTTTGGGCGGCCGTTCTCAAGTATGCATCTCGGAAGTTGGTGCTAGCTCCCGTAGCGCTCGGCGACCCATTCTCGGGTGACTTCGGCGAAGGCGCGGGTGGCGGCCGAGGCGGTGTCGCGCGAGCGGACGGCGAGCGAGATGCTGCGGGAGCACTCGCGCTCGGCCGGCAGGACGGCGAGGGGGAACAGAGGCCGCGACAGAATGAGGCTTGGCAGCACGGAGAAGCCCAGCCCGGCGCTGACCATGGACATGACGGCGTAGTCGGAGTCTACGGTGAAGCGCACGTTGGGCGCGACGCCGTTGGCTTCGAACAGGGCCTCCATCTCGGAGGGGCGGGCGTTGCCCTGCAGCTGCACATAGGGCTCGCGGGCCAAAGCCTCGGTGGGGAAGAAGGGGGCGCCAGCGAGGGGATGGTCCGGCGGCAGCACCACGAGAAGCGGGTCGGTGTGCAGCGGCACCGCCTCCAGGTTGCGCCGCTCGGGCGCGATGGAGAAGGCGCAGTCGGCGCGGCCCTCCCACACGGCGCTCACAAGCTCCTCCTCGTCGTCGATGCACAGAAGCTTCAGGTCGATTTTCGGATACTGGTCGAGGAAGGCCCGCGCGATGGAGGGGAACCATTCGATGGCCACACTCGTGAAGGCACCCACGCGCACGAGGCCCCCCTCCCGATCGGCAAGTTCGCGCACGCGGGCGGCCAGCGCATGCTCGTCGGCGTTGATCGCCTGCACAAGACCGAGCACTTCGCGGCCCTCGGTAGTAAGATGCACGCCGCCGTACTCGCGCAGAAAGAGCGTTAGTCCCAGCTCCTTTTCCAAGGCGTTCACCAGGTAGCTGATGCCGGCCTGGGTATAGCCCAGTTCCTCGGCGGCGGCCTTGAAGCTGCCGAGGCGCGCCACTGTGAGGAACGCGTCGTATTTCTGATTGGCCATAAGGCGCCTCCTGGGGGTGCGGATAAGCCTGCTTCGTGTTGTGCGTCTGCACAAGTATAAGACTTTCTTGAAATGTTTTACAAGAAGTCTCATTTTACTTTTTACTGCTCGGAGCTTAGTATAACCATCGTTCCAAATTCAGAGAAAGAACGCCCCAGGTGGGGCTTGGATTTTTGCGCTTTGAAGGAGGTTGCGCGCCGGTCTGTGCCGGATGCGGGCCGCGACGAAGCTGAGAGGAGGAGCCATGAGTCATTGGAAGCAGGCGCGTTGGCCGTTCGTGGTCTTCGTGCTCATTGAAGTGGTCATTTTCGGATCGGGCAGCGCTGTGACGAAGTTCGCCTACGACTCCATCACGCCTCTGTGGTGCCTGGCCGTCCGCTTCGGCTTGGCCACGGCGGTGTTCGCCCTCTTCTTCGGGCGCCGCATCGTCGCGCGGCTTCGCAACGTGAAGGTGCGGTTGTGGCTGCCCCAGGCGCTGTGCATGGGCATTTCGTATCTGTGCTGCAACGTGGCGCTCGACCTTACCACCGCCACCAACGTGGGGTTCCTCGTGGCGCTGCCGGTGGTGTTCGCGCCCTTCCTCTCGACGGTGGTGGAGCGTTCCCGCTACCCGCGCGCCATCATTCCCTTTCAGGTGGGAGTAGCCGGCGGCCTGTACCTTCTGTGCAGCCAGGGCGGCAGCCTCGCCGTGGGGCCGGGCGAGCTTCTGGCTTTAGGGTCGTCGGTGGCGCTGGCCGGTGCGCTTGTGTTCGGCAAGCAGGCGCTGGCCGAGCTTGACGCCGTCACGGTGGCAGGCACGCAAATCGCCGTGGCCTTCGCGCTGTGCCTGGGGTGCGCCCTTGTCGCCGAGCCGATGCTGGACGTGGCCGCCGTGCGGCCGGTGGCTTGGGGCATCATCGTGTTCTTGGCGCTGTTCTCCACCTGTCTGGCTTTCTTCCTGCAGAGCTTGGCGCTCGACCGCCTCTCTTCCACGACGGTGTCGCTGCTGTTGACCGGCGAGCCGGTGTTCACGGCCCTGTTCGCCTACCTGTTCCTGGGAGAGACACTTTCGGCGATGGGGCTTCTGGGCGCCGCGGTCATCGTGGGCACGGTGGTGGCCGCCACCTGGGCCGACGGACGCACGCCTGCGTCGGCTCCCGAGGAGGCCCCGGCTCCTGCTTCTGCTGCGACGTCGGCTGTGCCGGCGGAGTCGGTTGCCATGGCGGCTTCGGCGGGGGCATCTTCTGCGCCGGCTCCCCTCGTCCCGTTGCGCCGTCGGGCCGTGGCTTCTCCGCGCTTGTTCGTGCGCAGCCGTCGAAAAAGCCGGATGGCCGCGTAGCGTTTTCCGGCCTCGTTTTCCGAACTTCTCTTGCCCGCCCCGGTGCGCTTCGGCTGCGCCGGGGCTTTGTCCTACTCCGCCACGATGACGCCGAGGCGTCGGGCGAGGGCGGCGGCCTGATAGACGTTCATCTTCGTGCCGTAGATTTCCGCCATGGTGTCGGAGAGCGCCACGCCCTCCAGCTGACAGGTGGAGAAATCGAGCCCGAGCAGCGGCGTGCGGAAGAAGCTCGTGCCAATGAAGCGGTCGTCGTCCAAGGTCACGTAGTGCAGCTCCATCTCGGCCATGTCGGCGCCGGAGAAATCGCAGCGCGTGGCCGATACGGCCCAGAAGCGGCAGCGGTTGAAGGCCCCAAAGTCCAGTGTGCAGTCCGTGAGCGTTACGTGCTCAAGGTTCGCCTCCAGAAACGAGGCGCCCGTGAGCTTGCAGTTCTTGAACGTGCAGCGGGTGAAGCCGGCGTTGTCGAAATAGCTGTTGGCGAAGTCGCATCCTTCGAACACCGTGTCGGTGAACAGCGAACCGGAGAAGTCGCAGCAGGAGAGGAAGCAGTTCGCGAACCGGGCGTGGGCCGCTTGCAATTCCGAGAAGTTCTCGTCGGCGATGATGAGGCCGCTCGCGTCGATAGCCTCGAGGGGCTCTTCCGCGCCGCCGCGCAAGTCGTCGGCCTCCAGGGCGCGCAGCTCTTCCGGAATGGTCGGCAGCGACAGGGTGCGCTGGGCGGCCGCCGCCTCGTAGGCGATCTGGACGGGATCGGGAATAGTGGCCACGGGACGATCCTTTCTCCGGCGCGACATGGGGCCGGCAGCGTAGCGACAAACGGTTCGCGAGTCGTCAAGTGTCGCGAGTCATGTCGGCGATAGTGCCGTCATTTTACTATGTCCGCCAAAATGTTGCGCATCGCTGTTGCTTTCGAGGCTCTTTTTGTGCAGGAGATTGCGATAGGGAGAGTCTGAAAGACGATCCATTGCGGGACGAATCGTTTAGAAAAGCATGTGACCTGGGAAAACGTCATGAACGCAAAAAGCTGAGCCCATGGCGGTCGTCGTCAGGTTCTCCCTATCGCAATTTCCTGCACAGAAACGCTTTGTCGGGCTGCGTGGCGGGTGTTGAACGGTGAAGTTTGCAGGTGCTCTTCGTGCGGTTCGAGAGCATGAGGCCGGCGATGGTGAGGGCGACGCCGGCGACGATGGGAGCAGTGACGGGCTCTCCGAGTACGAGGGCCGAGGCAGCGCCGGTGAGCGCGGGCACGAGATAGATGTAGGTGCTCGTGACGACGGCGCCGAGGTGCTTCACGGCGAAGTTCCAGGTGGCGAAGCAGGCGGCCGAGGCGCCGAGCCCTAAGAAGAGCAAGTTCGCAACGACGAGGGGATCGGTCAGGCCCAGAGCGGGGAAGGCCCCTGCGAAGGGAATGGCCGGCATCATGAACAGAAGGCCCCAGGCGAAGATGCGTTTGGTGACGGCCAGCGTCTCGTAGCCCGCGTCGGCGATGCGACTGACGAGGGTGGAGTAGACCGACCACACGAGGGCGGCGATGAAGGCCAGCGCGCAACCGATGAGATTGTCCGCGGCGCTTCCCGTGAAGGCGCTCCCGTTGCTAGCGCTTCCCACGAGCAGGATGCCTCCCATGGCCAGGGCAAACCCCACAGTGAAGCTCGCGGGAGAGGCGGGTCGCTGGCCACGGGCAAAGGCGATGAGGACGCAGAAGAGGGGAGATGTGGCGCAGATGGCGCCGACGGCCGTGGCGCTCGTTAAAGTGAGCGCCACATTCTCCAGGAGGAAGTAGCAGGCCACGCCAGCAAAGCCCGCGGCGGCAAACAGACGGCCGTCGCACGGATTCGCCGGGCGCAACCGATGTGGCCGCAGGCAGCTGAGGGCGACAAAGCCCAAAGCGAACCGGATGACGAGGATCCAAAGCGGCGTGAGCCCAGCAGCGAGCAGCACCTTGGTGGCGACGAAGGTGGTGCTCCAAACGAGGATGGTGAACAGGGCAAGTGCATGCGCTTTCATGGGCGTACCTGCCCTGGTGGTGAATCAACTGAGCCTTTCGGGGTTGAAGGGGCCAATGGGGCGCCCTTGACCCGGTCGGCGCCGGCGCTGGATCCGGTGACGGCCCGCTGATAGAAGCCCGGTGTCATCCCCAGGCGCTCCTTGAAGGCGCGGGTCATGTGAGCCTGATCGGCGAATCCCGCTTCGGTGGCCGCCTCGGCGCAGCTGGCACCGACGGCGAGCGCTTCGCGAGCCGACTCTACTCGCAGCGAGGCCAGGTAGCGCATGGGAGTCAGCCCGAAAGATGCAGTGAACGAGCGCAGCGCGCGGTACTTGTCCAGGCCGGCTGCGGCAGCGACCTCTTCCAGACGCACCGTTTCGGATGCGTGGCGGCGCAGGTAGGCGGCCATGGCGTGGGCGCCGTTGCCGGAGGGCGCTGGACGGTCTGCGGCTGCTAGCAGGTCGAGAAGCAGATAGAGCGTCTCCTCCAAATGCGCTTCGTCGACAAAGGGCACCTCAAGCAGCGCGATGATGTCTTCCATGAAAGCGACGGCTTCGGCGTCTTCCACGATGGGGCCGGCGAAGGGCGGGCAGTCGGGGAGATCGAGCAGGGCGAGGCTGTCGTAAACGAGCGGCACGGCCCCTTCCTGAACGCAGCCGTGGGCGTCGCCCGGGTTTAGGGCGAGCAGCTGGCCGGGGCCCAGGTGATGCTGCGCGCGATTGCACTCCATGAGGCGGTGCCCCTCGCGCACAAGACCGATGACCGGGTAATCGTGGGCGTGGGGCGCGAACAGCTGGTCGAAGCCGGCGAAGTGCCGGAACTCCACCGCGCCGTCCAGGACGCGGCGCACGGTCTCGCGGTGCCGGGGGTGGCGGGGCTGCTGAATATGTGGGGCATGAGTCATCTCCATAACAAGGAGAGATGATAACCATTTGTCCGCAGATTTCTTGCATGAAATTGCAGCGAACTGCCGCTTCGGGTTTTAGGCGTCGAAGGTGGCAAAGGCGTGGGAGGCGCGGCGGATTCCCCAAAGTGTTGCGAAGGCAAAAAGAGTCACGCCGATGCCCAGGACGGTGAGCTGGGCGCCGAGGTCGTGAAAGCCGGGCACGCCGAGGGGCGCGCAGAACTCCCAGGGCAGATAGGGGAGTGCCTCCAGCAGGGTGATGGCAAGCGCAGCCGGAATGCAGGCGAGGGCGAAGGGCGCGCCCACTTTCAGGGGGTTTCGATAGTACAGCGGGTAGAACACGGCGTTGAACAGGCCGAAGAGCGCAAAGCCGAGCCCGACGAGGTAGAGGTTCGCCGCACAGCCCACAGGCCCCTGCTCGACGGCGATACCGTTGATGCCGAGCGGTTCGCGCAGGGCGATGAACGCCACCATGACTGCCAGCATGAAGACCTCGATGAGGGCCATGACCGCCACGCGGGCCCGCACCATGGCTCGGCGACTCGCGGGCAGGGCGAAGGAGTAGGCCAGATCGTGCGTCTCGCGGGCGTTCATGCCGTTGAAGAACGCCACAAGGATGCCGTAAATGAAGATGGCGCCGTACATCCACGAGGGAATGAGGACGAGAACCCCGAGCAGCGCCAACATATAGGTGGCCGGGTGCACGACGAGGCGAAACTCCTTCATGATGAGCGCTTTCATGCGACGTCCTCCTTCGGAAGGTGGGTCATGATGTCCTCCAGGGTGGCGGGACGCCCGATGCCGGCATCGGAGGGCACGAGCGCGCTGTCGCCGGCGGCCGTGCGCCGCAGTCCCAGCACGGGCGCGTCGGATAGCAGCTGCGCGTGGTGGGACAGGGCGAGCGCGACCGTGAGCTTTACGCGCATCCCTTGGGACAAGTCCATGATGCGCTTGCGTCCGTCCAGCTGGAACAGCTGGCAGTAACGAGCGAAGACGGCTTCGTCCCAGTGGTCGTAGAACTGGCGCGTGACATCGGCGATGGTCGCCATCCGTCGCGTGCGGTAGAAGTCGGCCCCTCCCAGCTCGAAGCCGGTGCGCTGTTTCGCAAAGTGCTCGTTGCCCGCGAAGGGACGGCCGAAGTAGGCGATGGTGCCGCTGTCGGGATGCACGGCGCCCTCTACGCACTTGAGGGTCGTGGATTTCCCGGCCCCGTTGCGTCCGATGAAGCCGGTGATGTGACCGGGTGCAATGGCGAAGGTGATGTCGTCCAAGGTGAAGCCGGGATAGTGCTTCGTCAGATGACGCACTTCCAACAGGGGAGTTGCCTCGGTTGTCGCGTTGCTTTGGACCGCCGCCTTGCTTTGGGCCGTTTCTGCCACTGCCTTCGATGGCAAGCAGGTTTTGGTCGTTGTGGGGTCGCTCATGACGAGGAGCCTCCTTGGTGCCGGGCCGTTGCCGGCGGGACGGGAATCTGGCGCTGCTCGATGGCGCGGCCGTAGGCCTCCAGCATGACTTCGGCGTCCTCGACCTTCTGCAGGGCGATACCCTGGGACTCGTCGCCAAGCACCAAAAGCTCGCTGCCGGCGGTGAGGTTGAAGATATCGCGGGCCTTTTTCGGAATGACGATTTGCCCGCGCTCGCCCATGCGCACGATGCCGAAGATGTGCTTGCCGCGGGGCGGCACGGGAAAGCCGGCGGCCTCTTCGCTGTGGGTGACGAGGTTATCCAAGGTCACGCCGAACAGCGCAGCGAGGGCCTGGGCGTTCACGAGGTCGGGCATCGATTCGGCCGCCTCCCATTTCGCCACGGTCTGGCGGGAGACACCCAAGCGCGCGGCCAGCTCTTCTTGGGTTAGCTCGTTGAGGTGACGCAGCGTTGCGATGTTCTGAGAAATCATAGGTTTCATACCTCCTGGGATAAGGTTAAGGCTCGTCGTGCCAGGTTACCACCAACTTGCCATGGCATTTTCGCACGGCATTTGTAAGGTAGAGTTGACGTGGGCGCGCAGGGCGCCGGTTCTCGCGACTTGCGTCTCGGGCTTTGCGGGGTCTGTGCAAATGCACGGATTCTGTTTCTGACGCTCCGCAAGAACTGCGCCTATGGGCGGATGTTGCGGCGGCGGCCGTGCGTTTCCGCGATTTCTGCGGAGCAGGATTATTTGCTCTGGCGGGGAACTTGTGGCACAATACGGACTCGCGTATTTAGGCGCGTAATATGCTCGGTCGCGTGGCGCAGCGGGAGCGCAGGTGCCTTACAAGCACAAGGTCGGGGGTTCAAATCCCTCCGCGACCACCATGAATTGAAGCAGAAAGCCCCAGGTTGCCTGGGGCTTTCTTGTTTACCCTGGCATTCCCCTTCGCCCTTGGGGCGCCAGTGCGGTCGAGAGTGCGACTCCATGGCGGTTGGCGCGAGGAACGAAACGGGACATTCCCGCGTCATTTTTACGGTCGTGATCTTGCATGATGTCATCGTTTCCGAAAGTCAGGAGAAGCGATGGCAATCAACAAGACGAAATGGGGTGCTCTGGCCTGCGGGCTGTGCTGTGCGTTGTGCGTGGCCCTCTGCTTGGCCAGCGTGCGCGGGGAGGTGGACGCGGTCCGGGCCGAGGCGCTCGCGCGCTATGGGGGCGATCAGGTGGAAGTGTGCGTGGCCAAGCGCGACTTGGCGGCGGGCGAGGTGGTGGACGCCTCGGCCGTCGTCACGAAGATGTGGGTGGCCGATCTTCTGCCCGATACTGCCGTGACTGACTCTTCCCAAATCATCGGTAAACGCTTGGGTTCGAACGTCATAAAGGGAGAAGTCCTCTGCTCCCGGCGCACCGAGATGTCCGACGCCGAACTGGCGGTGCCTGCGGGTATGGCCGCCATCAGTGTGCCGGCGCGGCCCGTGCAGGCCGTGGGCGGTTCGGTGGAGCCGGGTATGGAGGTGGACGTGTACGCCACGGGCCCCGTGTCCACGACCAAGCTGGTGGGCGGCGCTCTGGTGCTGGCCACGAGCGCTGCGTCCGAGTCGGGGGCGACGGCGGAGTGGGTCACGCTGGCCGTCGAGCCCGAGCGGGTGCAGGAGGTTGTGGCGGCGGCGCAGAACCTGGAACTTTATTTCGCGCTACCCGCCTTGGGTGGCAGCACGCCATCGGACGGTTCGACGGGAGAGGAGGTTCGCGATTCGGCGCCCCTGGGGCAGGAGGCGGCAGAACCGTCGGCTTCGGCGGAGACGCCTCCGGAGGGCCCCGCTGCCGAGATGCCATCCGCTTCTGGGCAGCCAGCGGCGCCTGAGAATGGGGCGACGGGGGAAGGAGCGAACCTATGACGAAGCGCAAGCGTTACTTGCTCTGCGGCCACGGCGAGAGTCTGCCGATGGCGGAAGACGGCACAACCTCGCTTTCTTCGGTGCTGGAGGAGCTGGCTGTGGAAGTGTGCGCCGAGGCGGTCTCGGCTCGGCGGCGCGTCAACGAAGAGCATTTCGATTTCGTGTGGGTGTCGTGCTGCGAAGGGGCGGAGCCCATCAATCTCGCGGCGGCTTGCAAGCGCGACAGTCCGCAGACGGCCGTCTATCTTGTGACGGTTGATCGCACGGGATCGGTGGCCTCCCGGGCTCAGGCCGCCGAACTGGACGGCATCGTGTCTCCCGCAGAGCTGGGGGAGCATTTGCTGAAGGAAGCCGCGCGCAATGTCGATGGCGACAGGGGCGATGGGGGATCCGCTGCACTGAGGCTGGCCGAGTCTGAGGACGCACGACAAGCTCTCTCAGTGGCGAAGACGCTGGAAGCGAATCGCGCGGGCTTTCTGCTGACGGTGGTGAGCGGGAGCGGCGGTGCGGGCAAGAGCACGGTGGCGACCCTCGCGGCCCTTCTCGGGGCTCGGCGTGGCCTGCGTACGGCGCTGCTCGATGCCGATCTGCAGTTTGGGGATCTCGCGGCCTTGATGGGAGACGCTCCGTCGGTGCCGGTTGAAGAAATCGTGAGAACGGGAGCGGTGTCCGACGAGCTGCGCGAGGCGCCGCTGGTGCTCGTCAGCGCCCCGCGCGCCCTGGAGCGCTCGGAGGTCGTAGCGGCCTCCATGGGATCGGTCGTCGACGTCCTCGTCGCCTCCTTCGATTTCGTGGTCGCGAACACGGGAGGCGGCTGGGACGACGTGCATCTCCTTCTGCTGGAGCGGGCTGCCGCCTCCCTGTTCCTCGTCGACCAGCGCGCCTCCTCGGTACGTGCCTGCCGCCATGCCCTCGATTTGTGCCTGCGCTGCGGCATTGCATCGGGATCGTTTCTGCTCGCCGTGAACCGCTGCACGCGTCATGCGCCCTTCACGTCCATCGACGTGTCCAGTGCGTTGGATGGGGCCCATGTAGCGGAGCTGGCCGACGGCGGTCGCGAAGTGGAGGAGCTGCTCGGCGCGGGCATGGCGCAGAGCCTGGTAGAGGCTTCGAGCCCTTTGTGCATAAGCATCGAGGGCGTTCTCGACGAGCTGCTGCCCTTGGCTTCTCATCCTGCAAGTGCGGGGGTGCAGGCTCCTCTCGCCCGCATCGGTTTGGCGCCCAAGGCGGACGCGAGGGTGCGGGGCAAGCAGCGCAAACGCAAGGGTCGCGCGAGTCGTCGCGAGGGCGCCTTGGCCAAGGACGCATCGTAAGGAGGTGAGGAAATGTCTCTTCTGGAATGGGTTCGCGTGGCGGAATACGCCCGCGAGCAGCAAGACGATGAGCGCGTGGCAACGGGGCTCGAGTCCTTGCGGACGGCCGTGGGCGAGCTGGTCCCCCTGGATAGGGTCGCGCTCATCGCCGTCGACAGCCCAGAACGGGCGCGCAACGAGATCCGGGCCGCCTGTCGACGGCTCTCGACGCGAGATCCGTGGAAGGCGCTTGCGCCCGCGGTGTTCCGCGACTTGGTGGAGGGCCTGATCAGTACGGTGTTCGGGCTCGGGCCGCTGGAGGATCTGATTGCCGATGAGACGGTGACCGAGATCATGGTCAACGGAACGGACAGCGTGTACGTAGAACGCGACGGCCGCCTGTCCCGAGCGAGCGTGGGCTTCGAGAGTGACGAGCAGGTGCGGGCGCTCATCGATCGCATTTTAGGTCCTTTGGGCCGGCGGGTCGACGAATCGTCGCCCATGGCCAGCGCCCGCTTGCCCCAGGGCCATCGCGTCAACGCGGTGCTGCCGCCGCTCTCCCTCAATGGGCCGCTGCTTACCATTCGCGCCTTCACACGGCGCGTCATGACGCTGGCCGAGCTGAAAGAGAAAGGTTCGTTCGACGAGACGGTAGAGCAGTTTCTCATTTGGGCTGTGGGATCGCGCCGTTCCATTGCGGTTTCCGGTGGCACGGGCAGCGGCAAGACGACGCTTTTGAACGCCCTTTCCTGCCACATCTCCCACGAGGAGCGCATCATCACCATCGAGGATGCCGCCGAATTGAAGTTCGACGAGCACCCCCACGTGGTGCGCTTGGAAGCCCGGGCGCCCAACGCCGAGGGCACTGGCGAGGTGACCATACGGGAGTTGGTGGTGAACGCCCTGCGTATGAGGCCCGATCGCATTATCGTGGGCGAATGCCGCTCCGACGAGGCCATCGACATGCTGCAGGCCATGAACACGGGCCACGACGGATCGCTGACGACGCTGCATGCCAACGCCCCGCGCGAGGCGGTGGAGCGCCTGGTGACCATGGTGCGGTTCGCCGTGGAGCTGCCTCCGGATGCCATCGAGGCGCAGATCGGCAATGCATTAGATCTGATCGTGCAGACGGCGCGCCGTCCTGGGGGCGCCCGCTGTATCTCCGAGATCGCCGAGGTGTCCTTCGACCACGGGCGCCGCCGCTGCGTCGTTCGCACGCTGTACCGGTGGGAAGTGGGCCAGGAAGCGGGCTTTTGGCTGGACTATCCGCAGTGGGTCGACCGGCTGGCTCCCATGGGCCTGGCGGACAGGCGGGAGGTGAAGGCATGGATGCGATCGTTGGACTTGCGGCAGTCGGCGTAGCCTCGTCGGGGGCGGCGGGGTATCTGGTCGCGCGGCTTGCGACGGTTCGACATGAGCGTCTTCGCCGCACCTGGGCCCTTGCGGCCGAAGGTGGTCGGGAAGTCGCCCACCCCGGGCTTGCTTGGCGTTTGCGCCACGGGGTTTCGGGCTTGCGGCCGGTCGCCGAGGCGCTCCTGCGCCGCGAGCCGGTGCGGCGCTATGTCCTGTGGGCGCGGATGGCCTTGGAGCAGCGGGGCTATGCCTCGACGTCCGACGCCTTGCTCTCGCTGGTTCTGGGCGCTTGCCTTGCCTTGCTTGTCGCCGGCTGGGTGGTGGCCGCATCGCCGGTATTCGGGGCGGCGGTGGCGGGGTGCGCCCTGGTGGCGCTCTGCGCTGCGGTGAAGAACGATGCAGAACGACGCGAGGCCGCCTTGAGAGACGAGATTCCCGATGCGTTGCGCTCATTGGGCGTGTGCTTTCGGGCGGGGCTCTCCCTCATGCAGACGCTGGAACAGACGGCCTCGGAGATGAAGGGTCCTCTCGGCGAGTTGTTCCTCTCGGCGGCCCTGGTGCTTCAGACGGGGGGCACGGCCTCGGAGGCGCTGGCGCTGTTTCGTCAGCGGGCCGATGTGCCGGAACTCGCTTTCGTGGCCGTTGCCCTGGACGTGCAGCATCAGAGCGGCGGCAGCCTTGCGGCGGTGCTCGATGCGGCCCGGGAGTCGGTGGAAAGCGAGATCGACCTTGCTCGCTCCCTCAAGGTGCAGACGGCTCAGGCCCAGCTGTCGGCGCGCATCGTCACGGCGATGCCGTTCGTGCTTATCGCCCTGTTCTCGCTTATGAGCCCCGGTTTCCTCTCGCCGTTCTTCGAGAGCATGGCGGGTATGGCTCTTCTGGCGGCGGCTCTGGTCATGCAGGTGGCCGGCGTCGTCTTGGTGCATCGGATGCTGGATGCGGGAGGGAGGCGGTTGTGATGGATGTAAGTTGGGTACAGGGAGCGGCGGCGGTCGTTGCGGTCGGCTCGGCGGCGCTGCTCGGAGGTATGGCCTCGCGCATCGTCGGGGCATGGCGGCGTCGCATTCGTCATCGTGCGGTGGTGGTGGAAGGGTCGCCCGCGCTCCAGGCCGGCCGTGCCGCGGCGGTCGGTGAGGAAAGATCGGATGCGCGGATAGTCGCCTATGCGGTGGAGCTGTCCCAGCGGGCCCGAAGTCCGCTGTTCCACTTCCTGTCGCCGTCGTCTCTACGGGAGCGGCCCTTGCCCGACCGTCGCTTGGCCGCAGCCGGTCTTGGCGGCGCGCTGTCGCCTGCGGGCTATGGGGAGGCGCGAGTGCGCCTGATGCTTGGCGGCGCGGTTCTCGGCGGTGCAGTGGGGCTGACGGCGACGACCGAGCTGGCGGCTCTGCTCGCCGCCGCGGGCGCCGTCGCCGGGTGGAGGGCGTTGCCCTGGGCGGTGAAGCGGCGAAGTTGCCGGCGAGCCGAGGCCATGGAATGCGACTTGTCCGAGATGCTCGACGTGGTGGCGCTCGGCATGCGCAGCGGAATGTCCTTCGACCGCAGCCTCGATTTGTACACGGGGTATTTCCGCACGCAGCTGGCCGATGCGTTCCGAAGCGCCCAGCGCCAATGGGCCTGTGGCCTGGCATCGCGGCCGGAGGCGCTGCGCGAGGTGGCCGACTCCTACGCCTCCCCGCTGCTGGCCCGAGTGATCGAGAACATCGTGCGTTCCCTGCGCTTCGGCGCGACTATGGCCGACAACTTGGAGGACGCGGCGCGGGAGGCTCGCAGCGGATACAAGGCGCGTCGCCAGGAGGCGGTAGCGAAGGCGCCGGTGAAGATGATGGTTCCCACCGGCGTGCTCATCCTGCCCGCCATGCTCATGCTCGTGCTGGGGCCGGTGCTCCTGGAATTGGCGGGAGGCTTTTGAAGATGAAACGAACGAGAAAGGAAGTGCGACATGAAGAGGCTCGAATCCGTTGTGGGAAAAGTAGCGGATGTGCGGGAGGCGGTCGATCGGCGCACACGCGCGTGGTGCGCCGCGGTGCGCTCGCGCTTGGCGGACACGCGCGGCCAGGGGACGACCGAGTACGCCATTCTCGTCGGGGTGCTCGTGGTCATTGCCATCATCGCCATCACCCTGTTCCGGCCAAAGCTGCAAGAGCTCTGGGACGCCATCGCCTCGGGAATAAACAGCCTTTAGGAAACGAGCTCGGTCAGGGTACGGTGGAGTACGCCATCGTCACGGCGGCTTTCCTGTGCGTGATTGTTGCCGGTGCGGCGCTCTGGCGGGCCTTGTCCCAAGGGCTCTTCGTCGATCACGGGCTCGCTTCGGCGTCGCATCATCTCGCTGGGGCGGTCACGTGGATCGCCGATGTACTCGTGTTTTAAGGAGGTGCGAGGCAATGGGGCGGATGGGTGCGAGGGCCCGCGATGCGCGCGGCCAGTCGACGGTGGAGGCCGCCGTGGCCCTGCCGGTGGTTTTCCTGCTCGTTCTTCTGCTCGTGCAGCCGGGCATCGTGCTGTACGACCGTATGGTCATGGCCGGTGCGGCGGCCGAGGGCTGCCGGCTTCTGACGACGAGCGATGGCGATGCGGCGACTTGCGAGGAGTACGTGCGCCGCCGCTTGGGGGCGATCCCGCCCCTCGACGTCTTCCACGTGCATGACTCCGGCTGCACATGGGAGGTGCGCTGCGAGGGCGGTGGTGCGGCGGATGTCGCGCGGGTGACCGTGCGGACGGAGGTGAGACCGCTTCCCCTGCTGGACGGAGGGGCGACGCTGCTCGGGATGGTGAACGAGCGGGGCAACTTGGTGGTGGAGGTGACGGCGACGTCGCCGACGCGCGCCTCGTGGGCCCAGGAGTCTTTGGATGGCGCGAGCGTCAATGGAAAGGCAGGTGAATGGCGCCATGAAGGGTAGGTCGATATTCCGCGACGAGAAGGGCTCGACGACGGCCGGCATGGCCGTGGCGCTGCTCGTCACTCTGTCGCTGCTGTTCTCTGCCGCCCAGGTGTACCGCATCCACGCCGCTGGCGCCGAGGTGCAGGAAGTGGCCGACGCCGCCGCGTGCGCGGCCTTAAACCCCGTGGCCGAGTTCATGGTGGCCGTGCGCGTGGCCGATGCCGCCGTGCTGTCGCTCACGCTTCTGGGGGACATTGCGTACGCCGCCGGCGTCGTCGCCCTGTGCGTCCCGCCGGCGGCGGAGTTGGGTAGCCAGCTCGTTTCGGCCGGTCAGAAAGTGCTCAAGGCGCGCGACGCGTTCTCCCGGAAGGCCTGCGAGGGCTTGGAGGCGCTGCAGCGGGCGCTGCCCTTTCTCGCGGCGGCCAACGGGGCGGCGGTGGCGGCGGCCAATGGTGAGGGAAACGGCTATGCGGCCGTGGCCCTGCTGCTGCCCGGTAAGGGATCGTCTATTGCGTCAGGCACGAGCGCGGTCGAGGAGTCCATGGAGGAGGCCGTGGAAGCGGGCAAGGGCGAGCTTGCCGAGGCGGCGTCCCGAGCCGAGGAGGCGGCGCGTGCCGTCGAGGAGGCCCGGGCCCGGGGTTTCGCCCGCGACTGCGGCGACAATCCGTCCTATTGCATGTACGAGCGCGCGGGGCGCCTCGCAGGGCTGAGCGGTGCCGATAACCCTCTGTTCGCCTCGGTGGACAGCTGGTCGTTCTCCGTGCCTCTCGAACGGGCGCGAGCCTATTACCGCGAGCGGCTGCTGAGCGAGCGTCCCGCCTCCGACTCTGCCGAGGAGCAGGCCCGCAGCGCCCTGCGCAAGCGATTCTACGCCTACGCCATAAGCGAGCTGCGCGAGGCCTTCGTCCACGAGACGGCCGACAGCTTCTCAGCGTCGTTCCCCCGCTTTCCGCGGAACACCGAGCAGATGCGGGCCACACGGTTGTATACCGAGCCCGTCTACCCGGTGACCGTCGATGGAGAGCTGCCGGTGATGCATGCCTGGGACGGTTGCCCGGAGGCGGGGCTCGTGGACTATTACGGGTCGGCCGAGGAGTGGGAGTCCGGCTCCTTCGAAACTTGCCCTGCCTGCAAGTTCACAGCGAGCGCCTTAGGATCGGTGGCTTCGGCCTCCACCTCCATCGACAACGGGTTCGAGTACCACTACGACGCCGTCGCCCAGGCTGCTGCCGACTACCAGAAGGCGAGAGCGGATGCTGAGCCGCTGAGTCGCGCGGCGAAGGGCAAGGCGGAGGGCCTTTTGGACGAGGTTCTGGCCGCGCTCGGCGATGCGGGCGCCTTCCGCATCAAAGCCGATCCTCCCGGAGCGGCGGGGTGCATCGCCTTCGTCGTCTCGACGGGAACTTCGGCGCCGACCGCCTTCGAGAGCGCTTTTGCGCCCTCGGGCGCTCTGGGCACTCGGGCCGCGGTGTCGGCGGCGACGCTCATCCGGGACGAGAGCGAGGAGGCGTCGGTGGTGGGCGACCTGCTCGACGACTTGGCGGGGTCGGGCTCGGTCGTTTCCGGCGTCGGCGGCTTGGTGCTGGACGGATGGGCCGGTGTTCTGGAGGCCTACGGCAGCGGTGTCGAAGGGTTGCGGCAAGGCGTGGAGGCGCTGCTTTCGGGCGTGCCGCTCGTCGGCTCGACAGGGCTGGGAAAGTGGGCCGCCGATGGTCTTCGCGAGGGGCTTCAGGCAGTGGGTCTCGAGCCGGCCGATACGGCTCCGCTCAAGCCGGTCCTTGCCGGCACGGAAGCCGTGGCGCGGGCCGGCGGCGGCGACTGGTCGGCGCGCTACCTCTCTCTGCGCGAGCAGGCCCTCTCCCGCCCCGAGGCCTCCGACGATGCCCTCGGCTTGCTGGCGGGGCGGGTGAGCGACGAGGCCTATCAGCGCTTGGCCTCCCTAGAGATTACCCTTGCGGTTGTCGAGATTCCTCTGACAGGGGTCGCGGTTCCGTTGACGGTGACCCTCCCCGCCACCTTGGCCGAAGGAGCGACCGGACTTGTCGATGGCGCCTTCGCGGCCCTGCGCAACATCGTCGGCGCTCCGACGTATCTCGAGAGATGGGAGTGAGCTATGGACGTTCTGCGAAAGGAGCGCTGGGATGCGGGGCAAGCTACCGTCGAGCTGGCCGTTGTCCTTCCCGTAGCCATTGCGCTCGCCGTCATCGTCGTGAACGCGCTGTCGTTTTTCGAGGTATGCGCGGCTTTTGACCAGCTGGCCCGCCAAGCCATCTGCGCCTATGCTCCGTCACCCGATGCGAGCCAGGGGCCGGCCGAGGTGGCCGCTCTTGTGGAAAGCGAGCTGGAGGAGGCTTTGGGTACTTCCAACTTGGCAATCGAGGTAACGGTTCAGGGGCGGGCAGGCTCCTATCAGCGCTATTGCGGACGTCTCTCCTTTGCCCCTACGCTTTTCGGGCTGGGGCTTAAAGACGAGGTGTTCGGCGTCTCGCTTCCGAGGCTCGTCCACGAGGTCGATCTGACGGTGGACGCCTATCGGCCGGGGGTGCTGCTCTGATGGGCGCCGGGAAGACATGGCGCCGTCGATTCGGGTGCGCCCTCGCGCTTGTCCTGGCCCCCCTGCTCGTTCTGGCTTTGGGGCAACCGATGGGGGAGGCCATGCTGCCCGGGGCGCCAGGGGAGCTTGGGCCCGACGTCGGTCTGCGCGCGGCGTGGGAGGCTCCCAACTGGTTCGCCGAGGAAGTGGTTGATGTGGACGGTCGCGAGGAGCTGCGGGCCAACGACGACTGGTCGGTGGTCTCCTTCGTTGAGGAGGGGGACGGCCTGCCCAATCGCCTCGTTGGCGAGCTGGAGGAACGCGGGTGGACGTTGGTGGCCAGTGGCCAAGAAGGAGTATGGACGGGAGTCAAGGAAGGAGGGCGGTGCTCATGGCTCGCACTCAGCTGCACATGGGTGGGCGACGTGCTATGCGTGGTCCTTCAAGTAAATGCGCCGATGGGATGAGGGGAGACGCAAAAACGGCGTTTGCGCGTCTTTGCACGGTAAGGGATGGCGATCGCGCCCCCTTCGAGGGCCGATGGGTGGTAGCTTCAAGTCCGCTTCTGCGGTTGCGCGGATTGGCGGGGCGCAGGCCGGATTCCACGGTCATGGTGTTCCTCCGCTGTCGCGATGTGCACACGCTGACGATGCGGCATCCCCTCGATGTTGCCTTTCTCGACAGGAGGGGCCAGGTGGTGGCGGTTCATCGTCTCGTGCTGCCGGGGGCGCGCCTGCGTTGCGGTCGAGCTTGGGCGGTAGTGGAGCGCTTTGCCCGGCCGGGGCCCTGGTTCGTCCGAGGCGATGTGTGTCTGCTCCCCGATGCTCCGCGACGCAGAAAGCCGAGGGCGCCCGCTCTCGCAAGAGCTCAGACCGCTCCGGAAACGTCGGGCGGCAGGGGAGCGGTTAGGAACGAAACCAAGAGAAGGAGACATCGATGAAAATCTGCCCAGTTTGCGAGAGCACCCTGTTCGATGACATGGATACGTGCTTCGGGTGCCTGTACCGTTTCGGCAGCGATCCGGCTCTCGAGGCGGCCCGCTCTGCGAAGGCAGTGCCCTGGCCCATAGATGGAGGGGAAGGGGAGTGCGCTGCCAGCAGAGGCGGCGAAGGCGGTTCTGCCGCCCCCGCCGCCCAGGAGATGAGCGTTCCTGGCTGGCGTCTGCGCGTGCGCTCCGAGGGGCTTCAGCCCCGGGGGAGTTCGCTTACCATAGAGATCGAACCCGTCTAGCGGGTCATCTCCTTGAAGAGACGATCGGCCTCGGCTGAGAGGTGCTCCTCGATGGCCAGGTAGGCATCGAGGAGGCGGTTTCCGTCCTCGGTGAGCGTGGAGCCGTGAGCCCCGTCGCGCAGAAGGAGCTGCACGTCGAGCGTTTCCTCGGTGTCTTTGATGATGCGCCAGGCCTTGCTGTAGGCCATGCGCATGCCCTTGGCGGCCGCGTTGAGGGAGCCCATCTCGCGCACGCCCAGGCAGAGCTTGGCGATGCCCGGTCCGAAGGCGGACTTGTTCTCGGAAGAGGGGTTCGCCACGGTGAGGCGGACGGTGGTGGAGAGGTTCTTCAACTGGCCCATGGTGGCATCGCTTCCGTTCTCGGGAGGCCTAGCGGGCGAGGAACGCCTCGGCGGCGCCCTCGATGGCCTCGACGTCGTTGTCGATTACTTCGGTGAATCGTACTTGCATTGTATCCAAGTTGGCAAGTCCGGCGGGGATGTGATGCTTGCCCGTTTCCTCGGCGATGAGCTTGTTCAGCTCGCAACCGGTGAGCGCGGCCACGGCCGCGGGCAGCTCGCCAGAAGGCTCGATGCCGTGAAGCGCCCGGTAGACGTTGTTGCCGAATTTTGCCCAGTGGGCCGTGGAGGCGATGAGGACGGGGTTCTCGCCGCGCAGGTTCTGAGCGGCGGCGTAGGCCACGGCGGTGTGGGGATCCAGCAGGTAGTCGTGGGCGTCGAGCACTTCGCGGATGGTGGCGAGACAGGTGGCGTTGTCCACGGAGTCGGCGCTGAAGTTCTCCCGCACGCGGCGGAACGTCTCGGCGTCTACACGGAAGCAGCGGGCGTCGGCCAGATCGGCCATCCACTGGCGAATAGCCTCGCCATTGCGGCCCGTCAGTTCGAAGAGCTGGCGCTCGAGGTTGGAGGAGACGAGAATGTCCATCGAGGGAGAGGAGGTGAGAATGAACTCGCGGTCGGAGATGTCGTAGGTGCCGGTGTTGATGAAGTCGGTGAGCACGCGGTTGTCGTTGCTGGCGCACAGCAGCCGTTCGATGGGCACACCGATTTGCTTGGCGTACCAAGCGGCCAGGATGTTGCCGAAGTTGCCCGTGGGAACGCACACGTCGATGGGGCATCCGGCTTCGATCTTGCCCGCAGCCACGAGTTCGGCATAGCTGGAGATGTAATAGACCACCTGAGGCAGCAGCCGCCCCCAGTTGATGGAGTTGGCGCTGGAAAGGGCGATGCGGTACTCGTTCAGCAGCTTCTCGGTGAACTTCTCGTCGGCAAAGGTTCGCTTGACGCCGGTCTGGCAGTCGTCGAAATTGCCGCGCACGGCCCACACCTGCACGTTGTCGCCGGTGGTGGTGACCATCTGCTTGCGCTGGATGTCGCTCACGCCGCCATCGGGGAACAGCACGCCGATGGAGACGCCGTCTACGCCCTTGAAACCCTCCAGGGCGGCCTTGCCAGTGTCGCCGGAGGTGGCCACGAGGATCATGAACTCGTGATCGAGCGTTCCCTCCTCGCGCAGCTTCTCGGCGCTGGCCGAGAAAAAGTGGGGTAGGCACTGCAGGGCCATGTCCTTGAAGGCGCTCGTCGGCCCGTGCCACAGCTCCAGGATGTGGGTGCTCTCGTCCAGTGAGGTAATGGGGCAGATGGCCTCATCATCGAAATTGTCGCCATAGGCGCGGCCCATGAGCTCGTCGATGGCCTCGTCGGGCAGATCGACGTTGAACGCCTTGTAGATGGCGGCCGCCCGCTGGGCGTAGGGGAGACGCGCCAGAGCGCAGATCTCGTCAAGGCTCAGCGTCGGCAGCTCTTCGGGAACGTAGAGACCGCCGCCTTGGGCCAGGCCGTTGATGACGGCTTGGGTGAAAGGCACCGGCTCGCCGGCTGCTCCACGCGTGTCCACGTACAGGTTCTGGCCGAACGAGGCGGCCCGATCGATGCGTTGCGCCATGAATCATCCTTCTTCAAAGAGGTCAGATAGGATAAAGGATACCACGTCGCCCGCTCTTTGGCGGGGCGTTTCAGACGGACTGTGCGAGTTTCGCGCTCACGGAACAAAGTATGAAAAAGTAAACTTTTAGGGTTTACATAGTCTAACTTTTGGCTACAATACAATGTTGCATGCATCTAACATTGATTGGAGTCATCATGAGCAATGCGATGGTTATGGAGAGCGCCGCCTGCCGGGCCAGCAGCGTGGGCGCGTCGTGCCAGCCGATGCCGCTGACGTTCCTGCGTCGCGGCGATGCCGCTCAAGTTGTCCGCGTGCGGGGAGAGGGCGATGTGCACCATCATCTCGAGAACCTCGGGTTCGTCGAGGGAGCGAAGGTGTCCGTCGTTTCCGAGCAGGCAGGAAACTTCATCGTGGAGATCAAGGGCGCGAGTGTGGCGCTCGATAAATCGGTGGCCGCGAAGATCATCGTTTCATAAGAAGAAGGCACGCCCGTCGCGCTCCCGCAAAGATGGGCGTCAAGGGGCGTTCGCGTCGTCACGCGATCGCAATGACGGACGCCGCGGGGCGCCTACGTTGTCGTACCGACTCGTACCGACCCAATCAACCGGAATCGCCGAGAGGACAGAAAGGAAGAACATGGCTGAGGACAAGACCCTGCGCGATGTGCCCGTGGGGCAATCGGCGACGGTGCGCCGCCTGGTGGGCGAGGGCGCCATCAAGCGTCGCATCATGGATATGGGCATCACCAAGGGCGCTGACATCTACGTGCGCAAGGTGGCGCCTTTGGGAGACCCCATCGAGGTGACTGTCCGCGGGTTCGAGTTGTCGCTTCGCAAGAACGAGGCGCAAAACGTACTCGTATCCTAGGGGAGCCGCCCCCCCCCCCTGCGCCCGAGGGCGCATTTTTTCTCCCCTCTAGTTAGTTTTATCTAACTTCTGTCTTCGCCGCGGCGCGCATTGGGAGGCGCGAGAAGGGCCCGGCGAACAACGGTTTTTTTTGGAGAAGGAAAGGCTGATCATGGCTATCAACATTGCCCTTGCCGGCAACCCCAATTGCGGCAAGACGACCATGTTCAACGATCTGACCGGCGCGAACCAGTACGTGGGAAACTGGCCCGGAGTGACCGTTGAGAAGAAGGAGGGCCGCTACCGCGCCGATAAGGAGGTGGTCGTCACCGACCTGCCCGGCGTGTACTCGCTCTCGCCCTACACCCCCGAGGAGATCGTCACCCGCGACTACCTCATGAGCGGCAAACCGGACGCGGTCATCAATCTGGTGGACGCGACGAACCTCGAGCGCAACCTCTACCTCACCACCCAGATCATCGATCTGGGCATTCCCGTGGTCGTGGCCCTCAACATGATGGACCTCGTGGAGAAAAACGGCGACAAGATCGACGTGGACGCCCTCGCGAAGCGCCTGGGCTGCCCTGTCGTGGAGACCTCCGCGCTCAAAGGCCGCGGTATGGAAGACGTGGTGAAGACCGCCATCGAGGCGGGCAAGAAGGGGACCGCCCCGGCGACCACCCTGCGCTTCACCGATGATGTGGAAGAGGCCCTGGCCCAGGTCATCGACGTGGCTGGCGCGGCCATCAAGGGCCGCCACGCCCGCTGGTACGCCATCAAGCTCCTCGAAGGCGAGCAGCTCACCATCGATAAGCTGAACCTGCCGGCTGCCGCGCTCTCGAAGATCGCCGCCATCCGCGACCGCCTGGAGGAGGCCGAGGACGACGACGCCGAGTCCATCATCACCAACGAGCGTTACGACAACATCACCGACGTCTGCGACGCCTGCGTGAAGAAGTCGCCCAAGGCGATGACCACCACCCAGAAGATCGACCGCATCGTCACCAACCGTATTCTCGGCATTCCGATCTTCATCGTCATCATGTTCCTGGTTTACTACATTTCGGTGTCCACCGTGGGCACCATCGTGACCGATTGGGCCAACGACGGCCTGTTCGGCGACGGCTGGCTCTACACCGGCACCGAGCAGTACGAGGCCGCCGTCGAGGAGTTCGAGGGCATCCTTGAAACCGACGAGGGCGTGGCCGCCTTCGAGGCCGGCGAGCTGGAGGAGCCCGACCCGGCCGACTACGGCGTCTACCACGTGGGCGTGCCCGTCGTGGTGGGCGGCTGGCTGGAGTCCATCGGCGCCGCTCCCTGGGTGCAGTCCCTGGTGCTCGACGGCATCATCGCCGGCGTGGGCGCCGTCATCGGCTTCATCCCGCAGCTGATCGTGCTGTTCATCCTGCTGGGCTTCTTGGAAAGCTGCGGATACATGGCCCGCGTCGCCTTCATCATGGATCGCGTGTTCCGCCGCTTCGGCCTGTCCGGCAAGTCCTTCATCCCGATGCTCATCGCCTCCGGCTGCGGCGTGCCCGCGGTCATGGCCACCAAGACCATCGAGAACGAGAAGGATCGCCGCATGACCATCATGACGACCACGATGATCCCCTGCGGCGCCAAGCTGCCCATCATCGCGCTCGTCTTCGGCGCTCTGGCCGGCGGCGACTACGAGGCCACCTGGTGGGTCGCCCCCGTCTTCTACTTCCTGGGACTGTTCGCCATCATCCTGTCCTGCATCATCCTGAAGAAGTTCCGCGCCTTCGCCGGCGAGGTGGCCCCCTTCATCATGGAGCTTCCCCAGTACCACCTGCCCACGGTGAAGAACGTGCTGCTTTCCATGTGGGAGCGCGTGCGCAGCTACGTGGTGAAAGCCGGTACCATCATCTTCCTGTCCTCCATGGTCATCTGGTTCCTGCTGAACTTCGGCTTCTACGAGGGCTCCTTCGGCCTGCTCGACCCCGAGGTTGACGATTACATCCAGTACAGCCTCATGGCCGGCCTCGGCAACCTGCTCGCCTGGATCTTTGCGCCGCTCGGCTTCGGCAACTGGGAGTCCACCGTCACTTCCATCACGGGCCTGGTGGCCAAGGAGAACGTCGTGGCTACCGTGGGCGTCATCACGAGCCTCGGTGAGGAGATCGGCGAGACCGACCCGTCGCTGTGGGCCGCGTTTGCCGCCATGCTCGGCGGCAGCTCGGCGGCTATCATGGCCTTCTGCGCCTTCAATCTGCTGTGCGCGCCGTGCTTCGCGGCCATCGGCACCATCCGCCGCCAGATGATGTCGGCGAAGTGGACCTGGGCCGCTATCGGCTACATGTGCGCCTTCGCCTGGTGCGTCGGTCTTATGATCTACCAGTTCGGCAGCCTGATCGCCGGCGAGATCACCTTCGGTCCGTTCACGGCCCTGGCCATCGTGGTGGCTGCGGGCATGTTGTACCTGCTGTTCCGTCCGGCCGCCAAGCCCAAGGGTGCGGGCAAGCTTGAAACGGCGAGCAAGAACGCCTAAGTCGTAAGGAACTATCATGCAAGAGCTCAGCCTCAATTTCCCCACCGTTGTCATCCTTCTGGTCATCCTGGCCCTAGCGGTGCTCGCCATCCGGCGCATGACGCGCCGCGGCCTGTGCGACTGCGGCGACCACTGCGGCGATGGGGAAGGGGGCTGCGCCGGCTGCTCCCACTGCGCCTCTGCCGGCCGACCGGATACTTCGGGTGGTGCGGATGCCGCGGGCGCGGGAGACGCGGTGCCCCCATGCTGCCAGGCGGCCGAGGCCATGGCCCAAGCCGCCGCCAAGGCCGTGGGGGACCGGGCCCCGCGCCGTCCGTAACCGTTTGGCGAAGACAATGTGAAAGAGGCTCGGAAGTTTCGGCTCCGAGCCTCTTTTTTCTTCGCGCGCCGTGCTATGATGATCTGACTTGTTCGATAAGGAGATTGCTGTGGTGAAAACGTCCATGTCCCACGAGGATTACCTCGAGGCCATCGTCATGCTGGGTGGCACGACCGACGCGCCCGTGCGCTCGGTGGATGTGGCCAACAAGCTGGGCGTTTCCAAAGCGTCGGTGAACAAGGCCATCTCCGCTCTGAAGGAGCAGGAGCTGGTCGTGCAACCGCACTACGGCGACATCACGCTGACCGAGGCGGGCTACGCCTACGGTCGGTCGGTGCTCGACCGCCATCGCATGCTCTTCGACTTTCTGACCAAGGCCTTGGGGATCGAACCCGAGGTGGCGGAAGTCGAGGCCTGCCAGATGGAGCACGCCATCAGCGATGCCTCCTTCGAGAAATGGGGCGCGTTCGTCCGCAGCCTCGACTTATGAGCAAGGGGCGCCTCGGCGCCCGACCGATAATCTACCCGCTTTCGACTGACTACCCGCACCAGAAACGAACCCCGGCAGCGAAAGGACGAGCGAACTCCCGTGCCACGACAGGCGAATATCGTTTCCTTCGACACAGCGCGACGCGTTGCGTTCGATCGCCGTGCGCGGCAGACGGGTGCGACGGCCGTGCGCGCCCATGCCGGACGTTTTGCCGACGACCCAGATTTTGAGGTGCGCGTGTCCGGTCGAGCCGCAAGCGCCGGGCGCTCTTCGGCCCGGTCGTTCGCCGCGCCGGCATCCGGTTCTCGCTACGCGCCCCTTTCCATGAGCGACGCCCACCGCGGGCCGGGCTCTTTGGAATCGCGCGGAGCCGCGCGAGCCGCGGACGTCGACGACGAGGAGCTGGAGGCGCCTTTGGGCCCCTTGGGGCGCCTGACCTCCCGTTTCGGCAAGAAGCGCCGTCAGCGCGCCAAGGAGCGGGCGGGGCGCGCCTATTACCGCCAATACGAGGCGGGCAAGCCCTCAGACGCTTCCCAGGCCGGCCCGCGCGCCGCTGTGTACAAAGGGGAGATGGGCGCGTCCCACCGCCGCTCGTCCCACATGCAGCAGAAGGAGGCGGGCGCATCCAGGCGCGTCAAAATGCCCGAGGCCAAGCCCCCCTTCTTCACCCGGGCACCTTTCATCGTCGCCTGCGCCACGGTGCTGTGCCTGGGGCTGGGGGCGGCCTTCCTCTACGGGCCGGCCCAGCAGCTCTACACCGATATCCGCGAGCGCGACCGCCTCGCTGCCGAGTACGAGGCCGTCACGGAGCGCAACGCCGCCATCGAGGCGTCGGTGGATGCCCTTTCCACCGAGGCCGGCATCGAGGACGCGGCCCGCACGCAGCTCGGCTGGGTGCACGAGGGCGAGCATGCCGTGTCCGTGAGCGGACTGGCCGAAAAGGACGAGGCCTCCGAGTTCCGTGGCAATATCGTATCCGAGGACATCACTGCCCCGGATACCTGGTACTCCGACCTCCTCGATCCGATCTTCGGCGTGGAGTAGATCCGAACCGTTAAGAGGAGCATGCCATGACCTATGCTGACGGGCGCTATGGGGCCCTGGATATCGGGACGGTGACCTGCCGTCTTCTTGTGGCAGACGTGGAAGACGGACGCATCATCGATGTGGATAAGGAGTACGCCATCACCGATTTGGGCGTGGGCGTGGACGCTACGGGGCGCCTGTCCGAGGCGGCTATCGAGCGGGTGCTCGCCTGCGTGGATCGCTACTTGGAGGTGCTCGCACGCTACGATGCTCCCGAGCATCCCGTGCGACGGCTCATCGCCATGGCCACCTCCGCCTCCCGCGATGCCGAAAACGGGCCGGAGTTCGCGGCCCGCTTGGCAGAGCGCGGCGTCACGCTGGCGGTGATCCCCGGCTCCCGTGAGGCGCAGCTCACGTTCTTGGGCGCCTCCAGCGATTTCCCCGACGAGAAGCTGCTCGTCGTCGATATCGGTGGCGGTTCGACGGAGGTGGTGGCTGGGAGCTTCGGCACCGATCCGGTGGCCTCCCGCTCCTTCGATATCGGCTGCCGTCGCGTGACGGAGCGGTTCTTCCACGACGATCCGCCGACGCCGGGCCAGATGGACGCGGCCCGTCAGTGGATTCGCGAGGCCATGGCGCCGTATTTCGAAGGCTTGGCCGACATCGGCTTTGCCATCGATCGCGTGGTGGCCGTGGCCGGTACGGCCACGAGCGTCGTGAGCATTCGCGAGGCTATGGAAACCTACGACTCCTCCCGCGTGCACAAGGCCGTCGTCACTGCTGGAGAGCTTGCGGCCATCGAGGAGCGTCTGGCCGCTGAAACGCTGGAGGAGCGCAAGGTCACCGTGGGCCTTGACCCGAAGCGCGCCGGCGTCATTGTGGCCGGGCTCGTCATTTTGGAAGAGGTGCTGGCCCTGGCCGGCGCGGACGCCTACACGGCCAGCGAATCGGACATCCTCCACGGCATGATCTTCGAGGCCGCCCGGGAAGATTGATGGTAGGGGCGGTGGGACTCCCGCGCCCGCCTTCGGCGAACGCTCATAGCCCTGCGTCGCTGCGCTCCTCGGGCGAAAACGCTCGTCCGCGTTTTCACCTCACGGTTCGAGTCCCACCTTGCGAATTGGTGGGATGCGCGAGCTGGGACTTCTACGAAGCGCAAAGGTAAACTGGTAGGGGCGGTGGGACTCGAACCCACAATCCGAAGAGGCGGATTTTAAGTCCGCTGCGTATGCCAATTCCGCCACGCCCCCGCGCATCGAGTGCCGTTCGATAACGGCGAATGTACGCATGATACCACGACAAGAGAGCGCTTCGCGCGACGTTCGCGCCCGTCGCCCCTAGCGGGCCATGACGCAGCGCACCTGCTGGTTGTCTCCGGTACAGGTCTGCAGGGTGATGGTCTCGCCGGTCGGCGCGATGCGGCCCTCGTAGACGAAGTAGTTCGACCCGTTGGGTAGAAAGAGCTCGTCGAAGACGTAGTAGGTGCGCGAGGCGCCGTCGTCGTCGAACACGGTGACCTTGTCGCCGATTTCCAAATCCATGACGCGCTCGAAGACGCCGGGGTTGTGTCCGATGAAGTAGGTGTTCGCGTTGTCGGAGACGCATCCGGTGCCCACCCAGGTGCTGGCGTAGCCGTCGGGCGCGGTGATGTCGGCCGGCTCGCCCTGGCGATAGGGCACTTCCTCGCCGAGGAAGCAGATGAGGCTGCTTGCGGAATCGGGCGTTCCGTCGTCGTCGCCTGCGGGCGCGGGCTCGGCCTGGCGCGCCGCTTGAAGAGCCTGCTCGGTCAGCACGTCCTGATTCGCCTCGTCCAGGTGGTGGGCCCATACCCACAAGGTGTCGCACACGCCTTGGCCGAAGCGCCCCGTGAAGCGGAAGGGCGGCACCTCGCTTGCGTCCTCTTGGGGCGCGGCGGCTCCCGGCAGGACGGACAGCCCCAGGCACACGGCGAGAACCAGGGCCGAGGCCCGGGTCGTCTTTCGCGATGCGAAGAGGGGGCGAATGCTCACGATGGGGTGCCTTTCTTGCCGAAAAGTTTTCTCGATGCGGGTCGGCGCACAGCTTGCAAGGACGCGCTGAACCTGTCATCTCTACTTTATCGACTTCCCGTCAGGATTTCCACCCTCTATCCCTTAATATCCTGTTAACCGAAACCTTAGGCAAAACTTAGGCCGCGGCGCGGGAACACCGCGGCTCGGCGGGGCGTTGGGGGGGGGAATGTGCTCGGCGCTCTGGTGGTGGCACTCGCGCTGCTCGTGCTCCTGCTCGTGCTCGGCGTGACCTCTTTCGGCTTCGTGGAGCGCCGTATGCGCACGGAGAGCTGGAAGCGTCTGCAGCGGTGGGCCTACGTGTTCTTCGGGCTGGTGTACGTGCACCTGATGCTCATGCTCGCGCCGGCCGCGAGCCGCGGTGGCGAGGCCGCGGTGGCGAGTGTGGCCGTGTGCACGGTGGTCTTCGGCGCCTACGCCGTGCTGCGCGTGCGCCGGGCGTTTGTCGACCGCCGCGCTGTTGCAGCGGTCGGTGCCCCGGATGCTGCATCGGGCTTCGATCTCGAGACCGGGGACTGCGCCGTCTAGCTGATACGAATCGAATAGTCTCCCAAGAGCGGGCCCTGGCTTTTTTCGCCGGGGCCCGCTTCATTTTGCGACGCGACTGCGGTCGGCGCGAGGAACGAAACGGGACATTCCCGCGTCATTTCTACGGCTCGGCTCTGTTAGGCTCATGCTGCAAGTCCGATGGAGGAGGAGTTATGCGGGAGCGCCAAAGAAGGGTCGATTTCACCAACAGCTGGATGTTCGGGAGGGTCATGACCGACGAGTCGATATGCCGCGATGTCATCAGGGCCGTGCTGGGCATCGAGGCCGTGCGCATCGACTACCTGAACGCCGAGCAGGTGCTCGACCCCGCCCCGGAGAGCCACGGCGTCCGCATGGATGTGTACGCCAGGGAGCGCGGGTCGGGCGAGCGGGTCTACGACCTGGAGATGCAGGCGCAGCGGGAGCCCCTGCTCGGGAAGCGCTTCCGGTACTACCAGGCCGTCCTGGACGTGAGGGAGCTTCCCGCCGGGGACGACTACGACCGGCTGCCCGAGAGCTTCGTCGTCTTCCTGTGCAGCCAGGATCCCTTCGGGTACGACCTGCCCGTCTACCACCTCGAGCGCCGATGCGACGAGGTCCCCGAATTGCGGCTCGGGAATGCCTCGCGCTGGCTCGCGCTGAACGCCCGGGCGTGGGAGGACGCGCCGGGCGGAGACCTGCTCGATCTGCTAAGATATGCCCAGACGGGCAAGGCCCTGGGTTCGCTCTCGCGCAAGATAGAGGAGGCGGTCGGGCGGGCCAACGAGGATCGAGAGTGGGTGGACAAGGTGTGGTCGGTGAGCACGATCGTGGAGAACGCCGCGCGGCGCGAGCGCATAAACGGCCGCATCGCCTGCGAGGAGGCGCGCGAGGAAGGCCGCCAAGAAGGCCGCCAAGAAGGCCTCGAGGAGGGCTCCGCGCGGTTCGCCGCCCTGGCGTCCCGGCTCATCGAGGCCGGCCGCGTCGACGATCTCGCGCAAGCGGCATCCGATCCCGTCCGGCGAGACGAGCTCTTTCGGGAGTTCGATCTGTAGGGCAGTCGTGCCCTTACGCCGCTTAGGGCCATGGTGCCGGCGTCGCTCCTCGCCGCCAAATCTTACATTCTTGTCGGTGGGCTGATCGCGCGGCGCGGGCCTTGGTGCCCGTGGTATTATGGTTCGATGCTGAAACGACCGCCCTCTGGCAAGAAAGCGCTATGAAGAACATCTCAGAAATCCTCGCCAGCGTCGAAGAGACGCCCGCCACGTTCGAAGACTATTTGAAAGCCTACGCCGATCCGGTCGGGGAGCTGATCAACAGCTACATTCCCCATGGGACTCACGGGGATATGGACCGCTACCTGTACGATCCGCTCTATCATTACAGCGAGAACGCGGGCAAGCGTCATCGTCCGCTCGTTTGCTTCGCGGCCTGTCTGGCCGTGGGCGGCGACCCCAACCGTGCCGCCACCGCCGCCGCGGCCATTGAGCACTTCCATTCCGCGGCCCTCATCCACGACGACATCGCCGACGAGGCCGAGCTGCGCCGCGGCGAGCCCTGCCTGCACCTTACCGAGGGGCTGGGGCTGGCCATCAACATGGGGGATCTGGCTCTTTCCATGGTAAACGGTCCGGTGGTGAACGACCCGCTTTTGGAAGACGCCGTGAAGGTGCGCGTTATCAAGGAGCTCATCGCCATGACCTGCCGCACGGTGGAGGGCCAGGCGCTCGATCTGGGCTGGGCCCGCGACGGCCGCTACGACATCACGCCCGAGGACTACCTCACCATGGCCATCCACAAAACGGCCCACTATTCCGGCGCGGTGCCGCTGGCCGTGGGCGCCATCGTGGGGGGCGCCTCCGACGAGGTGGTGGAGGCCCTGCGCAGCTACGGGCTTGACACGGGCCTCGCCTTCCAGATTCAGGACGATCTACTGAACCTCGTGGGCACTGACGAGGCCAAGAAGAAGGACTTCCGCAGCGACATCACTGAGGGAAAGCGCACGCTCGTTGTCGTGCACGCTCTGCAGAACACCGAGCCTGCGGCCCGAGAGCGTCTCGTCGAGATTCTGTCCTCGAAGGAGCGCGATCCGGAGGTGCTCGCCGAGGCCGTGGCCATTATGGAGAAAACGGGATCCATCGACTACGCTCGCACGTTCGCCGAGGATCTCGCCCTGAACGCCAAGGCACGGCTGGCCGGGGCGCTGCCTCCCTCGCCGTATCGCGATTTGCTCGTATCCATGGCCGACTGGTTTGTGAACAGGTTGAAGTAACATGGAGCCTATCAAAAGAAATGACACCGGCGCTGCCGTCGAGGACGTGCAGACGCGCCTGGCCCGCATCGGGCACCTTCCCGAGGATGCCATCACTGGCACCTTCGACGACGCTACCGCCGCCGCATTGGCTGACTTCCTTGCCGCGTCGGCACTGCCGCCGAGTGAGGATGTGACCGAGAAGGTGTGGGCCGCTTTGGTGGATGCCACTTACAACTTGGGCGACCGCACGTTGTACTTGCGCATGCCCTACTTCCACGGTCATGACGTGCTGGAATTGCAGCAGGCGCTCGGCGCGCTCGGGTTCTTCTACGGTACGCGTGACGCCATCTTCGGCGCCCATACCGAGGAGGCGCTGCGTCGCTTCCAGCTGAACCTGGGGCTGCCTTCCGATGGCATTGCCGGAGCCTACACCTACGCGGCTCTGCGCAATCTGGCCCATTCCTGGGTTGGCAAGGAAGCGACCCACGGCCCCGTGCGCCATCTGGGCTTCGCCCGCGCCGCCGACGTGCTGGAACGCAACGCCGTGTGCCTGTTCGGCACCGACGAGTTCTCCCGCGCCGTGGCTTCGCGCATGTCGAACGTGGCCCAGGCGACCAACCCGGCCTCCAAGATCATCAGCGCCGATGCGCTGTCGGTACCGCCGGATGCGTCAATGATGCTTGTGCACGTGCTGTTGGAAGCGACGGATGCCGAGGTCGGAGCGCCGCTGGTGTCCTACGAGGAGGAAGGTACGCTGGCGCTGCGTCTGGCCTCGGCCGTCGACGTGGCCCGCGATGCGAGCTGGCCCCGCGTGTCGGTGTTGCTCCCCGGCACCGTTTGGCTGGAAGCCGGCCCGGAGCGCTCCGCCCAGCATTACGCCATTACGCTGCTCGATGCCCTCTGCTCCGCGCTGCAGGAGTAGGCGACGGGGTGGCTTCCTACGGAAGCCTATCAATTGCACTTGCCAGCGTCATTGGCGATGAGGCGTTTTCGAAATCTTTCGGCCTAAATGCCACTTCAACCCAGAAATGGTCGATCCGCACCCCCGCGGCTCTGCCATTACGGGCCTGAAGCGGCAGAAAAATGCCAGTTGAGGGCAGAAATGGCAGAAGGGAGAGATGGGGGCCGGCCATTTCGGGGTCGAACTGGCATTTACTGCGAGAATTCCGAAAAGAGGGATGGGGAAGGGCCCGGAAAAGGCGACGAGTGCTTTTGCGTGGAAAATCTCGCACTTAGGCCCGGGGAAACCAAGTGGAAAAACGTACGGTGCTACAATAGCCGAGTTTGAGAGTAATGTTTACCGCGCGCAAAGGAGCATCCCTTGACTCGTCCCATGACCATGGCGGAGAAGATTCTCGCCGCCCATGCGGGGCTGGATGAGGTGGAGCCAGGCCAGTTGATCGAATGCGATCTGGATCTGGTGCTCGCCAACGACATCACGGCCCCCATCGCCATCAAGACCGTTCGCGAGATCACCGATCGCGTCTTCGACCCGACCAAGATCGCGCTGGTGCCCGACCACTACACCCCCAACAAGGACATCAAGTCCGCCGAGCAGGCCAAGATCGTGCGCGAATTCGTGCGCGAGCAGGGCATCACCCACTACTACGAGGTGGGCTGCATGGGCGTGGAGCACGCGCTTCTGCCCGAGCAGGGCGTCGTGGGCGCAGGCGACCTCATCATCGGCGCCGACAGCCACACCTGCACCTATGGCGCGCTGGGCGCGTTCTCCACGGGCGTGGGCTCCACCGACGCCGGCGTGGGCATGGCCACGGGCAAGGCCTGGTTCAAGGTGCCCGAGACCATCAAGTTCGTCATCAACGGCGAGCTGGCCCCCGGTGTCACGGGCAAGGACGTCATCCTGCACATCATCGGCATGATCGGCGTGGATGGCGCCCTGTACAAAGCCATGGAGTTCACAGGCAGCGCCATCGAGAATATGCCCATGGACGAGCGCCTTTCCATCTCGAACATGGCCATCGAGGCCGGTGGCAAGGCGGGCCTCATTCCCGTGGACGACGTGACCCGCGCCTACCTGGACGAGCGCGCCGAGCGGCCCTACACCGCCTACTACTCCGACGACGATGCGCAGTTCGCGCAGGTTATCGAAATCGACGCCGCCGACATCGTGCCCACGGTGGCCTTCCCGCATCTGCCCTCCAACACGCGCCCGGTGGCCGAGGCCCGCGACGTGAAGATCGACCAGGCCGTCATCGGCAGCTGCACCAACGGACGCCTCGCCGACATGCGCCAGGCCGCGGCGGTGCTCAAGGGCCGCACGGTGCATCCGGACGTGCGCTGCATCGTCATCCCTGCCACCCAGAAGGTGTACCAGCAGTGCATCGTCGAGGGGCTCATGGATATCTTCATCGACGCCCACTGCGCCGTGTCCACCCCCACCTGCGGGCCGTGCCTGGGCGGCTACATGGGCATCCTCGCCGCGGGGGAGCGTGCCATCGCCACCACCAACCGCAACTTCGTCGGCCGCATGGGCGACCCCACCAGCGAGGTGTACCTCTCCTCGCCGGCCGTGGCCGCCGCCTCGGCCGTGCTCGGCCACATCGGCCTTCCCGAAGATTTGGAAGATGCCGCGGACGCGGCGGAGTAGGAGGCAGCCCCATGCAATTCAAGGGAACCGTGCACCGCTACGGGCGCGATATCGACACCGACGTCATTATTCCCGCCCGCTACCTGAACACCTCCGATCCGGCGGAGCTGGCGCGCCACTGCCTGGAGGATCTGGACGTGGAATTCGTCAACAACGTGCAGCCCGGCGACATCATTGTGGCCGACGAGAACTTCGGCTGCGGCTCGTCGCGCGAGCACGCCCCCATCGCCATCAAGGCGGCCGGCGTGGACGTGGTCATCGCCAAGAGCTTCGCACGCATCTTCTATCGCAACGCCATCAACACGGGGCTGGCCATCATGGAATGCCCCGAGGCCGTGGACGCCATCAGCAACGGCGATGTCGTGAGCGTGGACGCCGATACGGGCACCATCACCGACGAGACCACGGGCGAGACCTTCACAGCCCAGCCCTTCCCGCCGTTCCTCATGGAGATCATCAACGCGGGCGGTCTGGTGCCCCGTTGGCAGAAGAAGCTCGGAAAGGACGCGTAGCATGACGACTACCTACAAGATTTGCCTGCTGGCTGGCGACGGCATCGGGCCGGAGATCATCGCTGAGGGTGTGAAGGTGCTGAACGCCGTGGGCGCGAAGTACGACGCTACCTTCGAATACACCGATGCGCTCATCGGCGGCGCAGCCATCGACGAGACGGGCAACCCGCTTCCGCAAGCCACGCTGGATGCGGCCCGCGCGTCGGATGCGGTGCTGCTGGCGGCCGTGGGCGGTCCTAAGTGGGACACCACCGATCCGAACGCCCCGCGTCCGGAGCAGGGGCTTTTGGGTATTCGCAAGGAGCTGGGCCTGTACACCAACCTGCGCCCCGTGCAGATATTCAACGCCTTGGCCGACGCTTCCACCCTGCGTCCGGAAATCGTCGACGGCGTGGACATGATGATCGTCCGCGAGCTTACCGGTGGTTTGTACTTCGGTCGTCGCGAGCGCTTCTATGACGAGCCGGCCGCCGGCGTGAACGGGGCGCCGGGCCAGCGCGCCTACGACACGCTGGAGTACTCCGAGTACGAGATCGAGCGCATCGCCCGCCAGGCCTTCGAAATCGCCCGCAAGCGCCGCAGCAAGGTGACCAGCGTCGACAAGGCCAACGTGCTGGAGACGAGCCGCCTGTGGCGTGAGATCGTGCACCGCATCCACGACGCCGACTACGCCGATGTCCAGCTGGAGGACCTGCTGGTGGACAACACGGCCATGCAGCTCATCAACCGCCCGGCCGACTTCGACGTGGTGGTGACCGAGAACATGTTCGGCGACATTCTCTCCGACGAGGCGGCCCAGATCACCGGCTCGCTCGGTATGCTGGCCAGCGCTTCTTTGGGCGATGGCGTGGCGCTGTACGAGCCGAGCCATGGCAGTGCGCCGGACATCGCCGGCCGGGGCATCGCCAACCCGCTCGCGCAGATCCTCTCTGTGGAGATGATGCTGCGCTACAGCTTCGACATGGGCGCGGCCGCCGACGACATCCGCCGCGCCGTCACCGAGGTGCTGGACGCTGGCTGGCGCACCGGCGACATCAAGGACGCCGAGACCCCGGCCGACAAGGTTGTGGGCACCGCGAAGATGGGCGATTTGGTGGTGGAGCATCTGTAGCGTTGCGCTTGCTCGGTGTGGCGCGAGATTTTTTGGGTAAGGCGAAGGGGGCTGCAGCATCGTTTCTGCTGCAGCCCCCTTTGACGCTGAAAGCAGTGTTTTCGTGCAAGATTTTGCGTTAGGGAGAGTCCTCGGTGGCGAGAAGCTCTCCCAATCGTAAAATCCTGCACGAAATGAAGCTGCAAAATGAATTCAGGCTCTCTCAAACGCAAAATCCTGCACTTAAGGGCGTGTTCGCCTGACAAATTGCTTGGGAAGCGCTGGGAAAGCGAAATTGCGTTACAATACCCGGAGTTTATGCCGATTCGAAAGCAGGGCACGTTCGCCTGTGACTAAGAGAACGTGCGTTGCGCTATTGACGAAAAAGGATATCACCATGGCCATTAACGCTCCCGAGGGAACCCGCGATCTTCTGCCCGACGAGGCGCTGTTCTGGAACCAGTTCAAGCAGACGGCGGCCGAGGTGTTCGGCGCCTACGGGTATTTGCCCATCGAGACGCCCATCATGGAGCAGACCGAGCTCTTCGTCCGCGGTATCGGCGAGGCCACCGATGTGGTATCCAAGGAGATGTTCACGGCCATTTCCGGCGAGAACCTGCGCCGCTGGGTGGAAGAGGGGAAGGCCCCGAAGGCGAAGAGCCGCCTGTCGTTGCGCCCCGAGGGCACGGCCGGCGTGGTGCGCGCCGTGGTGCAGCACGACTTGGTGCCCCAGGGGGCGGCGCCGGCGAAGCTCATGTACGCCGGTCCGATGTTCCGCGCCGAGCGCCCGCAGAAGGGTCGCCAGCGCCAGTTCAACCAGGTGGGCGTGGAATGTTTGGGGGCCGAGGAGCCGACCATCGACGCCGAGGCCATCATCATGCTCATGCGCTTCTACGAGAAGGTGGGCATCCCGCGCGGTTCCATGCGTCTTTTGCTGAACTCCATGGGGTGCGAGAAGTGCCGCCCGGCCTACCGTGAGCTCGTGCGCGCCTACATGGCCGAGCACGCCGACGAGCTGTGCGACACCTGCAATGAACGCGCCGAGGTGAACCCGCTGCGTGCCTTCGACTGCAAGAACCCCCAGTGCGCGGCCGTCATGGCCACCGCGCCGAAGATCACCGACCACCTCTGCGACGAGTGCCTTGAGCACTACGGCGCGGTGAAGGCGCTGCTCGATGGTGCCGGGGTGGCCTACGAGGAGGACTACAGGCTCGTGCGCGGGCTGGACTACTACACTCGCACGGTGTTCGAGGTGCAGGTCGATAACGGCATGGGCGCCCAGAACGCCATCGGCGGCGGTGGGCGCTACGACAAGCTGGCCGAGGAGGTGGGCGGCCGTCCCACGCCGGGCCTCGGGTTCGCGCTCGGCTTCGAGCGCTGCGTGCTGGCCCTGGAGGCGGCCGGCGTGGAGTTCCCGCGAGCCCAGAAGTGTGATCTGTTCGTGGCCTGCGTCGACGACTCCGTGCGCGCCCGGGCCTTCGTGCTCGTGCAGGAGTGCCGCGATGCCGGCTTCACGACGGAGATGGATCACCAGAAGCGCTCGCTGAAGAGCCAGTTCAAGCTGGCCGACAAGCTGGGCGCGGCCCGCGTGGCCGTCCTCGGTCCCGACGAGCTGGCCGAAGGCGTTGTGACGCTGCGCGACATGGCCACCCACACCGAGGCCAAGGTGCGTTTGGAAGAAGTCGTCGGCGAACTGGGCCGGGCAATTTTGTAGAAGCGGTATTTCGGGCGATCGCGCCACAAAATGTAGAGCCGCTGGCGGGGTTGGCGTACCGTGAGCTTTTATGCTCGTCTCGGCAACCATAGGTAATCCCGCAGGATGCACGTAAGCTGGTCTAAGTTGACGACAAGTATAAAGGCAAGTATACTTGTGTGACAAGTATACAGGAGGTGCGTTATGCCGCAGCTGTCTTTATATCTGGACGAGCCGACCATGGAAATGCTGCGCGAGAAGTCGTCGCGGGCGCATCAGTCGATGTCGAGGTACGTGACGGGGCTTATTCGCGAGAGTGGAGAAGGACGGGGGTGGCCAGCGGGCTACTGGGATAACGTCTACGGCTGCTTGAAGGATCCCTCATTCGTCGTTCCCGAGGAAGAGGGAGACCTCGACGAGATTGCTCTGTTCGCATAGGGGGCTGCCATGTACTTCTTCGATTCCGATGTGTGCATCGAGATCATGCGGGGCCATCTGCCTCGGGCTCAGGATATCATGCGAAAAAGCTCGCCAGATTTGTTCGGCGTGCCAGCTGTTGTCGAGGCTGAGCTCATGTACGGGGCCGAGAACAGCAACAATCCCGAAGAGGGCCGCTATTTTGTGGAGAGCCTCTTGTCGCCGCTGCATATCATTCCCTTCGATTCACGATGCGCCGCCCGCTATGCTCAGATTCGGGCCGACTTGAAGCGGCGGGGATGCATGATCGGGCCGAATGACCTGCTGATTGCCGCGACGGCCCTTGCCCATGGCGCGACGCTCGTTTCGAACAACACGAGGGAGTTCCGACGCGTCGAGGGACTGCTTCTGGAGTCGTGGGCAGAGGTTGATTTCTAAGGTCTCGGCGACGAGCGTAGGTTGGTCGGCGTAGCCTCGAAAGTTTAGTAGACCGAGAGACGCCGGTTTTGAACGAGTGACGCAGTGAAGAAAATCTTCAGGCCCGTGGTTTTCTTTCGGGTATTTGACGGGTTGGGTGTTGGCACAGGGCCTTCCTGTATAGTGTCACGAAACCTTCTACGGGGCCAAAGGGGCCCCAGGACGAGGTCGCGCGCGGTGCGCTGCGGCCGACAAAGAGAGGATGAGTTACGTGGCACAATCTGGTTTGGATTCGCTGCTTGAGGCGTTGCGCCAGTCGGGTATGAACACCGATGGCGTGGGCTCGGGCACCGGTGCGTCGGATTCGGCGTCGTCCGGGCCGCAGACGCCGGGCTCCGGTTCCGGCTCGGGCTCTGGCTCGGGCGCCGGCGCGGGAGCGTCGGGCTCGCGCGGCGGTGTGGGCGGCTTCGGCGGCTTTCCCTTCGGAGGCTTCGGCGGGTTCGGGGGTGCGGGCAACGGCGGCGGTCGCGGCCATGGCGGCTCCGGCTCCGGTGACGGCGGCGATGGCGGCCATGGTGGCCCTACGGTCTATTTCGAGTTCCTCGCCAACGACTTCCACCTGCCTTCTAAGAAATGGCTGGCGCTCATCATCGTACTGGCGCTGCTCGTCATCGCCGGTGCCTACTGGTGGTTCCATCCGGCCATCAACATTCACTCCACGGACTTCTGGGGTTTCGTCTTCATCGTTATCCTGCTGCCGCTGTTCCTCGTTTTCTGGATGCGTTCCAAGCAGTACCAGACGGGCACCAAGGAAGTGACGAAAAACGAGGGCAAGGCGAAGACCTTCCGCATTCTGTCCTTCGTGCCCGTGGCCGTGGTGGCGCTCGTGGCCATTGGCGCCCTTATGTCCATGGCGATCTTCCCGGGCAATGCCGAGAAGTACTCCAACGTGCTGAAGACCGACACGCTGGAGTTTGCCCAGGACATCAAGGAAGTGAACTATTCGGAGATTCCCGTCATCGACCGCGATTCCGCCATTTTGCTGGGCAACCGCGAGATGGGCTCCATCCCCGAGTACGTCAGCCAGTTCGAGGTGTCGAACCTGTACTCGCAGATCAACTACCAGGGCACGCCGGTGCGCGTGAGCCCCTTGGGCTACGCTGACCTGTTCAAGTGGTTCACCAACCGCGAGGGCGGCATCCCGGCCTACGCGCTCGTGAACATGACCACCCAGGACGCCGAGATCGTGCGCCTGGAGGACAGCCCCATCTATTACTCGCAGTCCGAGCCGCTCGTGCGCAACATCGACCGCCACGTGCAGCTGTCCTATCCCTTCTACATGTTCGGCGAGAAGTCCTTCGAAATTGACGAGGACGGCCACCCCTGGTGGATCTGTCCCGTGAAGGACTTCACCATTGGCCTCTTCGGTGGCGAGACCATCAGCCGTGTGGTGCTGTGCGACGCCACCACCGGCGAGACTCAGGATCTCGCTGTGGCCGATTGCCCCGAGTGGGTCGACCGCGTGTTCCCCGCCGAGCTGCTCGTCCAGCAGTACAACTGGTGGGGCGCCTACAACAACGGCTGGCTGAACTCGTTCCTCGGTCAGGAGGGCGTGGTGCGCACGACGCCCGGCACCGATGGCACGCTCGGCTACAACTACATCGCCAAGGACGACGACGTGTGGGTGTACACCGGCGTCACCTCGGCCACGGCCGACAATTCCATCATCGGCTTCGTGCTGGTGAACCAGCGCACCCAGGAGTCGCACTTCTACAGCGTCTCGGGCGCCACGGAGGACTCGGCCATGCAGTCCGCCGAGGGCCAGGTGCAGAACTTGCGCTACACCTCCACGTTCCCGCTGCTCATCAACGTGTCGAACCAGCCGACCTACTTCATGGCCCTGAAGGACGGCGCGGGCCTGGTGAAGAAGTTCGCCATGATCGACATCCAGCGCTACCAGAACGTGGCCGTGGGCGATACGGTGGCCGACACCCAGAAGGCCTACGAGGCGCTGCTCGCCACCAACGGTGTCGTGGCTGAGAGCGGAGACGGCGCGACCGACGTAGTGACGGTGAAGGGCGCCATCCGCTCGATGAACCAGGCGGTCATCGAGGGCAACACCCACTTCTACCTGACCGTGGAAGGGGAGGATGGCTCCATCTTCGACTTCGCGCTGCCCGGGCTGTTGGACATCGTCGGCTACAAGGTGGGCGACGAGATCAACTTCACGTATGTGGAAGCCGCCGGCTCCAACGTGAGCCCGGCCTACGAGATCCTGGGCGAGGGCGGCAAGGCTCCGGCGACCGAGGATGCTGCGGGCAGCGGCGCGCCGGCTGGAGACGAGAACGCCTCCGGCGAGCCCGAGGACGACGTGGTGCAGGACAACGGGGCCGCCCAGACGCCTGCCGACGTCGCCTCTGGCGAGGACACCGAGAAAGTGGCCTAGGGGCGCTTCGGGGCCAACGCAATTCTCAAGGTTTAAAGCGAGCGGGAGCAATCTCGCTCGCTTTTTGTTTTCCCAGGTCAACGTAAAGGTTTATAGGAGGGTTTAAAGCTTTAAACTTCTTTTTTCCGCTTGGTCGATGCGTGGATTTGCCGGGGCGTCCATAGTGCGTGGTGCAGCGAGGGAGCTGCGGCGGCGAAGCGAAAAGCTTCTCCGCAAACCAACGCAGCGCGGACGCTGCAACCGAGCTTTCAGAGAAGCTCGGCGTCACGAGTGAGGGAAAGGGACCCATCATGACTAACGGAATGAATGTTTCTCGCCGCGACCTGTTCAAGTTCGGCGGCCTCGCCGCCATCACCGCCGCCGGCGCCGGCGCGCTGGCGGGCTGCGCTCCCCAGCAGAAAATGGCGAGCACGGGCGCTGCAGCGGCCGAGGACGGCTCTACCTACGTGGGCCCAAGCTTTTTGCAGAAGCCGGCCGAGATCACCGAGTTCGACGAGGAGCACACCTACGACGTCGTAGTCGTCGGCGCGGGCGAGTCGGGGCTTTCCGCCATGCACGCCGCCTTGGAGGCGGGCGCCACGGTGGGCGCGCTGCAGAGTCTGTCCATCGTGCAGACCGCCGGCAACATGGGCGCTTCCATCGACCTGACGAAGACGAACGAGGCCGGCATCAAGGCGGTGCTGTCCTTCATCAACTACAAGAGCGACTACCGCGCCAACCTGGGCCAGGTAGAGACCTGGGCCCGCAACTCCCAGGAGGCGCTGGCCTGGTGGGCCGAGGCTGCGGCCAAGGGCGGCAGCGAGTCGAAGCCCTACGACTACACGGTGAACTGCAACGGGCATGAGGTGTTCTTCCATGCCAACACCTACTTCCATGACGAGGGCCATCAGAAGGGCGCGCTCGTCATCGGCGACGCCGTGCAGGCCGAGGGCGCCGAGATCTTCTTCGAGACCCCCTGCGTGCAGTTGCTCGTGGAGGACGGCCGCGTGGCGGGTGCCATCGGCGAGACCAAGGACGGCGCTCATGTGCTGCTGCGTGCCAACAAGGGCGTCATCATGGCTGCCGGCGACTATGTGGGCGATTCCGAGATGCTGTACTACTACACCCCCGACGCGAAGGGCCTGCACCAGGCCGTCGACTTCCGCAACGGCACGGGCCTGAAGGCCGCCATGTGGGCCGGCGCCCAGATGTGCCCCGCCTCTCACACCAAGATGGTGCACGGCGAGGGCCCGAAGGTGCGCTTCGAGATGCCGTATTTGTTCCTCGACCGTCACGGCAAGCGCTTCATGGACGAGGGTTGCTGCCGTATGGGCTATCTGAACGAGTTCACCAACAAGTACCTGGCCGAAGTCGATTTCGCCGAGTCCACGGCCGCCAAGTTCTTCTCCATCGTGCCCACGAACTGGGAGGAGCACTACGATGCCTGGAAGGACTTCTCCGACATCTCCATCCACAACGCCTACCGCAACGTCGATCCCGAAGCCTGGATCAAGGGCGACACGCTGGAGGAGCTGGCCGAGGGCATGATCGCCTACGCCGACGAGGAGGGCTGGGCCCACGACTACACCGTGGAGGCCATCGTCGAGTCCATCAACCGCTACAACGAGCTGGTGGCCGCCGGCAACGGCGATGAGGACTTCGGCAAGCGCGACGAGTATATGGTGCCGATCGAGGCCCCCTGCTACGCGGTGCCGCGCGGCGCGAACAACATCGACGCCCTGGTGGACGGCCTGTGGTGCGACGGCAACTTCCAGTGCCTGGACGTCGACATGAAGCCGATCGAGGGCCTGTTCGCCGTCGGAAACGCTTCCGGTCCCTTCTTCGGCAACAGCAACTACCCCATGGACATCGAGGGCCTGTCGGTAGGCCGCGCCATCACCACCGGCTTCGCCACGGGCCGCTACGTCGCCGGCCTGTAGACTCGCTAACGGCGCTTTTCTCACCCTCCCTCTGAGCCGACGCCCCTCACCGGGCGTCGGCTTTGCCGTTTCCGCCGAATTGGGGACGTGGAAAAAGCGGGACTTGCCACGGATTGGGACTTCTGGAAAATGTGGGGCATGTTTTCTGGGAATAATTTCGAGTTGTTAGACATTCGGTTCCCTGAGGATGGCCTGATTTCGTCGAAAGAGGAGCTCGGAAAAGACTTTCCGCCTTTTGAAAGACAAAAAGCGCAGTTAGGTTCAGGCGTAGACAGAGGATATGTCTAACAACTCGAAATTTCTGCCATAATAGACGGGCGAGATTGACACGAGGGTTGCAAAGGGGCTGAGTGTGAAGAGCGAGAATGCGGAAGATCGTCGGGCGCTCTTGAGGGGCGGGCGGCGCTACGTCTGCGCTTACGGGTGCGCTCGGGCGTGGGCGACGCTGACGTTCACGGGAACGTCGGGCGTGGGCGTGCTGGGCGCGCCGTCGAGCGACTTCGATTCTCACCTCACGTTCGACATCGCTTTCATTGCCGTCAGCATTCTCGTGGTGCTGCTGTTCCGGCGTCTGGTGCCCCTGAACGAGAATCGCGTGGTGAAGGCGGTCTCCTCCGGCTGTATGGCGGCTGCATCGCTGCTGTGCGTGGCGACTGCCTGGATCCCGGGGGCGTCCTTGGGGCTCATGGTCGCGGGATCGCTGGCGGCGGGCGTGGGCTATGGTCTCTTCCTGCTGCTGGCCGCGGAAGTGCTGGCCACCTTCAGTCTGTTGCGCATCTTCCTGTTCCTGTCGGGCGCGATGCTTCTAGGCTCGGTCATCACGTTCTTCTGCGAGGGGCTTGTCGGCCTTCAGGCCCAGGCCATGCTCGTGCTTTTGCCTCTGCTGGCGACGCTGTGCCTGCAGGGCGCCTACGAGCATGTGCCTGCGGCCGATCGTCCCAAGCGGGGCGTGCCGAAGTTCTCCTACCCGTGGAAGCTGTTCGTGCTGTACGGCCTGTACGCCTTCGCCTACGGCATGCGGGCGAACCAGCTGGTGGCGGGCGCGGGGAGGCACTCGTCGGCCTCGACGTTCATTCTCATGGCGGTGCTGTTCGCCACGGCCTATTTCGCGTCGAAGCGGTTCAATATCGGGCTTCTGTACCGATCTCCCGTGGTGCTCATGGTGTGCGGCTTTCTGCTGGTGCCGGCCGAGAGTCTGTTCGGCACGGCGGCGTCCAGCTACCTCATCGCCATCAGCTACTCGCTCATGTCCTTCCTCGTGATGTTCCTGCTGTTCGACATCGCCAAGCGCTTGGGTGTGGCTATCGTGGCGTTCATGGCCATCAAGAACGCCGAGCAGTTGCTGCAGCTGGCTGGTGGCGGCGCCACCGATGCGCTGGGCATGCTCGGGCTGCCGGCGTCCACCGAGGCTCTGGCGGTGACGGTCATCGTGTCGGTACTCATTTTGGCGGCCACGGTGCTGCTGTTCTCCGAGAAGGAGCTGGCTAGCAAGTGGGGCGTGGATATTCTGGAAGAGGGCGGCCTTATCGAGCGCACCGCCGAGGAAGAGCGCGTGAGCGAGCGGGTGGAAGAGTTCTCGCGCACCTATCGCCTAAGCCCTCGCGAGCAGGAGGTGCTGGCGCTTCTGGCCGAGGGGAAGACCGGCCGCGTCATTCAGCAGGAGCTGTTTATCGCCGAGGGTACGTTCAAGGCCCACACGCGCCACATTTACGAGAAGATGGGCATCAACTCCCGCAAGGAGCTGTTCGAGCTGCTGGGCCTTCGTTCGTAAGCAACTGCAGGTTGCTGCTGATTGGGTTGCGCAGGCTGCCGCTGGCCGGGCTGCGCAGGCTGCCGCTCGCGCGGGTTTTTTGGAGAGGGGAGAAAAACCCGTTGACACGGGCGGGATTCGCTCTAGAATAGACGAGCTGCCCAAAGGTGGGCAGTGCAACGAACAGATATGTTCCGCTACTTAAGACAGCAGGTACCGAGTCTGCAACCGCCTGCGGGACGTTCCGGAAGGGGCGACACCTGGCGCAACGGATCGGTTTAATCGCGAAAGCGGCCCGCCGAGGTGGTCGAAGATTCGCAACCGTGAATTTCTGCGGCCTCCGTCTTATGGGCGGGGGCCGCTTTTCTCATCTTAAGGCTTGCGGCCCACCCAGCACAGGTGCGGAACCCGGAAAGCTTTGAGAAGGAGGTGTACGTACAACATGCCCAACGCTCAGAACAAGGAGATGCTCGCCAGCATCAAGGAGGATCTCGACGGTGTTTCCGCCATGTGGGTCGTGGATTACCGCGGCCTTACCGTGAAGGAGATGCAGCAGCTGCGCCGCGACATTCGCGAGACCGGCTCGGTGATGAAGGTCTACAAGAACACGCTGGTTCACTTGGCGCTCGCTGAGGCCGAACTGCCGACGCTCGACGATATGCTCGCCGGCCCCAGCGCGTTCGTGTTCTCCGGCAACGACGTGGCCGCATCGGCTAAGGCCCTGAAGACCTTCGCTAAGGCCAACGAGAACCTTGAGATCAAGGGCGGCCTGATGGAAGGCGCTGCCGTGTCGGCCGCAGAGGTGGAGGCCATCGCTTCTCTGCCCTCTCGCGAGCAGCTCATGGCTCAGATCGCCGGTGCCATCTCCGGCGTCGCTCGCGGTCTGGCTACCACCATCAACGGTGTGCCGCGCGGTTTGGCCCAGGTCGTCAAGGCCGTGGCCGAGCAGAAGGAAGCTGCCTAACAGCTCGGGCGGCCTGAGACGGGTCGCGTAACGCAAGAAGAAATAACGGTCGGCGCGAAGAGGTGCCGGCCCCCTTTGAAAGGAAACTAACATGGCTGTTACTCGTGAAGAGATCATTGAGGCTTTGAAGGAGATGTCCCTGCTCGAGGCTTCCGAGCTCGTGAAGGACATCGAGGAGACCTTTGGCGTGTCCGCCGCCGCTCCGGTGGCCGTGGCCGCCGCTGCTCCGGCTGAGGGTGGCGCTGCCGCCGAGGAGAAGTCCGACTTCGACGTCGTGCTCGAGGGCTTCGGCGACAACAAGATCGCCGTCATCAAGGTTGTCCGCGAGATCACCGGCCTGGGCCTGAAGGAGGCCAAGGAGGTCGTCGAGGGCGCTCCGAAGGCTGTCGCCGAGGGCGTGAACAAGGAGAAGGCCGAGGAGATCAAGGCGAAGCTGGAAGAGGCCGGCGCCGCTGTGACCCTGAAGTAAATTGTTTCGCCGTTGCTAACGCAACGTCGAACGACTCGACGCTGCGGTTCCGACAGGCACCTGGCCTTGCCCCTTGTTTGGGGCTCGGCGTTGGCCTAAGCCAACTTGGCCCCAAGTCGGGGCAATTCCAGGCACCTGTCGGAACCTCGCTGACATTACCAGCGATGGGCGTCGAAGGAAAACCCCCGCACTTAGCGGGGGTTTCTATTTTGGAAAGGCATTGTTTAGGCCAGCCACTCCAAGAGGGAAGAGATGTCGCGCTTGGCTTGGGCCTGGCCGGTCTCGTAGGAACGGACGAGGGCGTCGTAGTCGGTGGTGCGGTTGGTGACGTCCATGGTGTCGGGGTAGAAAACCCAGGCCGCCCCCGATTTCTCTAGCCGCTCGATTTCGTTGCACAGTTCGTTATAGGGCTGCCAGCGGGCGATGGTGCGCTCGGCCACAATGGGGTGCTTGCGGAAAGCGGCGCGGAAGAGGCGCTGCTCCATGGCGCCCATGGGTTTCTTGCGGTAGCTGCGGGGCTGGGTGCGGATAATGCAGAAGCGCTCGTAGCCGTCGGTCCGTGCCGCATTCAGCAGGATGCCCCAGCTGTCGCCCATGCCGCCGTCCACGTAGGTGTGCTCGCCGATGGTGGTGGGAGGCATGAAAAGGGGCATGGTGGACGATGCGCGCACCATGAGCCCCACGTCGCGGGCTTCCCGCATATCGGCTTTGGTAAAGGCTACGGTCTCGCCGGTGTCCCAGTCCATGGCCTCGATGTGCAAGTCGGCCGGATTGGCACGGAAGGTGTCCCAATCGAAGGCCATGGGATCGCCGGCGGGCGCATTCTCGATCAGCTCCTCGTAGAGGTAGGGCCCGTTGAAGTAGCCGTGGCCGGCGAGGAAGCTACCCCAGCCGCCGAAGCGCGGGTACTTCACCAGCTCCACGAACGACGCGCGGGCGCGGGACGGGTCGCGCACCAGGTAGTTCACCGTATGGCTGGATCCGGCCGAGATGCCGTAGACCTTCCCGAAGTTCAGATTGCGCTCGAGCAGCTCCACCACCATGCCGGCCGTGTAGCTGTTGCGCATCCCGCCACCCTCGAAGATGAGGGCCACATCGGGCTGATTGATGGCAAGGTCGCTGGTAAGATAGCGATTCTCGGTCATGGGCGCACCGCTTTCTCTGCATGAAAAAAGGGAGCCCGTAAGAGCTCCCTTTCAGTATAGCTATTTTGGCGCTTGCCAAACCGAGGTCATCTGGGACGGCGGTTTGCGAATCGCGAAATCGCGGAACACGCGTTGGCGCATCGAGACTCGTCTGGGCTACTCCGCGTAGCGGAAGAGGGCGGCGACGGGTTGGTCGGTGGGCATCTGATCCTGCTCGACGATGTAGATGTGGGCGTCTTGGGCCAGTGCCGCCTGGGCGAAGGCGTCGGTGATGTCGGGCGCGGCCGGGTCGATGTAGCCGTCGTCGACCGGGTTGGGGTTCCCATCGAAGGTGACGGTGCCGGTGTTGATGTCGAAGCCGCCGGGGAGGATCTTGCCCTTCACGAGGAACAGCGCTCCCACGCGGCGCTCGGCCAGTGCCATGCCGATGGCGTCGAAGTCGTCCGAGGCCTTGCCGTGGGCCGCATCGGCGCCGAACTTCTCGGCGGTTTCCTTGATGTTCGCATCGCGGATGCCGTCCATCACGGTCAGCGACTCTTCCAGAAGCGCCTTGCCGTCAAGACCGGCGGGATCCTTCTTGATGCCGACGGGCAGGAGGTGGCGCAGCGTGGAGAGCTTGCGGAAGGCGTGCTCGTACTCCTCGTCGCAGCACAGGATGATGGGGGTGGCGTCATCGCGCACGAGGTAGTCGTTCACGGCCTGGTTCACGTAGCGGAACCACGGCAGGGCGTCGTCCTTCTTCACCTCGTTGCGGGACTGGCGGTCATGGTACTGGCCCATGTGGCCTTCCAGGGTGATGTAGTCCAGCGCGCCCAGCTCGCCCTTCTTCATGTCGGCGGCGGTGTCGTCGCTGTTGGCGAACAGCTCGCTGAAGAAGTCGTGCACTTCCTGCGGCAGCTGCTGGCGCTCCACATGGGTGCGGTCGCCCTTCACCCAGCTGAAACGATCATTGCCGAGCTCCAGCACGTAGTACTCGGTGCCGTATTGGAAATTGCGCAGCAGCGGCTTGACGAAGTAGGTGTCGCCGGCGGCCACCATGGGGTCGGGGGCGAAGAACAGGTTGTACACGTAGATGTCGTCGTTGTTCATGAGGAAGCCCAGGCCCTCGCCGGCGTGCAGCCAAAGCGGCATGTCCGGATGCTCGAGCAGGTAGTCGGCCTTTTCCACAATGCCCTCATAGGCGTCCTTGTCGTAGGTTTCCGCAAGGGTGCGCTCGGCGTCCTTCATCAGATCCTTGAACATGTCACGATCCCAGATATCGCGGCGCTCCTCGCGCTCGGTGTGGTGCACGGGGATGTAGAGCGACACGACGGGCGCGGTCACATCGGCGAGGATGGCCGGATCGAAGTCCTCCATCACGTGAATGCTATCGGCGGTCTTCCGCAAGGTCTCCTTCTCGTCTTTCATGACGAACCTCCAAAGTGGTCGGGAACACAAAGTGCGCGCAGCAGTGTCGCCGCGCCGTTGACGTTGGAAGGCGACGGCGCGTGGTGCAACTGATGTGCTGGAAAGAGCATAGCCCCCGACGAGGAAAATCGGGGGCTATGAGCCAGCCTGTGAACGGGCGGTTGCCGAAATGCAGTTTAAAGTTGATTTGGCCGCTCGCCTTTAGTTGCCTTTAGTCGAGGTAGCGCTTCACGTTCATGGCGCGCATGGCGTTCAAGATGGCGATGACGGCCACGCCCACGTCGGCGAAGACGGCCATCCACATGTTCGCGATGCCGAAGGCGGCCAGCACCAGCACGGCGAATTTGATGCCCAGGGCGAACACGATGTTCTGCCAGACGATGCCCATGGTGCGCCGGGCCAGGTGAATGGCGTGGGCGATGTCTGCGGGGTTGTCGTTCATGAGCACGATGTCGGCGGCCTCGATGGCGGCGTCGGAGCCCATGGCGCCCATGGCGATGCCGATGTCGGCGCGGGTGAGCACGGGCGCGTCGTTGATGCCGTCGCCCACGAAGGCGAGCTTGCCCTTGCCGTGGGTGTCGCGCTCGGTTTGGGCGAGGAGCGCTTCCACCTCGGCCACCTTGTCCTGGGGAAGCAGCTCGGCGTGCACCTCGTCGATGCCGAGTGTGGCGGCGACGGCCTGGGCCACGGGCGCGCGGTCGCCGGTGAGCATGACGGTCTTCTTCACGCCGGCCGCCCGCAAGTCGGCGATGGCGCGCACGGCGCCGGGCTTCACGGTGTCGGCGATGACGATGGCGCCCAGGTAGGTGCCGTCGGCGGCTACGTAGAGCACGGTGCCCGGGGCCTCGACGGCGGTGAAGGCGACCTGATGGGCCGCCATGAGCTTGCCGTTGCCCACGAGCACTTCGCGTCCGTCCACGACCGCTTCCACGCCCTGGCCGCTCACCTCGCGGACGTCGCGCACCCGCTCGGCCGCCACTGCGGCTCCGCGATAGGCCCGCACCGATTGCGCGATGGGATGGGTGGAAAAGGTCTCGGCCGCCGCGGCGATGTCAGCAAGCTCGGCCTTGCTTACGCCGGGGGCACAAACGAGCTCGTTCACGGAGAACGTGCCGTCGGTCAGCGTGCCGGTCTTGTCGAATACGACGGTCTCGGTGGAGCCTAGGGCCTCCAGGTAGTTCGACCCCTTCACCAGAATGCCGAGGCGCGAGGCGCCGCCGATGCCGCCGAAGAACGACAGCGGCACGGAGATGACCAGCGCGCAGGGACACGACACCACGAGGAAGGTGAGCCCGCGCAGGATCCAGTCGGACCACTGGCCGCCGAACAGCAGCGGCGGCACGAGGGCGAGCACTGCCGCCACGCCCACAACGATGGGGGTGTACACCCGGGCGAACCGCGTGATGAAGTTCTCGGTGCGGGCCTTCTTCTCGGCGGCGTTTTCCACCAACTCCAGGATGCGGCTCACGGTGGAGTCCTCGAAGGGCTTGGTGGCGCGCACGACGAGTTTGCCCGTCAGGTTCACGCAGCCGGAGATGACCTCGTCGCCCGGGTGCGCCGTGCGGGGCACCGACTCGCCGGTGAGCGCCGCCGTGTCGATTTGGCTTTCGCCGGTTAGCACCGTGCCGTCAAGCGGGATGCGCTCGCCGGGCATGACGATGAACTCGTCGTCGGGGGCGAGCTCGAAGGGATCGATCTGCTTCAGCTTGCCCTCTTCCATGACGTTGGCGTACTCCGGCGCGATGTCCATCATGTCCGCGATGGACTGGCGCGACTTGTCAACCGCATAACTTTGGAACAGCTCGCCCACCTGGAAGAACAGCATCACGGCCGCGCCTTCGGCCATGTGCGGCTCGGTGTCGGGGAACAGCACCAGCGCGAACGCGCCGAAAGTGGCCACGGTCATGAGGAAGTCCTCGTCCAGCGCGTGCCCGTGCGCAAGGCCTCGCAGCGCGCCGGCGATGACGTCGTAGCCGGCGATAAGATAGGGGATGAGGAAGAGCGCGAACTCGGCGTACACATCACCGGGGGTGCCGAAGGCGGCGCGCAGGATGCCGGTTTGGGTCGCCACTTCGATGGCGACGAACAGCACGAGGGCGACGATGATGCGGGTGAGGAGTTTTTTCTGCTTCGGGTTCATGGGGGATCCTAACGGACGATGCGGCAGTCTTTCTCGTAGCTGGTGCAGACGGCCTGGGCGGCGTCGACGATGGCGGACAGGGCCTCGGCGTCGGCGGCGTCCGCGTCAATCATCAGCTTGCTCGTCATGAAGCTGATGGATGCCTTGTTCACGCCGGGCAGCTCGTTGATGCCGGCTTCCATTTTCGCGGCGCAGTTGGCGCAATCAAGGTTCTCCAGTTTGAATGACTTGCGCATGATGGTTCCTTTCAGTGTTGTTCCCACTCGCTAGGAGCGGCCGGTTCGGTGAATCGGGGGGCAGGGTTACTCGCACACGTGGGTCATGCCCTGGGCGAGCATGGTGTAGACGTGGTCGTCGGAGAGGGCGTAGATGACGTTCTTGCCGTCGCGGGTGGCCTTCACAAGGCGCGCCTGCTTCAACGTGCGCAGCTGGTGGCTCACGGCGCTTTGGGTGCAGCCGACGACGGTGGTGATGTCGCCGACGGATAGGCCGCCGCCCATGAGCGCGAACAGGATCTTGATGCGGGTGGTGTCGGAGAAGGCCTTGAACAGGTCGGACACGTCGAACAGCAGCTCCTCGTCGGGCATTTCCGCAAACAAGCTGGCCGTGGCCTCGCGGTTGCAGCCGCAGGGGCAGGCCTCCAGCGACGCGCAGGCACCTTCCACGATTCTGCCGGCTTCTTTCTCTATGGCTGTCGGTTCGCTCATCTCAGCTCCTTGCAAACTATTAAACATATGAGCAACTGTTCATAAGTATAGGCACCGCCACCGTTCTGTCAAGGGGTGGAATAAAAGATCTCGTTTGGAAGAGCAACGGAAGGGGAAGCGTAACGGCTCCGTCGCCATCGGAAGGCGCGCCAAAGCTACCATTGAGGGCAGAAAACGCGATAGGACGCACTGCCGCATGCTTTTGCCTTGCACGATCCGGCCAATTCCCCATCATTGATATGAGCTGGGGAAGAAGGCGCGGTCGGTCGTCCCGTCGCGCCCGATGCGAATCTGAAAGGTGTTGCAATGAAGGCTTACCAAATCGTCGATGCCGACTTCGTGAAGCGCGAGATAGGGCGCATGCCCATCGTGGACGTGCGGCCGCCGCTGCGCTACGACACTGCCCATATTCCCTCGGCCATCAACATTCGGCTCGATGTGGCCGCCGCCTCGGAGGATCCTGCCGAGGAGCTGGCCGAGATGTTCCAGGACAACGGCATTTTCCCCGAGGACGCGGTCATCGTGTACTGCCAGATGGGCGTGCATGCCAAGATCGCCTGCGATTACCTGGCGTCGGCGGGTTACAGTAGACTGTATCTGTACGCCGGCAGCATGAACGACTGGATACGCGACCCGGCGCGTCCCGTGGAGGCCTCGTCGGTTGCCTTCGCGAAGGCGTCGTAGGAGGGCGCGAAGACCTGCGGGCCGGACGTCTGGGGCTGCCGGTGCCGATGCCGATGCACCCGTCGCGACGAAACGATGACAAGGGTCGTCTGTCCGTGGCAGGCGGCCCTTCGCTGTCCTACCATAGGCGGGAGACATCGACGCGGGAGGCCCGCGTTCGCGAAGACGGGAGGCTGCCATGACCACGGAAGAGAAGCGCATCGACGAGGAGAAGTCCTCGCAGCTCGATAGGCCCGAGCCCATTCCCGGGTTCCCCGAATTCGGGCACATTCCCTTTGAGGGGCTGCACAACACGCGCGACTTGGGCGGCATGCCGACGGCCGACGGGCGCACCATCGCGCCGGCGAAGCTCCTGCGCAGCGGCGCGCTGCACAAGGCGAGCGAGCAGGATCAGGCGCGGCTCGTGGGCGACTACGACCTCGCCGGCGTCATCGACTTCCGCACCCAGCTCGAGCGCGACAAGGAGCCCGACCCTCGCGAGCTTATGGAAGGCGTGGTCTTCTACGACTTCCCGGCGTTGTCCGGCGAGGCTATCGGCATCACCCACGGTGCCGGCGTGGCCCAGGACCTGAAGACCTTCGCCAGCTACAACGCCGGCCCCCACGAGCTGGTGTGCGGCATGTACCCGCAGATCCTGCTGGACGAGGCGGGGCGGGTCGCCTACACGTCGTTCCTCGAGGTGCTTTTGGAAGGCGACGGCGGAGCATATCTGTGGCACTGCACCGAGGGCAAGGATCGTGCCGGTTTGGGCGCCGTCATCGTGGAACGGGCGCTCGGCGTGCCCGAGGCCTACGTGCGCGCCGATTATCTGGCCACGAACCTGTTCGTCCGCAACCGCGCCGAGGGGATCATCGACGCCATCAGCGAGAAGCTGCGGCTTGCGCGCGGGCTCGATGCGGACGTCGACTCGCTGTTCTACGCCTACAACGACTACTACGACCGCGCCATGGCGGCGGTGAGCGCCAACTACGGCTCCTTCGACAACTACCTCACCGAGGCCCTGGATTTCGGCCCCGAGAAGCGCCAGGCCCTGCGGGCGAAGTACCTGCGGTAGTTGCGGCGGCCGACCACCCATTCCGCACTTTCTCGACATTTCACCTCGCAGAAATACCTCTGCGCGCGGGGAGGTGTAAAATCGCCCTCGAACATTTCGCGATCCAAGGAGGCATTGTGGCCGAGTCCGCTACCCCGGAACAGAAGGTTATCGTCGTCGATTTCGGCGCCCAGTACGGGCAGCTCATCGCCCGTCGCGTGCGCGATTTGCACGTGTATTCCGAAATCGTGCCCTGCGACATCACGGCCGAGGAGGTGCGCGCCATTGCGCCCGCGGCCATCATCCTGTCCGGCGGCCCGGCGTCGGTGTACGCGGAGGACGCCCCCTCCATCGATCCCGAGATTCTTGCCCTGGGCATTCCCGTGCTCGGCTTCTGCTACGGGCAGCAGGCCATGGCTGTGGCGCTCGGCGGGGAAGTGGGACATACCGAGAAGGGCGAGTACGGCCCGGCGGTCATCACGCGGGCGGGCGAGTCGGCGCTGTTCGACGGCACCCCCGGCGAGCAGACCGTGTGGATGAGCCACCGCGATGCCGTGAGCCGCGTGCCCGAGGGCTTCTCTGTCACGTCGCGCACCGAGGTGTGCCCGGTGGCGTCCATGGAATACCCCGAGCGGCGCCTGTTCGCCACGCAGTTCCATCCGGAGGTGCGCCACACCGAGTTCGGCCAGACCATGCTGCGCAACTTCCTGTTCGGCGTGTGCGAACTTGAGCCGGATTGGACGATGGACTCCATCATCGACGACTCCGTGGAGGCCATTCGCGCCGAGGTGGGGGACGACCGCGCCATTTTAGGCCTTTCGGGCGGCGTGGACTCGTCCGTGGTGGCGGCCCTGTGCGCCCGCGCCATCGGCAAGCAGCTGACCTGCGTGTTCGTGAACCATGGCCTTCTGCGCAAAGGCGAGCCCGAGGAAGTGGAAGAGGTGTTCACGAAGCAGTTCGACGTGGACTTCATCCATGTGCACGCCGAGGAGCGCTACCTGGAGCTTCTGCGCGGCGTGACCGACCCGGAGGAGAAGCGCCGCATCATCGGCACGCAGTTCTGGAAGGAGTTCTTCGCGGTGGCGGAGGATCTGGCTCAGGACGGGCGCCCGGTGAAGTACCTGGCCCAGGGCACCATCTACCCCGACATCATCGAGAGCGGCGCACGCAAGACCGGCGGGAAGGCGAGCACCATCAAGAGCCACCACAACCTCATTCCCTTCCCCGAGGGCGTGCATTTCGATCTGATTGAGCCGCTGGATCACTTCTTCAAGGACGAGGTGCGCGCGCTGGGTACCGCCCTGGGGCTGCCCGACTACATTGTGCATCGCCAGCCCTTCCCGGGCCCGGGCCTGGCCATCCGCATCATCGGCGAGGTAACGGCCGAGAAGCTGGAAATTCTGAAGAACGCCGACCTCATCGTGCGCGAGGAGCTGGACGCCTACAACGAGCGTCTGTTCGCGGAGACCGGCGAGCGCAACAGCGAGCATTCCGTGTGGCAGTACTTCGCCGCGCTGCCTGACATCCGCACGGTAGGCGTCATGGGCGACGAGCGCACCTACGCCCGCCCGGTGATCCTGCGCGCCGTGGAAAGCTCGGACGCCATGACCGCCGACTGGGCGAAGCTGCCCTACGACCTGCTGGGCCGCATGAGCAGCCGCATCGTAGCCGAAGTGTCGGGAGTGAGCCGCGTGTTCTACGACGTGACCAGCAAGCCCCCCGCGACCATAGAATTTGAGTAGGGGTGCGTAGATAAGAAGCTGATAGACCATAGCCCTCTGCATATGGGCATGGACTGAGCCGTCGCAAAACGAAAGCACCTGACTTAAGTGAGATACTCACCACTCAGGCGCTTTGATGATTGAGATGGTACCACATATCTGAGCGCGGAGATGCGTCTTGAGTGCAAAGCTGCAATTTCGTTCAAGGCTGAAAACGACAGCTGCGGTATGCTGCGAGCATGGATGAAAGCGTGTCGAAACAGGGAATCTGGCCAGAGAGGGAAGCGCCCGAATGCGTCGTTGCGCCGTTGCCCGGGGTAGGGGAGCGGCGGCGGTATCGGGGGGTGGTGCAACCATTTGCGGCCCATTCTCATGGGCATTACGTGATCGGGCTTGCGGAGGAGGGACGGCGCTCGCTTATCTGCAACGGGGTTGCCTTCGAGCTTGTGCCTGGCGATTTGGCGGTGTTCAACCCCGGTGACGTGCACGGCTGCGAACAGAGTGATGGGGGCGTGTTCGCCTACGATAGCATTGCGGTGGATGCGGAACTTCTCGATGGCGTTCGACTCGAGGGGCCGAAGGTGGGCGACCCGGCGGTTGTCGAAGTCTTTCGGGAGGTGCTGGGGGTTCTTGAGGACGGTGCCGAAGCCGAAGTGGTTGAGGCCGTGCTGTGCTTGTGCGAGCTTCTGGCTGTGGAAGAGGCCGAGGGAGACGATCCGGCTGCCTCGCCATTGCCCGGCCTCCATGAAGATGCGGCCCAGCGGGCGATGGCGCACTTCTGCGGGCACTTGGCCGCCCCTGCGTCACTTGGGGCGCTCGCGGCTGACGAGGGACTTTCCCCCTACGCCCTCATCCGCGCCTACAAGCGCCGTTTCGCCATCACGCCCATGCGGCACCTGGCGTCCCTTCGCGTGGAATGCGCATGCCGTTTGCTCCGTGAAGGCGTCGAGCCCGCTGCTGTCGCCGCAGAAGTCGGCTTCGCCGACCAAGCCCACCTGACCCGCGCCTTCAAGCAGCGCCTCGGCACAACGCCCGGCGCATACCAGAAGATGATGGGCGCCTAGTGGAGCGAGGCCTCCGGCCCTACGCCGAGCCCAGGAGCGCCCCGCCTTCTCTGCGCAAGCTGCGCCCCCGCTGTCCATGCTGCGGCTTTATCGGAAGAACTCGGGCTCTTCTATGCTTAGCTCGCGTGTTTCTCTTGCGCCCTCGAGGGTTGCACGTGTGAGGGCGGCTAGGCTCGCATAGAAAGGATGCTCGGCTGCGGCCTCCAGCAAAGCAAGATAATGGGGGGCCCAGGGAAGCACATGCAGTGATAAAAACTCGTCAAGCGTGTCAGGCTGCTCGGTTGCCAGAAGCGCGGCAAGTTGGAGCACATTGCCGATATGGTCATCGGGAACGTGGGCGTCGTCCAGGCGGCTGATGCCGTGATCGCGCAGCCAGGCACGCAGACGCAGGTTGCCCTCGCCGAAGATGACGCCCTCCTTATCGGTGTATACCGAGCCCCACGGAGGGGCGGGGAGCTTGGCGGGCCCTACGAACAGGCGGCGGTATTCCCTCGCGAGGGCAGCGCGCGCCTTGTCTTCGCTAGCGGCTCCGGCGGCGAGCTGGTTCAGGAAGCTTTCGACTTCCGACGCGTTCGCCGCGAAGGGCCAGTCAGCGGCCGCTTCGCCTCCATCGAGCACGGCCAGCGCGTCAAGCTCCTCTCCGATGCTTCCCTTTACGGGATCTTCCAAGAATAGCGGCGCTAAGATGTCGCAAACGCCGGCCAGGTCATCGAGGGAATCTTGGGGCCACGGCGACGTCGAGTTCGGCTGGGTGGTGACGTTTTGGGTCATGGCGGTTCCTTTCAGTGTGAGTTTTTGGATTGAACGGGGTGGCGGTCGATTAGTCGAGTTCTTCGAACAGGGCGAGTAGCTCTCGCCTTTTGTGCACATCGAGCTTCGCGTAAAGACGTTTGACGTGAGTCTTGGCTGTGTTTTCCGAGATAGTCAGCTTGTCTGCTATGTCGGAAGCGGTGTTGCCGCGCACGAGGAGCTCCATCACCTCGGCTTCGCGCGTCGTAAGCAGATAGCGCTTGGTGAGCACCAGGCATTGCTTGGATATGCGATCTTTCAAGTCGGGGACATCGTCGCTGTTTTCGTAGGTGCCTCCGGAGGCGTTCTCAGGTATCGCGCGGCCTTTGCTTTTTGGAAGGCCGCCCTCGCGAAGCGATCGAGCCCCCGACGAAGCTGTCCGCGAAACGCTTCCACTGGCGTCTTCTGCGGAACTTGCCGGCGGTGCGAGGGTGAGAAGCTCGATGTCGGGCGCCCCCGGCTTCAACGTCGAAGGCTTGCGATGGGTGATTTGGGCTGCGATCATGAAGACCCAGGTTGAAACGAGGGCAAACGTGGCCAGCTGCGGCGACGCGTGCAGCACCAGCGCCTCTGTGGAGTAGCCGAACAGGAAACCGCACGCTTGAAGTGCATATACGATGCCTCCGAAAAAGCCGTAAACAAACGTGGGGCTGATGCCGTCGTTGCGCGATACCTGCATGCATTGAACCATCATCACCATGACAGCGAAACTGAAGGCCATGTACATAATGCCGGAGAACACGTAGAGGTAGGTATCGTTCAAATAGGGCATGAGGAGAAAGGCCGTGGCAGTGAACGGGGCGATCATCCAGAAGAAGCGACGTGTGTCGAAAGTGAACGAGCGCCGCTGCCAGAGCCAGAGCAGCAGCACGGTGGCGATGAACAGTCCTACCATGGCGATAGCGTTTACGAGCGAGCCCATAGCCGGGTTGGTCAGCGCGATGGCGCGGGTGATGCCGCTTGCGAAGCCGAAGGCGCCGACGCACAGGGCGCTTTTCAGGCTGCGATCGAGCACGCCTTGGTAGACGGCGCGGTTCTGCGACGGGCTGTCGGTGAACATAGGTTGGTCGAAATCCATGTCGCGGGAGGCTTCAATGAGGCACACTTCGGACAAGGGGATAAGCACTAGGGGAATGGAAAACGCTGCGACCGCGCTGGGGATGAGGTGCATGAGGCCGTAAAAAGGCGCCGAGAGGCCCATGCCTACGACGAGCTCCACAGTTCCCGTGTCGTTAGTGCGCGATGCAAACAGGCGCTGCCACGAGAGAAAGAATAAAGAGCTCCCCAGACCGAACAGAATACCGCCGCCGATAACAAATGCCATTGTAAGCGCCTCGAAGTATAGCGGGGCTATCAGGCAAAGGGAGCCGAGCGTCATAAAGGGGCTTCCGAGCACGCTCGAACGATGGCGCAACAGGTTCGGATGCGTAAAAGACAGCAGCATGCCCGCGAAGAACATGCCGCAGAATGCCAGCGACTCCATGAGAAAAAACGTGACAAGCACGTTGTAGGTTTGGAAGTCGGTGGGCAGCATGGGGAACGCACCGCCCCAGGCTGAGGTGGCATAGGTAGCGAAGAACAGCCCGAAGCCCAGGGAGGCAATATTGGGAATAAACGCCTTACGGCCCAAAGCCTCGCACCTCCCCTTATTGCCTACGAAGCGAAGCGCTGCCCGGGTTCGACCCGGCGTGCGATTCATCCTGTCGGAATGCATTCAAGTATAGCAAAGGGCAAAAATGACGTTCACCCGATTAGAGTGAATTTGCCCGAGCAATCGCCCTGGCAGCCGCAATAAGGGTCACAATTCACCCGTTTCGCGGTAAGAGGGCGCTCGAAAACGTGGAATAGTGAGGGGGTCGGTTTTTGGATTCCGAGAAAAAAGGAGGAGGAAGCTATGGCCGATGAGAAGAGGGAAGTTACCCGCCGTACCTTTATGAAGGGTTCGTCGCTGGCGATGCTGGCCGCTGCCGCAGGAGCCGGGACGATGTACGGTTGCAGCAGCAACGAACTGGCCGCCACAGGAGGCGACGAGGGAGGCGCGGTTGAGCCCGGCGAGTCCTATGCTATTTCGCATCCCGCAGAGGAAGACCCCTGGTTCTGGGGCACCTGCAAGTCCGACGGTTGCGGCCAGACGATCTGCCCGCTGCGCTACCACGTGAAGGACGGCGCCATCACGCTGGTTGAGCCCGACAACAGCGGCGAGGCCGGTTTCGACGGAAACCAGGCCATCTGCTGCCTGCGCGGCCGCTCGATGCGTCAGTGGCACAACCATCCCGATCGCCTGAAGTACCCCATGAAGCGCACCGGTCCGCGCGGCTCGGGTCAGTACGAGCAGATCAGTTGGGATGAAGCGGTGCAGACCATCGCCGAGAAGCTGAAGTACACCATCGACACCTACGGCAACGCCGCCATTCACTCGGGCGTGACCGCCGTGCGCAACGACCAGGCTGTGGAGCGCCTGCTGAACTGTCTGGGCGGCTTCACCTACGGCTACGGCGACGACTCGCACGGCCAGATGGCCGAGGTTATGCCGTACATGTACGGCACCACGCCCGGCCCGAACGGCTCGCTGTTCATTAACGCCATGGAGTCCGACCTCATCATGATGTTCGGCAACAACCCCCAGACCACGCGTATGGGCGGCGCTTCGGCGAACCACGATCTGGCAAAGGCCCGCGAGAACGGTGCCGAGGTCATCATCATCGACTATTGGATGAACGACTCGTGTGTGGGCCACCCCGAGGAGTGGCAGCCCATTCGCTCGGGCACCGATGCCGCGCTCGCTTCCGCCATGGCCTACGTGCTCATCACCGAGGGCTTCGTCGACGAGGAGTGGGTCAACAAGTACTGCGTCGGCTACGATGAGTCCACCATGCCGGAAGGAGCGCCCGCGCATTCCTCCTACAAGGACTATATTATGGGCACCGGCTACGACATGACGCCGAAGACGCCTGAGTGGGCCGCCCCCATCACGTTGATTCCCGCCGAGCGCATTGTGGAGCTGGCCCACAAGTTGGGCAATGCGAAAACTGCGTTCGTCAGCCAGGGCTGGGGACCGCAGCGCCATACCAATGGCGAGTCCACCTGCCGCGCCATCTGCATGCTTCCGCTGATCACGGGCAACATCGGCCGTGTGGGCACCAACACGGGCACGCGCGATGGCGTTGCCGTGGGCCTGGTGAACCCCTTCACCACCATTCCCGGCGGCGAGAACAAGACCAACATCGGCATCTCCTGCATTTCGGTGATGGACGCCATCGACCACGGCGATCAGTTCACGGCCACGCACGACGGCGTCAAGGGCGCCGACGCGCTCGGCACCTCCATCAAGTTCCTGTGGTTGGATGGTACCAACCTGGCCAACCAGCGTGGCGATCTGCGCCGCACCCACAACATTCTGAAGGACGAGTCGAAGTGCGAGTTCATTGTCGCGCAGGACATGTTCATGACCTTCACCACCAGCTACGCCGACATCATCATGCCCGGCATCACGCGCAACGAATGCGACTCGGTGATCGCTCTGGCGACCTCGGGCGAGTTCGTGGGGCAGCTGTATATCGACCAGATTGTCGAGCCGCCCTTCGAGGCTCGCAACAACTACGACGTGTGCACCGACATCGCCCGTATTCTGGGAGTGGAAGAGGCTTACACCGAGGGCCGCACCTGGAAGGAATGGCAGCAGTTCTCGTGGGAGATGTACCAGCCCTACGCTGCTGCGATGCCCGACTACGAGGGCATGCCCACGTGGGAGGAGATCGAGCAGGACAAGTTGTGGAAGAAGGAGATTGACACCTGCCCCAAGATGCTCGATTACTTCAGCGACCCCGAGGCGGCCCCGCTGGATACGCCTTCGGGCAAGATCGAGGTGTACAGCGCGCGCTTGGCCGAGCTGAACGATACCTGGGAGTTCGACGACCCGATCGACTTCATCAGCCCCATTCCCATCTACACGCCGGGTTACGAGAGCTACGAGGAGCTGTCTGACGAGTACCCGCTGTACCTGTCTGGCTGGCATCCGCGCGGCCGCTTCCATTCGACGTTCGACAACCTCGAGAACCTGCGTCAGGCTACCCGTCAGCAGCTGTTCATCAACCCGGTGGACGCCGAGGCCCGCGGCATTGCCAACGGAGATATGGTCTCGGTGACCAACGAGCGTGGCGAGGTGCACGTGGAGGCGCGCGTGACGCCCCGTATCATTCCGGGGCAGGTGGGCATGCCCGAGGGCGCTTGGGCGCAGATCGACTTCGACGGAGACGGCATCGACCGCGGCGGCAACATCAACGTGCTGTGCAATACGCACCCGTCGCCTTTGGCCAAGCACAACGGCAACAATTCCGCCATCTGCCAGGTAACGAAGCTGTAGGCGCGGGAAGGAGAGAATCATGACTCAGTACGGTTTCTATTTCGACAGCTCGCGCTGCAACGGCTGCAAGACTTGCGAGCTGGCCTGCAAGGACTACAACGATCTTGGCAAAGACATCCTCATGCGCAAGGTTATCGATTTCGAGGGCGGTACGTGGACGCAGAACGCCGACGGCTCGTGGACGACGGACACGTTCGGCTACACCGTGTCGGCCGGCTGCAACCATTGCGACAACCCGGCGTGCGTGCAGAACTGCCCGACCGGCGCCATGGTGAAGGATGCCGAGACCGGGCTGGTGTCCAGCAATCCCGAGGTGTGCATCGGCTGCGGCACCTGCGTTCAGTCCTGCCCCTACGAGGTGCCGAAGCTGGATACGGAGAACAGCCTGTGCGTGAAGTGCGACGGCTGCAAAGACCGCGTGCTGGCCGGTGAGCGTCCCATGTGCGTGGACTCGTGCCCGCTGCGCGCCCTCGACTTCGGCGATATCGAGGAACTTCGCCAGCAGTACGGTGATGTGGCCGACATCGCGCCGCTGCCGGATTCTTCCCTGACGGGCCCCAATTTGGTGGTCAAGCTGACCGAGGCCGCCAAGGATCCGAAGGACGGCTTTATTGCCAACCCGCTTGAAATAGCCTAACGAGCGCGCTTAAGGCGACGGGCATAGAGGCGAGGCCGAGGGGCCGGGGCGTAAGTTGCGTGGGCAACGGGCGCTTCGGCCCCTCTCGCTCGTGGGAGGTGCTATGATGACGAGACGACGGAAACGGCGGCAGCGGAGAGGGGGCTTCCATGGCGGTGACGCTGGGTTTTCTGGTAGATGTGACCCGTTGCACGGGGTGCAAGACGTGCGTTATGGCGTGCAAGGACTACAACGACTTGGATGCCGCGACGGCCTACCGCCGCGTGTTCGATTACGAGGGCGGCACCTGGGATCGCGACGAGGCGGGCGCATGGACTCATCGGGCGTGGTGCTACAGCCTCTCGCTGGCGTGCAACCATTGCGAGGAGCCCGTATGCGTGCAGGTGTGTCCGACGGGCGCGATGCACAAGGAGGCCAACGGCCTCGTGCGGGTGGACACCCATGTGTGCGTCGGCTGCGGGTACTGCGAGTTGGCCTGTCCCTACCAGGCACCTCATGTGGGGGCTGAAACGCTGCAGAGCCAGAAGTGCGACGGGTGCTACGACCGGGTCGAGCGAGGACAGAAGCCAATGTGCGTCGAGGCATGCCCCCTGCGGGCGCTGGACTTCGGGCCTTTGGACGGTCTGCGTGCGGGTGCCGACGTGGTCGAGGCGATTGCGCCTTTGCCCGATGTGTCCCATACGCGGCCGTGCCTGGCCATTCGGCCTCCCGCGTGCGCCCGTCCCATTGACGACAGGGAAGGCTTCCTGGCGAATCCGAAGGAGGTCGAATGAGCTCGGCGTTCCACTTGCAGCTGCTGCTGTTCACGGTGCTGAGTCCGGCGGGTGCCATCGGGTTCGTCCTCGGCTCGGCGTTCGCGATAGGGGCGCCTCGGAGCGCGCCGTGGCTCTTCCGACTGCAGCGATGCCTGATCATTCCCATTTTCGTGTGCATGCTGGGCTTGGTTATCGCCGCCACGCACCTGGGCACGCCGCGGAATGCGCTGTACGTGCTTATGGGGGTGGGACGATCGCCCCTTTCCAACGAGATGGTGGCCACCATCGCCTTCTTGGCGCTCTCGTGGCTCTTCTGGCTCATGCTGGCTATGCGCCGCATGCCGGCTGTCCTGGCGAAGGGGTGGCTGGTTGTGGCGAGTCTCGCGGCTTTGGTTATGGTGCGCGAGACCTCGCTTGCCTATTCTATCGCCACTATTCCCGCATGGAATTCGCCGGCGGCCCCGTGGATGTTTTGGACGGGTGCCTGTGTTCTGGGGTGCTCGCTTGCCTGGTGCACGCTGCGCGTGGCGAAGGCCGAGGTGCCCCGGCTCGGTTGGTGGCTTCTTCTGATTGTGCAGGCTGCCTCGGCGGTTGCAGGGGTGGTAGCCATGATGCAGTACCGGGCCAGCTTGAGCGGAGCCTCAAGTGCCTTGGGGGACGCGCTAAGTCTCGCGCCCCACTACGAGGGGTACGTCTGGGGCTTTGCGGTTCTGGCCCTGCTGGCCTGCGCGAGTGGTGCGTGGGGCCTTGTTTCCGCCCGCGCGAAAGATGCGGCGTTTCCCCAGGCTAGCAGTGTGGCGGTCTCCCTGGTGTTCGCCACCGCCGCCGTCGTCATAATGCGCATCCCCTTCTACCTCATGCATATGACCGTCGGGCTGTAGGCCCCTCCGCAGAATTCCACGGTTTGTTCGATTGACGCGGCGCGCTCGCGGGTGCATTATAGGAGACCTTGTTAGCGAACAAATGTTTCTGTGGAATGAGGTGGCGCGTCGTGGGCGATCGGGTGATCATGCATATCGACATGAACGCCTTCTACGCGTCGGTGGTCCAGCACCTCGACCCGCGGCTGCGCGGGCGCCCCGTGGCGGTGGCGGGTGACCCGAAGCGCCGCAACGGCATCATCTTGGCGAAGTCGCGCGAGGCGAAGGCGGCCGGCGTGAAGACAGCCGAGGCCATCTGGCAGGCGCAGCAGAAGTGCCCGTCGCTTGTGGTGGTGCCCCCCGATTACGCGGCCTACAAGCGCTATTCGCGGCTGGCGCGCATGATCTGCTACGACTACACCGACCTGGTGGAGCCGTTCGGGCTCGACGAGTCGTGGCTCGACCTCACCGGCTCGCTTGCGCTGCTCGGTGGCGATGCGCTGCTGGTGGCCGAGGAAATTTCGGGCCGCATCAAAAGCGAGCTCGGCCTGACGGCGAGCGTCGGGGTGTCGTGGAACAAGGTGTTCGCGAAGCTGGGCAGCGATACCGACCCGGGCGACGGCATCGTGGCCATCACGCGCGAGAACTACCGCAGCGTCGCGTGGCCCCTGCCGGTTTCCGACCTCATTTACGTGGGGCCGGCTACGGCGCGCAAGCTGCACAGCGCTGGCTACGAGACCATCGGTGACGTGGCCCACGCGGGCGACTATTTCCTCACCCGCCGCTTCGGCAAAATCGGCCCCATGCTGCGCGCGTTCGCTCGGGGCGAGGACGCGAGCCCCGTGAGGCCCCTGGATCCAGCGCGGGCCGATGTGGAATACGACGTGAAGGGCATCGGCAACGGCCTGACGGCGCCGCGCGATTTGGCAAGCGAGGCCGACGCGAGGGCGCTCGTGTGGCTTCTGGCCGAGTCGGTCACGCAGCGCCTGCGCGAGGGGCGCCTGCGCTGCCGCACCGTGGCCGTGGGCGTGCGCCGGGTCGGCGACCTGTCGGGCTATTCCCGCCAAACCACGGTGAAGGTGCCCACCTGCCTTACGAGCGAGGTGGCGAATCTCGCCCTGGAACTCATCCGGGGCGCGCAGCCGCTTGATGCGGCCCATGCCATCCGCGCCATTCACGTGCGGGCGACCAGCCTCGTTCCCATGGACGTACCTCTGCAGCCTGACCTGTTCGGCAATGCCGAGAAGGCGCTGCGCCTCGAGCGGCTCGATTTAGCCGTGGACGCCCTGCGCGACCGCTTCGGCAACCGCTGTGTGCACCGCGCGGTAGAGCTGACCGACGAAGTGATGGGCGGGTTGGACATCAAGCGCGACAACACCGTGCACCCCGTCGGGTTCCTCAGGTAGGGGGCGGGTGCGATGAAGGGAACGGGCAGCTGGCGCAAGCGCTACGTGTCGGTCACCACCCGTGTAGACGAGGACGGGCACATCCGGCCGCTTTCCATCCAGTGGTACGACGGGCGCACCTACGCCATCGACGACGTCCGCGACGTGCGCCGCGCGTCGTCCCGCAAGGTGGGCGGCGATGGCCTCTGCTACACCATCCGCATAGGCGAGCGCGTAACCCAGCTCTTCTACGAAGACCCCCGCTGGTTCGTCCAGGAGGCCCTCTCCGACGAGGTGGCGTGCTAGGTTTGCGCCGACTTGCGCCGGCTGCGAATATGCCATACGGGCACGAGAATTCTTTCCGTGCTCGGTATAATGAGTGGGCAACGCATGTATTAGCACGCAGAGAACAGGCAGAGAAGGGGGCACCATGAACGAAGTCACGCTTGGGGCAACGGGAATTACCACGCCGCAGAATGCGTTCGGGGCGCTCCCCCTGCAGCGCTGCTCCGAGGAGGAGGCGGTCGCGCTGCTGCAGCGCGCTTATGCCGGGGGCATGACCTTCTTCGACACTGCCCGCGCCTATTCGAACAGCGAGCACCGCGTGGGGCTGGCGCTGGGCGACGTGCGCGAGAACGTGTTCATCGCCACGAAGACCATGGCGCTCTGCCCTGACGATTTCTGGCGCGACCTGGAGACCTCCCTTGAAACGCTCGGCACAGACTACGTCGACCTGTACCAGCTGCACTGCGTGCCCCAGTGCTACCGGCCCGACGACGGCACGGGCATGTACGAGTGCCTGGTCGAGGCGAAGCGCCAGGGGATGATCCGCCACATCGGCATCACGGCCCACCTCATTGCCGTGGCCGAGGAGATCGCAGAAAGCGGCCTGTACGAGACGCTCCAGTTCCCGTTCTCATACCTGGCGACCGATCGCGACGTGGCCCTCGTGGAAAGCTGCGCGGCCCACAATGTCGGCTTCATCGCCATGAAGGGCCTCGGCGGCGGCCTCATCACCGACTCGCGCGCGGCCATGGCGTTCATGACCCAGTATCCCAGCGTGCTGCCCATCTGGGGAATCCAGCGAGCTGAGGAGTTGGATCAGTGGCTCTCGTATATGGAGGAAACGCCCATGGTGACGCCCGAGCTGGAGGCGTTCTACGCCGCCGAGCGCGAGGCGCTGGCGGGCAACTTCTGCCGCGGCTGCGGCTACTGCGCACCGTGCACGGCAGGTATAGACATCAAGCAGTGCGCCCGTATGAGCCTCATGGTGCGCCGCGCCCCCAGCGAGGCATGGCTCTCCCCGCACTGGCAGGCCGAGATGGCCAAGATCGACGACTGCACGGAATGCGGCGCCTGCATGACCCGCTGCCCCTACCAGCTGGAAATCCCGCGACTGCTTCGCGAGAACCTGGTCGACTACGAGGCGATTCTTGCCGGCCGCGTGCAGGTGTAAGAGCGGCCTGCTTCGCATTGAGGGCCAGCAAAGTGGTTCCTGCCAGGTGTTTCGGCTAAGTTTGTATCAGAAGTAAAATTAGCCGAAGAACTAGAGTTGTAACTTGCCTTGCAAGGTGCGATGGGGCTCCCCGACATAACGCCGGGGAGCCCCTGCCTTGTTAAAAGACGCGGTACTCTCGGCCGCCGAGGACGGGGTTGTCGTCGTCGAACGGCTCTAGGGAGGCGATGCGCTGGGCGGTCTTCAGGAGGCGGTAGTCGTGTTCGTCGACGGGCGCAATGCCGGAGTCGTCGAGGGCTGCACGGCACTCGTCCATAAACCTCTCGGCGGATTCGTAGAAGCATTCGCGAGCGAAATCGCCGCTGCCGCTGGCCACCTTGCGTCCGTTGGCGTAGAGCCGCCAGCTCGTCGGGTTCTTCCAGCCGCCGCCCCCGCCGCGCTCCACGTTCAGCTGCAGCACAAAGAAGCGCCCCTCTTCCGCCAGCCGCTCCTCCAGCACCTTCGCGCTGTAGGCCATCTGGTAGCCCAGGTTGCCCCAGGCCGTGCCCTCCGCGAAGCCATGCGGCTCGCGCAGGTAGTGCATCTCCCTGCGGGGAATGTCGAAGCGTTGGGGAAGGGTGTGGGATTCCACGTGTGCCATAACAGGCTCCTTTCATCGATGTTGGCATTACCACCTTGGCCCTAAGGCTAGGTTGGTGCGGGGATCGAAGAGCCAACTCTCTACTCCCGCTCTGGATAAAATCGGCCACCCAATCGGGCAGCGAGGACACTATAGCACAATATGGTTAAGAAAAACCAAAATTCTATCTTGGCAAAATGAGATCTGTGGTTTAGGATAACCAATATCATTGGTTATGAGCAACAGGAGGAGAAATGGCGAAGTCAACTTCGAGAGACTTCAAGGAAGTAATTTGGAAGATCTCGGATAGCATAAGAGGAGCGGCGCCAGTGAGCGGTGATGATGCCGTTCTGCTCGCATATTGCGCGTATCTTGCTAGCGAGGCGAATTCTGCATCTAGCCTAAGCGCGGTGCTTAGTCGCTGTCCAGATAAGAGAATCGCCTCCCTTCTTAAAAGGAAATACGAAGGGAACGGCTCTGCGGAGAGCGCTATAGAAAAAATGGCGCGAAGCTTCACTAAAGAGGATCTTGCTCAATACATAATCGATGGCGTCTCCCATGGCAAGTATCGCGATATGTTTGCCACGCCTGCAGGGCTCTGCAACCTTGCAATCAGGATTCTCGACATCAAGGAAGGGGATAGCGTAGCCGATATATGCTGCGGCTACGGCAACTTCATTGTGCAGTCAGCGGAATTGCATCCAGAAGCTTCCTATTTCGGAATCGACATTAGCGAAGAGGCCGCTTGCGTGGCCCAGATTCGCTGCGAAATACTAGGGGCGAAGCACGAGATTGTCGTAGAAGATGCATTCAACGTGGATACATCTAGGCGATTCGATAAGATATTCGGTAATTTCCCTTTCGGGATGCGTACTGCAATGCTTGTGGGCTCGAATCGATATCACGATCTGGTGCGCTCGGGCAAAGAGGGGGTGGGGAGCGCTCGCTCAGCAGACTGGCTCTTCAATAAATTGACCCACGATCTCCTCGCCGATAATGGAAGGGCCGTAACGATAACTGCGAACGGCGCTGCAGTAAATGGTTTAGATGCGGCTGCGCGCCGAACCTTTATTGAGGGTGGCATGATTTGTGCCGTTGTGGCGCTCCCTGAAAGTCTCTTTAGCTACACAAACATCCCGACTGTTCTCTTCGTTCTTGGCCGCAACGAAGGTGCAATCCGCATGGTCGATGCGTCGGCAATGTGCGCTTCCGGAAGGCGGGGCAGCGCAATTGACGACGAAAGCTTAGAGATGATCCTCGAAGCTATGCGCGCCGATAGCCCCTTTAGCCGTCTTGTCGATCGAGCGGATATCGAGCGTGCCGACTGGAGCCTCTCGCCTGCGCGTTATCTTGGGCGCGAAATTAAGCTGGTGAATGCCACGCCGCTAAGCAAGCTTGTTGAAAGCATTGATCGAGGAGCCGTCGGGCTTAACAGACATGCTCTCGACGAGCTTGCAACTGACGAGAATACCAATATCCGCTACGTGCAGGTGGCTGACGTGAAAGACGGATGCATCGTCGATGACCTAATGAGGTTGGGCTCATTGGATGAGCCGCTTAGGCACCATGCTCTCAAAGACGGTGATGTGCTCGTTTCAAGAGCAGGCTCTCCTTTCAAGGTGGCCGTAGCAGAAATCGTCGACGAAGTCACGGTTGTTCCTGCCGGCAACTTCTTTGTCCTTCGACTCGACCAGTCGAAGATTGACCCTTATTTTTTGGCAGCATTCCTCTCAAGCGATGACGGACAAGAGACGCTTGAGCGAATTGCCGGCGGAACAACGTTTCCAACTATCTCGCAAAGGAATCTCGAAAAAATGAAGGTTCCGGTACCTTCTCCGGACATGCAGGCTCTAATTGCCGCTAAGTTTCGCGCCGCTATTGATCAGGTCGCTGCTCTGAGGATTGCCTTGGATAGGGCGACGGTGGCCATACGAGAAGTCTACGACGGCGGGGAAGTGGTTTAGTTGGCTCTTGGTGCGGGCGAGCTGGCGAATTTGTACGAGGCGATGTCTGAGCGACTTCCCGAAGCTCTCTTCCCCGCGATAGCACTCGCAAACCGTAACGGCGAAGATCTTGCGCTACTTCTTCGGTTGCTTGGTATGAGCGATTTGATGCCCGGCGGAGAAGAGCTGGATCTTGCGCCAAAGATTGTGCTTGTTATCGGAGAAAGCACTGTGAAGGAGGGGCAGCTAAGAAGCATCGCTACTAAGCTCGGTCACGATTCTGGGAGTTTCAGGTTCGTTTTGGGCTACGAGAAGGCCAAGCGATTTGATATCGCCGTCTTACGAAACAGCTATACCTATAAAGCAGTAATGGTGGGTCCGATGCCTCACTCGTCGGTAGGAGCAAATGGGTCATCGAGCGCGATTGCGGAGATAGAAAATCATCCTGAGATATATCCGCCCCTTGTCAGATGAGTAGTAACCCGCTCCGGTACCAACAATCAGCAAAATCCGGTACCACCAGTCAGCTGGCTTGGTACCCCGGGTAGGATAAATTGGTACCGGCACGCATTGAGCCTAGAATTCCATGACAGCGCGTCCAATCCGGGGCCCGCTGTCATGGAAAGGGGCACGATGCCTATGTCCAAGAACAAGAAGATTCTCCTGATGCTGGCCAAGGGAGGGGCCACCCAATCGGACATCGCGGCCGCGCTTCACGTCAGCAAGCGCGACGTCTCCGCCGGCGCCAAGGTGATGCGCGAGTGCGGCCTGACGTTCGATGCCGTGAGCTCGATGGATGCCGACGCGATCGACGGCATGTTCTTCGCCAAGGAGGAGCGCCGTCCGAACGACGCCTACCTGAGGCCCGACATGGAGGCGCTGGTCGAGCGCAAAAAAATGAGTCGGAAGCTGCCGGTGAAGCTCTTCTGGCTCGAGTACTGCGAGCGCGCTGCGGCGGAGGGGAAGCTCGCCTACGCCTACCAGACGTTCTGCGAGATGTTCGCCGACGCCGCGGGCAGGATGGGGGCGACCAGGCACTTCTCCCACGAGCCTGGGGCCAAATGCTTCATCGATTGGGCCGGCGACGTCGCCCACCTCACCGACAAGCTGCTGGGAACCAAGACCAAGGTGTACGTCCTGGTCGTCACGCTGCCCTTCTCCGACAAGTTCTGGGCGGAGGGCTTCTGCGACATGAGGCAGAAGTCCTGGCAGGAGGGCCAGACGCACGCATTCGAGGAGTTCGGCGGCGTTCCGCGCATGTGGGTGCCCGACAACGCCGCCACGGCGGCCGATCGGGCCGCCGCCCCGCGGGTCACGCTCGTGAACAGGGAGTACGAGCGCTTCGCCGAGCACTACGGGGCGGCCGTCGTGCCCGCCCGGGTCCGCCGGCCGCGCGACAAGAGCGTGGCCGAATCGTGCGTCGACCTGGTTGAGCGCTGGATCATCGGCCCGTCCGGCGAGATGACATTCTATACCATCGACGAGTTCAACGAGTTCTGCGCGGAGAAAGTGGCGTGGCTGAACTCCCGGCCGTTCTCCGCCAAGGACGGCTCGCGCGACTCGGTGTTCGATGAGGAGGAGCGCATGCACCTGATGCCCCTTCCCGCCGAGCGCTACGAGATGTGCGAGTGGCGCAGCGCCAAGGTGGCCCCGGACTACCATGTCACCGTCGACTACATGCACTACTCAGTCGACCACTCGCTCATCGGGGAGCAGGTCGATGTGAAGCTGACCTCGTCGGCGGTCACGGTGATGCACGGCGGCGAGGTCGCCGCCGCGCACCCGAGGCTGCACGGCCGCAAGGGGCAGTACTCGACCAACGTGGAGCACATGCCCGAGAACCACGCCGCCCTGGACGACCCGTGGTCGCCGGAGCGGTTCGCGTCGTGGGCGATGCGCATCGGTCCCGAGACCGCATCGGCGATCGACCGCGTCCTCGCCAGCCGCGCGATCGTCGAGCAGTCGTTTGTCTCCTGCCGCAACATCCTCGGCCTGTCGAAGACGTACGCGCCGGCGCTGCTCGAGCGCGCGTGCGCCAAGCTGAACGCGGCCTCGGCGCTTCCCAGCTACACCGGCCTCAAGAACGCGATCCTCGCCATCAAGTCGTCCGACGCCGAGGCGCGCGCCAAGGGGCGCCCCGTCGAGGCCGCGGGTTCCGCCGATCTGGTGGACCGTGCCAAATCGGCGGGCCGCTTGCGCGGCGCGGACGCCTACAAGAGGGGCGGTGAGTAGGATGCTTACCGAAGAGCACTTCGAGCTGTTCAAGCAGTTCAGGGTAAAGGCCATGGGGGACAAGCTGCGCGAGATGGTGGAGGACGAGTCGTACGACCGGTTCACCTTCGAGGAGAAGATGGAGATGCTCATCGACGCGGAGGCCGCCGCCCGGCGGGAGCGCAAGGTGGCCAAACTCGTCAAGGACGCGCGCTTCAAGGATCCCTCCGCATGCGTCGAGGACGTCGTCTACCTGCCCGATCGGACGCTCGCCAAGGATCGCATCAACCGCCTCGCCCGATGCGAGTGGATCGACGAGAGCGAGGTCGTCGTGGTCATCTCGAAAACCGGCTGCGGCAAGAGCTTCGTCGTCCAGGCTCTCGGTAACGCGGCGTGCCGCAGGCTGATAGCCGTGCGCTACACGCGCCTGGCCGACATCTGCGACGATCTTAACCGAGCCCGCGCCGCCCAGGACGGCAGCTACTTCGAGAAGATGGACGCCTGCAAGTCCGTCGCGCTCCTGCTGGTCGACGACTTCATGACGACGCCGATATCGACGCAGAACTCGGTCGACCTGTTCGAGATCATGGAGGCGCGCGAGGGCCGCCGCGCGACCGTCATCGCCTCGCAGCTCGAGCCGAACGAGTGGTACCTGCGCATCGAGGGCGAGCTGATGGCGGACTCGATCCTCAACCGCATCGCCACCGGCGCCCGCTACATAGACCTCGAGGGACCGAACATGCGAGAGTACTTCGCCAAGAAGAAGCGCGCTGATTAGCGGTACCGAGGCAGCCTACTCGCGGTACCGCCCTTTGCTGATCGCCGGTACCAAGCCAGGTGATCGATGGTACCGCGAGGGGTTACTACTCAGCTTGCAGCCTAGCGGCACGGAAAAGTGTCCGCATCCCCCTACCGCCTTGTCTAAAACGGCTTTTTCGGATTACGCAATTTCAATCCCCACTTATTCTGAGGAAGAGCTTGAATCTGCTAAAAAAAGTATATAACAGGAGAACCGGAAGAAGAATCTTTTAGTAGTCTGGTGTTTTCGCGTGCATAATCTCTGTAAATCCCCCTTTGCAGAATGTGGGCTATGAGGAAGTATCGTCATCTCCTGAACTGGGCCTCCTCGCGTAGAAGTCCCTGTATCGGAGCGTTTTCGGGTTGCGCATTGCCCGATCCAACACAAACGCCGCCTTCTCCATCTTGTCGCGGGGAGGGTTCATCATCACCCAGAAGAGGTCGAGGTAGCCGCCGAGCATGGCGCGGTCGCACCCCGTGTGGGAGTCGAGGAACAGGCGCAGCAGGAAGCACAGCCGGTTGACGGCGGCGAGCGGGTTCTCGGAGTCGGGCACGCCCCTCAGCAGCTTGGCGTTGTGCCGCTCGCTGCGCAGGCCGAGCTCGCGCACCAGGCGGTTGTGCCCGTTCTCCATGTCGTGGACCAGCGTCGAGCCGCGCGCCACATGGCCCCCGAAGGCGGCGAGGGTGCGCGCGCCGCTGGTCTTGCCGAGCCCCTCGTCGGCGAACACCGCCGCCCCGCTCCCGTCGCAGCCGATGCCGATGCAGTGCTTCCCCTTGGAGAAGCCGCCCGGGACCTTGGAGCCGTCGGGCATCCTCGGCTGGTCCGCCAGCGGCAGCGGGTGCATCATCTCGTCGATCTCCACCCGGCCGGCCAGGACGGCGCCCTCCTGCACCCCCTCGAGCACCGCGAGCAGCTTGGCGAGCCAGTACGGCGGCGTGGTGGCCGACCTGCGGCCCGAGCGGGCGGAGCCGGCGAGGCTCCCGTAGGAGAACACCTCCAGCAGGAACTCGGTCCAGTCGGCCACGGGCAGCTTGCGGCCGTCGAAGACGGTGCCGGTGGCCGGGTTGAACGCGCGGCCGCAGGACAGGCAGCGCCACCGGCGCACGCCGTTGGCGTCGCGCCCGTTGCCCTGGATGCGGGGCGATCCGCACCGCGGGCACGCGTCGCGGCCGTAGCCGTTGAAGAACGCGGCCTCGCCGACGAGCCCCGCGCGGCGTGGCGGTAGCCGTAGATGTCGCGGTGGCAGTCCCTGACGATCCTCTCGGCCGGGGACAGCTCGCCGTCGCCGGCGCCGTCCCACGGCGTGGCCGACGGCGCCGGGCGGCGCCGCTTCCCTTTTCCGCTCATGGTGAAAGTCCTCGCTGCCCGGAGGGACGGCGACGCCGAGGACTTCCACATCGCAAGAGCATCGCCGTCCATCCGGGCGGTCTCGCGGATGGATGTTCTGTTGCCTGCGATTATAGGGCACGGCGCTTACCAGCGGTCGCACTACCCACATTCTGCAAAGGAGGATTTATCTCTGTTTTGCTGGTGCGCACAATCGCATTGCCTTTTATTGTTTAACTGCGGCCTGTGAGCATTACGATCAGGATAGTGTTGGCGTTAGTGTTGAAATCGTCAGCAATGGCCGCGGCGTATGTTGCCAGAATGAGAAAACCTTGATCGGGGGAATATTCGTTTGAATTAAGGGTACTAGCAAATTCCCACATTCTCTCTCTAATACGTTTCTTGCGCGCGTCGCTCAACCTCGAAAGTTCGAGGTTGATTTGTGCTGCTGGCATGTCTTTTAAAGTGAGCTGTCCCACTAGCTTACAAACGTCGTCGAGCTTCTTATTCATATTTCCCCCACAAGCTACGAACATCGGCAAATGAGAGACCGTCCTTGGGAAGCAATTTGCGCACCGAGTCGATATCGCCTTGTGAATGGTAATAATAAGTGATATAGCGCAATTTGTCGTTTGACTTCAGGAAGTCAAAAATGTGAGTATCGTTATTCGGCGACAAGCCCACTATTGCAAGTGTGTCGCTTATCGACTGGAGCCTTTCTGCTCCGTAGTATTCCTCAAATTTAAGCGAGGGATTTGCCGCTTTTTTTGCAATTGAGCTGGCTAAGTTTCGCATTATTCGAGATTCGTCTTCTTGCCACGCTGCCACTTCTTTTCTGACGTCAGCTCTGTTCTTGTATCCATCGACGAATTTTTCAAGCGCGGCATTCGTCCTTGTCGCCTGCTTCATTTGGAATTCTTTCAGCGACCCGGAGTATGAGAAAATCACATTGGAAAAGAGATAGGCCTTCTCTGGGTCGAAAAAAGCTGCATCCAATTGATTGTCACCAAGCTGATTTCTGAAAGAATTTTCATCATAAAGATATGACAGGGTTTTAAAGCAGCCGTGTAAATGAACCACGCTCCTTTCAGAAAACACGTCCAGATTCGAATCATAATTTGTTGTAAAAATTTCATCAAATGGGTCGAGGAAGCTCTTCAGCTTTCGGGGATACCTGAGATGCAACGACTCTAGATAGCCGGAATCATATATCGAATACGAAAAAATACGCTTAAAGGTCTCGCGAATAGCGTGAGCATCGGGATTGTGCACATTGTTCTTCTTGAAAAATAATTCAAGTACGAAGAAATAGTCTTCCAATCCAACGTTCAAGGGAGAGGGCTGCTGCTCGAAGGTTGAGTAGCGCTCTTTAAACGATGTTAGAGCGGTTTCTTCGAAGGAAGCGAGGTAATATTTATCAAAATCCCCTCGAATAATGTTCGGTATCTCTGAATAAAGAGATCCGATGAGCCATACGGCTTGATGGCGGTCGGTTAGTGTTATTGCATCAAGGGGGAAATCTGGATCATCTGGTGAGGTGATGACGCGTTTTACTATTTCCTTGTTGGAGCATCGAGAGCTACCATACTGAATATTTATTCCATTTCCAACCAACAGGGACTTCATCAGCATTGACCCCCTAAGATTTGAAAGTGAAACATGCAGCTAGCCGTTGTGAGGCATCTTTTGCGTTTTAAGATAGCACCTTGTCTTCATTCTAGCGGCCAGGGGTTAAGAGCGCTAGATGTCACACACTGATTCCGGGTGTCGTCTGTCGTAGAAATGCCAAGTTATAATAAAGCTATCCAAAAAGTTTGCCTTAAGGAGCCCTCATGCGTCTATCCGATGACTCTCGATTCGAATACAGCGTTGTTGATTTCGAAGATACGCTTCGGGCTAGCTTTATTGGGTCCGAGAAGCCTTCTGATGATCGGTATGCTCCCAAGATCGTTATGAATGACAAAGAGAGCGCGACTGATGTGCTCTCGATAATCAAGAATGAGCTCGCAGATTGCACCTCGTTTGATTTCTCGGTGGCTTTTGTAACTGCTGGTGGTATTCAGGTTCTTGTCGAGGCCCTGAAACTTTTGGAAAAGCGCGGAGCGACGGGGCGCATCCTTACCTCCACCTACCTGAACTTCAATGATCCGGAAGCGTTGTCGAAGCTGCTGGAATTTCCGGCTATCGATGTCCGTATCTATCAAGGGGACTTGCACGCGAAAGGATACTTCTTCAATCGCGAAACGCTCTCGACGTTCATCATCGGAAGCTCGAACCTGACGCAGACGGCTCTAACTTGCAACAAGGAATGGAACGTCCTTTTCCGGTCCTTCGAAGGTGGCGAGATGCTTGCTTCTGCAAGGGCCGAATTCGAGCGCCTTTGGGAAGACGAGAAGTCGGCGGCACTGAACCAGGAGTGGATTTATGATTACAAGCGCTACCTCGGGGAGGGCTCTCCCGACGCCGCAAAGCACGTAAAGAAGCTCAAGGCCTTCGCTGCGAAAACAAGCGAGTCGGACGTCGGCTCCTTGACGCCTCACGAGATCGTGCCGAACGCCATGCAAGAGCGAGCCCTCGAGGCTTTGCGGGTTCAGCATGAATTGGGCGAGCCGCGCGCGCTGCTCGTATCCGCTACGGGTACGGGAAAGACTTACTTGTCTGCACTTGATGTTCGCCAAACCAAGCCTTCCAAAGTTCTCTTCGTGGCGCACCGCAAACGCATTCTGAAGGCGTCGACTGAAAGCTACCAGCGCGTCCTGGGAGATAGCTTCACGTATGGGATTTATGGGGAGGATCCGGCTTTCCGCTCTAAAACGTGTGCGTTCGCGATGGTCGGTGCCCTTTCTAAACATCGTCACGAGTTCAACCCTCGCGAATACGATTACATTGTGATCGACGAGGCTCACCGAACGGGAGCGCGAAGCTACCGCGAGATTCTTGAGTACTTTCAGCCTAAATTTTTCTTGGGCATGACGGCAACTCCGACACGTACTGACGGGTACGATGTCTATCGCTTGTTTAACCACGTGATCGCATATCGCATTTCCCTCCAAGACGCACTGAAAGAAAACATGCTGGTGCCGTTCCATTATTTTGGCATCGCCGATCTTGCCATAGATGATGAGGAGACGGATGACTTCACCCTGTTCAGTCAGCTAACCTCGGAGGAGCGCGTTCGACACATCGTTGAAAAGATCGAAGAATACTCTGTCAAGAAGGAGAATCGAAGAGGGCTCGTCTTCTGCTCGCGCAACGATGAGGCACGGGCTTTGTCACAACTCTTCAACGAACGGGGTTATCACACGATTGCGATTTCAGGCGAGACGCCTGACCAGGAGCGCGACAGGGCAATCGAGCGCCTTGAAAACGGAGAGCTGCAGTACATTTTCTCGGTAGACATCTTGAACGAAGGAATCGATATTCCTTCCTTGAACCAGATTATCATGCTGCGGCGCACGGAATCGACCGTTGTGTTTATGCAGCAGCTGGGACGTGGTCTTCGCAAGCACAATTCGAAAGAATTCACTCTCGTTCTCGACTTTATTGGCAACTACCAGCAGAACTTCCTCATTCCCATGGCGCTCTCCGGAGATCGAACTTATAACAAGGACAACCTTCGTCGTGTGGTGAAGGAGGGGAGTGCCACCATCCCTGGGTGCTCAACCGTCTCTTTCGACAGCATCTCCGAGAAGCGGATTTTTCGCGCTTTGGAAGAAGGCAGGTTTGCGGAAGCAAAGCTCATTCGGAGCGAGTTCGAGCATTTGAAGCAGGTGCTGGGAAGAACGCCAAAGCTTGTCGATTTCGACGCGAACGAGGCCATGGACCCCTTACTGATTATCCGAAAATACGGCTCATATCCTGCATTCCTGCAGCAATACGACAAGGACTGTGCGACTCATTTCGGTGAGAAAGAGCTCGCTATGCTAAAGGCGATTTCCACGAAGCTAGGCAACGGAAAGCGGGCGGTGGACCTCAAGATCATTCGAAGTTTCGCCGAGGGCGACATAGCGATCGAGAAAGAATGTCTTTATGCTCGTGGCGTAAGGGCGGATGCGCTTCGCTCGGCTTCTCGCGTTTTGACTGGTGAGTATTCAAAGGATGGTCCGGCTGTTGCTACGGATGAGCGCGGGCAATTTGTGGCTTCTCCTGAGTTTGTGGTCATGCTGATGGACGATCAATTCCGAGAGGCGGTTTTGGACTTGGTTGATTTTGCTCTCGCAAGGAACGCTCGGGACTATTCCAATACTTACAAAGATACCGATCTCGTGCTCAATCGAAAGTACACGCGCGAGGAAGTATGTCGACTTCTGAGGTGGAAGAAGCAGCCGAACTTCCAGAATGTTGGCGGTTACTTTCACGATAAGGACACCAACACCTTCCCGGTCTTCATCAACTACGAGAAAGATCCCGATATCAGCATCACCACTCAATACGAAGACCGCTTCATATCGGATAATCGAATCATTGCGATTTCCAAGAGCAAGCGCTCTCTTACGTCTCCGGAAATTCAAATGCTGAGGAACGCACGCCTTAACGGAGTTCGGTGTTACCTGTTCGTACGCAAGAATCTCAAAGACAAGGACGACGGCACGGAGTTCTACTTCCTGGGTGAGATTCACCCCACGGGTGAGTTCAAGGAGATAGCCATGGCCGATGGAGTTACCAGCGCAGTGGAAATTGCCTACGAATTGGAAAACCCCGTCAAGGGGGATATATACGAGTTTTTGACGAGCCGGCTTGACGATTAACGGCGACCTGGACGGCTAGAACACCTCTTCCTTGAGGGCATCTACTACAGAGATATCTGCAGGAAGCCACGCGACAGAATCAATGGTCTCGCGGTCGAGCCATCGGGCCTGAGCGTGTTCGAGAAGGTCAATGTGATTCTCTGCAAGAGCGCAGAGATAGCACCCCATGTGAAGATGGAACGTCTCGTAGTCGTAATCCACTGTGCAAAGGTGTCGATTCACGACGATTTCGGCGTTGAGCTCTTCGTGGATTTCCCGGATGAGCGCCTGCTCCTCCGTTTCGCCCGGCTCGACCTTGCCGCCGGGAAACTCCCAACCGCCTTCGAACTCGCCATAGCCTCGCTGCGTCGCCAAGACGCACCCGTCTCGTTCGATAATAGCTGCTACTACGTGAATGGTCTTCATGATGTGTCTTTCTAGGAATTGTTTCATTTGATACCAACTTATCACATCGAGGCAAATCGCTTTGGGACGTGCGGGAAATTTGCCCGAAAGGGAGCATTGCAGAACTTCGGCGTTCAAGACGCGCAAGGCTCAAGTGGTCCTTTCTGCGTTTGCTTTTGTCGACGACTGTTGGTAACCCGGTGCCGATATGCTTTCAGCGCGTTTGGGCGCTCTGTTGCCCCTCGACTCCCAAAGCAAATATAACGACTTTGCGCATATTCTACCGTGCTACTATGATATAAGTGCATGGTATACAAAATCGAAGGCGATGAGCAGCTATGCTGCATGTTGCTTTTACCTCGCGGAACTTGGGAAAGGCCAATGTAAAACCATGGGGTTTATTGATACGCTAATCGAGGGTTTGGAAGAAGGCTTTGATAAAGCTTTTGAAAAGCATGAGACCACTCAAGGAGCCGCAAGGGTTTTGCTTAAGGCCGAGGAACAGGAAGGCTGGATATCCTCGGATGAGTTTCTTGAAGCTTACAATGCGAGAACCTACAATTCCGACAATGGCCAATACGACATAAAGATAATGAAGAACTACGATTTTGAGGGTGGGTACGTATTATGGAATCGTTCGAAGAATTTTTATCACACAGGTATTGGGGCCGAAGTCTACAAGAAGGTTGAGAGACAATTTCGGGGGTTCGGACATGAGGGAGTTTATAAAGATTTCAAAGATGGTGACACCTTCGTTCTTACTTTGTTCAGATTGAGAGATACCGAATATGACGATATACAGCGGTTGGGCAATGATCTAAGAAAGGCTTTTGGCCAGTATCCCATTCCAAAGATTGCGGATAAAGGGCAGGATGAGGGACTGGGCGATAAATCGGAGCCTTCCGGCTGCGCTCAAGCCGCATTTCTCGGTTGCGTTGTGGTTGGGTTGATGCTCCTGCTTTACTTGGCGTGAATGTTGGAGGGTCAGATTTGGAGAGGAAGGGCGCACGGTGATGAGCGTTGAATCCCGCGAAAGTCAAGTTCGTCGGCAGTTGGCAGAGACGGCGATCCACCTTGCTTCTACTGATATTGAGGTTGATGTTGCTGGTTCTTTCAAGCTCCCACTCGACCAGATGGCGTCTTTGGGCGTTGGATTCGGTTCCCTTCCAACTATGTTTCGCTCCGTCACGACAACGATCAGCGCGCCCACATTGCTGCAAGCTACGGACAAGCTCGGTAACCCTCTTGATCCAGCCGTGCTGCAAAGATTCTCGGACGGTTCGGGGATGCTCGGCTCCTTCAGAGATGCAGCTACTGGCTTTGGGCAGGCTCGGCTCCACCAAATAGATCCTGGCACAATCCAGTCCGTTGCCACGATGCCCTATGATCCGACGATGCTCTTCATGGCGGCTGCGCTTGCGCAGATTAATCAGAAGCTTGATGCCATCCAGGATACTGTCAACGAGATGTTCGAGTACATGCGCCTGAAAGATAAGGCTGAGCTGCGAGGTAACGTGAAGACGCTCGAAGACGTGCTTGAGGCGTATCGCTATAACTGGAACAACGACATCTGGCGCAAGAATGCTCATATGAAAGTCGTTGATGTCAAGCAGGAATCCGAGCAAGCCATCATTCATTTACGTGCGCAGATAAAGACGAAGATGAAAGAGAAAGGCCCCATTGAGTTGCGTTTGGCAGTGGGTGGCCGGCTCGATGAGGTGCTTGATCGACTGAAAGAGTATCAGCTGGCAACCTATACGTATTCGTTTGCGGCTTTCTTGGAGCCCATGTTGAGCGAGAATTTCGATGAGGCATATCTGAATGCAATAGCGGCGAAGATCAGCGATTGCGGGAACGAGTACCGCAAGTTGTACACCGAATGCTATAACGTAATCGAGGAAAGCTCGAAGGGGACGGCTGACGCGATGGCGCTCAGGGGTGCGTCAGCGGCGTTCGCTGGGCTGAGCTCTTTCGTCAAGCAGACTCCGCTGGGCGAAAGGACTTCTGTTGATGAGGCTCTTGAGAAGGTGGGCAGAGGAGTCGGCAACTTCAACGAGGGTCAAACGCGTAATCTCATGGAGAAACTGCAGCACGCGAAAGCCCCCAACGTTCTTCCGTTCAAGCAAAGCTTAGAGGTGGTGAACAACTTGCATAATCATCCGTATCAGCTAGCTGCCGACGGGGAGAATGTTTATCTGCTGCCTCTTTCGAGGGCGGATGTTGGCGCTGATGCGTGATGCGTTTCAGTAAACCTAGAAGTATCAATCTCAAATCGGACTAGTGGGACTGTTGAATGCGGCTGCTGGCACCTGGTATGGTGGAGGCCATCGAATGGTCGGCGCGTGGAAGAGGTGGTCGCGTGGAATTCACATCGGCTAGTGCCAACAAGTATCTGCGGAGGCTGCAGGACGAGAAGGATCGGCTCCTGCGGACCGAGCAGGAGGTGAGCACCTACGTGCTCGCGGAGGGGGAGGCGGCCGAGCCTCCCGCCTACGACTACGGAGCGGTGCGTGAGAAGGTCGCGCAGATCGACGGGCAGGCGCGGGCCATTCGCCACGCCCTGCACCAGTTCAATATGCAGACGGTGCTGCCCGAGCGGGGCATCGCTATCGACGAGGCCCTTATCCTGCTCGCCCAGCTGTCGGGGCGCAAGGATCGGCTGAACTCGCTCGCCTCGCGTCAGCCTCAGGAGCGGCTGGGCAATCGGTACTTCGGCAGCAGCAACGGGCCCATCGAGTATCGGTATGCGAACTACGACGTTGCCCAGGCGGAGGCGGACTATCGCGCCGTCGCGGACGAGATCGCCGCGCTGCAGCTTGAACTGGACCTGGTCAACCAGACAGAGGTCTTCTCGGTCGAGCTGTAAGGGTTCGCCTGCTTTCCGGATCTGCGGCTTTTCCCCGCAAAGGATATTTTTGAACGTTGCGGTTTCGCGTTGGAGTTGTCAGGTAGTTTGTTGTCGGCAGTGCCATGCGGTTTGAGCGTTGGCATCTTGCTGGAAGATCTGGCTTCCACCTATTCCGCCGCAGATCGAAAGCTTCGGGCGCCTCCGCGCGAGGCCGCCCGCGATGCTGAAGCACGGTCATAGGCATCACTTTCCGCAACGGCTCGTGGCGGCTAGCGAGATCTTGGCTGAGTTCGGCCGCATCGAGTTGTAGGGGCGGCGAGCCGCCCCCTGTTTTAGCGTAAGCGGTACCTTGTCCCGCGCGCTGAGCCTTCGGACGCAATAATGCCCATGCCCAGCAATTCGGCGATGAGTCCCTTGGCCTTGGTCGCCCCGCAGTTCAATGCGGATTCAACATCTCTACGTGTGAAACTTCCCTTTTCTTGGGCGACTTCTACGATTTTTGCGAGATCGTGGGAGAGGGCAAGTTGTGGAGCGGGCACGGATGGCTGGGCAGAGCTGGAAGAAGCCGGCGTGTGGTTTGTCTCGGAGGGAGAGCTATTGCTGGGTGCGTCGGTGTCAAGATAGAACGCAGACAGCTTCCCTGTGTAGACTTTTACCATTACGCGGTCTGGGTTGAAAAGCTCCTCGATTTCGGGCGGGGGAGCGCTTGCCGCTTTCGCAGCGTTGCTCATTACATCGAATCCGCTTCCCATTCGCTCACAAGCGCTGATAAGCCCGAACATTCGCATCAGAGTCGGATTGCGCGCATCAGAAATTCCGCCCGCTCTCACCACATCGAGCGCTACGCGCGAATTGCCGGGATTGGCTATTTCGATTCGGTCAGAATATCTCAGAGCGACGATGCCTCTTCTTCCATAGTAGTCCGAATGAACGAGTGCGTTCGCGAGTGCCTCTCTTATTGCGGCGTGCATTTCGGTGTCTTCGATGCGCTGGAGATTGTTGTCGAGCGCAAACGGCTTCTTAAGGCCGCTTGTCAGTCGCGGTAGCGCTTCCGTCCAAAAATCGAAAAGGTTTCCCGTCCATGTTCCGTCTTGCGATGTGATGCGGTCTGCCCATCGGCGTTCTTGATCTGCTTCGCGATAGTCTAGGAAGTAGTTCGCATATTCCTTTGCGATTTCGTACTCGAAACCGAACATGAGAAGACCGGCACGTGTTGGATGAAATTCTCCCTCTCCATTTGTTCGTCCAATGGCATTCAGCTTCACGAGGAACCCCTCATCATCGAGCTTGAGCCACGGATGATTCGGTCGGGCAGCTGACACCACGGCTCGATATCGGCTTACCGTGTCCCACGAAAGAGCATCTAACGGGAACTCTTCAAGCACGGTGTCGTCGAGCGGCTCGTTGCTCGCATCGCGAATCATGGCAACGATTTCTTCGGATGAGCAGCGATAATCTCCCTCGCCATCTCGACGGTAGGTTCCCTTTTCCCGATTGCCGCAGATGTAGATAGGTCTCAAATGACGGTTGGCGCGAGGAACTTGAATGCGGATAATGTCGCAGTCGTTAATTGTCTCAATGGTGATCGAATCATTTGTGAGAATGTTGGCGCTGACTTTCGAGGGATTGTGCACTCCGTCCCAGAATTTCTTAACGAGCTGTTCAGGGTTCGGGACTCCGACGTACTCTACCTCTCCTTTTCGGTCGTTATCGGTCGTTATCGGTCGTTATCGGTCGTTATCGGTCGTTATCGGTCGTTATCGATTTGCTGGACGAGAGGCACCCGCTTCCACCGCCGCTATCCTTCGGGCGGCGCGCAGTAGCTCGTAGTCGTGCTCGCTGCGGGAGGGGAGGGCGGAGGCGCGCACGGCTTCACGGCAGACGCCCATGAACGCGTCGGCTGCTTCGCAGAAGCACGTGCGAGCGAACTCGCTGGCTCCATGGGCACACTTGAGACCGTCGGCGTAAAGCGTCCACGACTGGGGCTCGCGCTCGTCGCCTTCGCAGGCCAGCTGGAGCACCCGCGGCTCGCCGTCATCGGCCAGTTCGGCTTCCAGACGTTCCACGCTGTAGCGCATCTGGTGGCCCAAGTTGGACTTTCCCGTGGCCGAAATGTAGCCCGTGGGCTCATCGAGGAGGTGCATCCTCGGCTGCTCGACGCTCAGGTTAAGGAATTCGCGCGCATCGCGCACAGAGACGTTGTCCATGGCAGGACTCCTTTCATCGATGTTGGCGGGACCACCGTGCCGCGCGGCCGGTTGGTGCCGGGATCGTCGAGCCAACTCTCTACCCCGACTCTGGATAAAATGCGCCAGCGCCTTCGCTGACGAAGATGCAGTCTAGCAGCAGAAGGGCCAAACGCGCAAGAGGGAAGGCCAGGTATTGGTATACTCGTTTTCCGCAAGGCGGGATCGAAAGGAAGGCTGTCGAGCGCATGGCGGGTGGTCGCGGCGGCTTGATTGCTGCGGCAGCCGCGCGACCGATGCGACAGGGAAAACATATGGTTCTTGGTAACAAGTTGGGCATAGGCAGCGATGCCGAATTGGCGCGCGAGGAAGAGCGGCTGACGAAGACGCGAGCGCTCGAGCTTTTCGAGTGTGGCCTGCTTGACGGGCTGGAGACGGGAACGTTCGCCGGCCTTGCTCAGATTCACGCATACCTTTTCCAGGACGTTTACGACTTTGCCGGGCGCATGCGTCGGGAGAATATCTCCAAGGGCGGCTTTCGCTTCGCGCCCTCGCTCTATCTGGAGGAGGCGCTTGCCGCCATCGACCGCATGCCGCAGGCAACGTTCGACGAAGTGATCGAGAAGTACGTTGAAATGAACGTCGCCCACCCTTTCCGCGAGGGCAATGGGCGCAGCATGAGAATCTGGCTCGATCAGATGCTGAAACGCTCATGCGGCGTCGTGGTCGACTGGAGCCTTGTCGACAAGGATGACTATTTGCTCGCCATGGAGCGGAGCCCCGTGAAGGACGTGGAGATCAAGGCGCTTCTCAAGGAGGCGCTTACCGATCAGGTGGATGACCGACAGGTGTACATGAAAGGCATCGATGCCAGCTACCGCTATGAGGGCTATAGCACGTATTCTATGGAAGGCCTCTCGGAAAATTTTTCGTCGCAATTGTCCGTCTAGGCGCGTTTCGGGCAGCACCTCGCACTCAAGGCGCTCAAGGGCGCTAAAACAAATCAAGGACGCTAAAACAAATCAAGGACGCTAAAACAAATCAAGCCGCCTCTCTTAGCAATTCCCTACGTAAACATACTTCAGGTAACGCCTCGCTACGTTGGCTAGGTGGTGGACGGTTGCGGGCGGGGTGGCGGGGCGATCCGTCAGGCGGTGGCAGGGGAAGAAGCGGGTCAGGTGGTAGGGGGTCGACGGATCCAGCGAGGCGAGCCATTGGGCGGCCTCGGCGATTTCCTGCTCGCTGTCGTTCAGGCCGGGGATGACGAGCGTCGTTACTTCCAGGTGGCAGGTGGGGGTGGCGGCCAGCACTTCTATGGTGTGCTTCACGGTGGCCAAGTCGCCGCCGACGAGGTCGTAGAAATCTTGGGTGAAGCCCTTCAGGTCGATGTTCGCGGCGTCGATGAGCGGCGCCACCTCGTGCAGCGGGCCGTCGTTCACGTAGCCGTTGGATACCAGCACGTTGACCAGGCCACGCTCGTGGGCGAGGCGCCCGGTGTCGCGGACGAACTCGAGGCCCACGAGCGGCTCGTTGTAGGTGAAGGCGAGCCCGATGTTGCCTTCGGTCACAAGCGATGCGGCCGCATCCACCAACTCGGCCGGTGCGATTTCGCGCCAGGGCACGTCGCTTTCGCCGGCGCAGGCGATGGAGGCGTTCTGGCAGAACGGGCAGCGCAGGTTGCAGCCGTAGGAACCTACGGAGAGCACCTTGCTTCCAGGGCGAAAGCGGGCCAGCGGCTTCTTCTCGATGGGATCCAGCGCCAACGACGTGATGCGCCCGTAGTTGGCGTCCACCACCTGCCCGCCCTCGGCGACGCGCGCACGGCAGAGCCCTGTCTGCCCCTCGGCCAGCGCGCAGGCGCGCGGGCAGATCGGGCATACAGCGCGGTCTGCGCCAAGGTCGTGGGGCTCTTCCCCTGAAAAATCCTGCGCTGCGACTCTGCCTTCGGTGTCTTCCACGACGCCTCTTTTCTCGTCTGCTTCGGCCGTCTTGCTGCCATAGTAGCGCAAGGGCGCCCCGCTGGCTTTGGCGGCTCGCATGCGCCGCCAATCCGATACCGACGCCCCGGTTGCGCCATTGCCAAGGGAGATCGGGCGCGCGGGCCGGACGGGACGCACCGTCGCATTCCATTACTGCTAGAATCATCAAAGCTGGCTGGCCATAGTGCGTAGAAAGAGGGAAACCATGGATCGTTTGAAGGACAAAGTCGCCATCGTCACCGGCTCCACCAGCGGCATCGGCACGGGCATCGCGAAGATGTTCGGCGCCGAGGGCGCGCGCGTGGTGGTGTGCGGCCGCAACGAGGAGCGCGGCGCGGCCGTCGTGGACGCCATCGCCGAGGCGGGCGGCACCGCCTGGTTCCACAAGCTGGACATCACGCGTCCCGAAACGGTGGACGCGCTGTTCGCCGACACCAAGGAGAAGTGGGGCTCCATCGACGTGTTGGTGAACAACGCCGCCGGCATGGCGCTGAAGGACGGGCGTGTGGACGAGATCTCCCTGGAGGACTGGGACGCCGTGTTCGCGAGTGACGTGCGCTCCACGTTCTACTGCACCAAGACCGTGCTGCCCTTCATGCAAGAGCAGGGCGCGGGTTCCATCATCAACATCGGCTCCATGGCTTCCTGCGGCGGCGACTTGGGCTCGACGGCCTACGCCTGCGCCAAGGCTGGAGTCGACATGCTGACCCAGTACACGGCGCTGCAGTACGGCAAGCAGAACATCCGCTGCAACTGCGTGCGTCCCGGCCTCATCGTCACGCCGCAGAACGAGGCGAAGGTGCCCCAGGCGCTGAAGGACATCTTCCTGGACAACATCGAGGTCGCCCGCTACGGCACGCCCGAGGACATCGCCGCCATGTGCGTCTATCTGGCCTCCGACGAGAGTTCGTACTTTACCGGCCAGGTGGTAACGGTGGACGGCGGCCTGAACTCCCACGTCTCCACGGTGGCCCAGTTCCGCGCCATGGCCTCCCGCACCTGGTAGCCGAGCGAGCGGTAGCAGAGCAACTGAGCGCATCCGGCGCCCGACGGCCCCGCACCATAGGCGGGGCCGTTTTTCATGCGCCGAAGGGCGACTTTCTGCCGAACGCGGGTTCCGCATTGATGGGTGTTTTAGTCAGCGATAAAATGCGGCCTCGTGTCTTTTCGCCCGCGACGATCGAAGGAGCCGAGTTTTCCCGTCATGCAGCAGCGCGATAAGTTAAAGCCGATCCTTTTCAGCATCATCAAACATTCCAGCAAAGAAGAGCTGAAGGAGCAGATTCCCAAGGACATTGTGGCGGGCGTCGTGGTGGCCGTGGTGGCGCTGCCGCTTTCCATCGCGCTGGGCATCGCCTCGGGAGTGTCGCCGGAGCAAGGCCTCTACACCGCCATCGTCGCTGGGTTCCTCATCGCGTTCCTCGGTGGCAGCCGCGTGCAGATATCCGGCCCCACGGCGGCATTCGCCACCATCGTTGCTGGCATTGTGGCCACCGATGGCATGGAAGGACTCATCGCCGCCACCATTATCGCGGGTATCATGCTCATTTTCATGGGCCTGTTCAAGTTGGGCGCCCTCATCCGCTTCGTGCCCTTCACTATCACGACTGGGTTCACCGCGGGCATCGCCGTCACGCTGACCATCGGCCAGCTGAAGGATTTCTTCGGCCTCACGTATCCGCCCGGCACCGCCACGGTGGAGACGACGGAGAAGCTGGCCGCCCTCGCGGGCAACTTGTCCACGGTGAACGGGCAGGCGTGCCTGGTGGGCGTCGTTTGCCTGGCGGTGCTGTTCCTCTGGCCGCGCGTGACCGAGCGCGTGCCCAGCTCGCTTATGGCCCTGCTCGCGGGCATCGCGCTGGTGAGCGGTCTCGGCCTTGACGTCAGCACCATCGGCGACCTCTACGTCATCGACAGCGCCCTGCCCACCTTCCATATGCCCCACTTCAGCTTGGAGCTGTTCCGCGACCAGTTCGCCAACGGCGTCACCATCGCCATTCTGGCCGCCATCGAGTCGCTGCTGTCCTGCGTGGTGGCCGACTCTATGATCAGCGGGCACCATCGCGCCAACATGGAGCTGGTGGCCCAGGGCGTCGGCAACATCGCCTCGGTGCTCTTCGGCGGCATTCCCGCCACCGGCGCCATCGCGCGCACCGCCGCCAACGTGAAGGCCGGCGGCCGAACGCCCATCGCCGGCATGGTGCATGCGCTCGTGCTCATCGCCGTGCTCGCGTTCCTCATGCCCTATGCGGCGCTCATTCCCATGCCCACCATCGCCGCCATTCTGCTGTACGTCGCCTACGGCATGTCGGGCTGGCGCAACTTCGCGCACCTGTGCCGCACGGCGTCGAAGGGGGCTGTGGCCACGCTCGTGCTCACCTTCGCGCTGACCATCGTGTTCGATCTGGTGGTGGCCATCGGCGTGGGCATGCTCATCACCGTGGTGCTGTTCATGAAGATGGTGAGCGAGGAGACTGAGGTCAAGGGATGGAAGTACTACTGCGACGAGAACTCCGAGGTCACGCATTTGCGCGAGCTGCCGAAGAGCGTGCGCGTGTACGAGATCAACGGGCCGATGTTCTTCGGCATGACCGAGCGCATCGCCGACATCTCGGTGAAGGACTTCACGCGTTACCTGATCATCCGCATGCGCGGCGTGCCCTCGCTGGACGCGACGGGCATGAACGCGCTGGAGAACCTCTACGACTACTGCAGCGCGAACGGGGTGAGCCTCATCTTCTCCCACGTGAACGAGCAGCCGATGAAGACCATGCGCCGCGCCGGTTTCGTCGATCTGGTGGGGGAGGAGCACTTCCGAAGCTGCATTGACGACGCCATCGCCCATGCCCGCGAGCTGCTGGCGGCGGAGGAAGACGCTGAAAACCTGATGAAAACTCGCGGCTGACCTCCGCTGCAGGGAAGGCATGGTTTAGCATGAGCGCACATATTTTTTCTAGCGGCTCCAAGAGAGAGGCTTCCCATGAAGTTCATCGTCACCGAAGATTACGAGGCCATGTCGCGCACTGCCGCGCGCGTGATAAGCGGCTATGTTTCCTCGCACCCCGATTGCGTGCTGGGTCTGGCCACCGGCTCGACCCCTATCGGCCTGTACCGCTGCCTGGTTGAGGACTACGAAGCCGGCGCGCTGTCCTTCAAGGACGTGACCAGCTTCAACTTGGATGAGTACCGCGGCCTTGATCCGCAGCACGACCAGAGCTACCGTTACTTCATGGAGCACAACCTGTTCTCCCATGTCGATATCGATCCGGCTCGCACCCATGTGCCGGACGGCGCCTGCCCCGACGCCGCTGCCGCGTGTGCTGCTTACGAGCAGAGCATCGCCGAGGCCGGCGGTTTGGGCCTGCAGCTTCTGGGCCTGGGCCACAACGGCCACATCGGCTTCAACGAGCCCGCGCCTGAGTTCCCCAAGGAAACGCACTGCGTCGAGCTGACGGAGAGCACTATCAACGCCAACTCCCGCCTGTTCGATTCCATTGACGACGTGCCCCGCGAGGCGTACACCATGGGCATCGGCACCATCATGGCGGCCAAGGAGATCCTCGTGGTCGCCAACGGCTCCGACAAGGCCGATATCGTTCGCCGCGCCTTCTTCGGGCCGGTCACTCCCGAGGTGCCCGCCTCCATCCTGCAGTTCCATCCGAACGTCACCGTTGTGGTGGATAAGGAGGCCGGCGCCCTCTGCCAGTAGTGCCGGATCCCAGCTCTCGGCTGATAGGATCGCCCCGCTCTTGCACGTTGCTGTTCTGTCGCGCTGCAAGATGCGGGGCGTTTTTCGTTGGCCGTCACGTAGCGCGCGTCGGGCCCCTGCGAGGCAAGGCGACCGCAGCAGATGGGATGGTCGCGGTTGGCGGGGACCTTGTTGCGCTCCCGTATATAGCTCATTCGGGTGATGCGGCGGCCGGGCGCGGGCCGCTAAGATATCCCTACGCTGGTGCACGCTGCGCCTTTGGGACGGCGAGCTATCGAAATGACGGCCCATCGGGTCGGTGGATGAAACGGGAGATGCAATGACGATCAAGCGCTATCTGTATGCGGGGTTGGGGCTGCTGTTCTTGGGGCTAGGGGGCATAGGCGTCATCATTCCCATTATCCCTACCACGCCGTTTTTGCTGCTGACCTCGTTTTTCTTCCTGCGCAGCTCCGAGCGTCTGAACACGTGGTTCGAGGGAACCCGCATGTACAAGCGCTTCATCGCCAACTTCATGGAAACGCGCTCGCTCACACTGCGGGCCAAAATCCTGTGCGCTGCCCCCGGCGTGACCGCCATGCCGATGCTCGCGCTGGTGGTGCCGCAGTGGTGGCTGAAGGCCATCCTCATCGGACTGACCGTGTTCGAGATCTGGTACTTCATCGCCCGCATCGAGACGGTCTCGGTGGAAGAGGCCCGCGCCCGCGGCAAGGCCCGTGTCGCCGAGGCGAAGCGCGACCAGGCCGCCTCGGCCGCTTCCGCCGCCGAGGGTCTCGCCCTGGCGACCGAGGAGTAAGGGCCTCATGAGGATCGCGTTTGTGATGGACGATCTGAGCGTGCATTCCAACGGCACGTCGGTGACGGCGGAGCGCTACGCCCTGGACTGGGCGCGCCGTTGGCCGTCTAATCCAACGCTTCTTGTCGCAGTGTCTACAGGTCGGTGGCAACAAGGCGGCCTGGGCTGCGGCTCCAACCCAATCGCCTAGGATGGCCCACAGACCCTCGCGCTTGTCGCCGTGCTACCGCAGGCGTTGCAGGCGCGGGCCTTTTAGAAGCTGCGAGAAAGGAACCGTCATGGCCACAATTTCGAATCCGTTCGTGATGGAAGTGCCGCGCAAGCTGACTGACGAGGAGCTCGTCAACGCCATTCGCCAGGACATCATCGGGGAGCTTGAGGCTATCCACGAGTACGACGCCCACGTCCAGGCGACGGATAACGAGGATGCGAAGAAGGTGCTCTCCGACATCCGCGACGAGGAGCGCGAGCATATGGGCGAGCTGCTGGAGCTTTTGGAGCGCCTGGCGCCCGACGAGAAGGCCCTGCACGACGAGGGCCGCGGCGAAGTGCGCGAGATGCTGGACAAGTAGCGCGCCTGGAGCCGAGAACGGCCCGCCGCGATTGGCCTTGGGATATCGCGATCAGTCTATGAGAGCGCTGCCGGACGTATCGGTTCGGCAGCGCTCTTGTCGTTGGACGGGGCTGATATGGCCGCTGGGACGCCGGCACCGTCGGGCTCGCTTTCCGCCAGCTCGTTGCGCTCCACGGCCACGAGGGTCTGGGCCACCACGGCGTTGACGAGGGAGAGGCTGCCGCTATCCACATCCCCCGAGGAGCAGTCGATGGCCACCACCCCGTACAGGCGCCCCTTCATGCCGAGCGGCAGGTACTTCTCCGTCGCATCCCGCCAGCCCGGCTCGCCGTAGCCGGTGGGCGAGCGACGCTCGTAGCAGTCACGGGCCGCCGCGCTGCCCGCGGCCGGCGGCTCCCCCAAGGTGATGGTCACCGGCCGCCTCAGCACCCGGGTCAGGAACTCCTGGGCGAAGCTGCAGGCCGCCTGCGGGGTGGAACTCTCCAGCAGCCCGACGCTCAGCCGGTTCAGCCGCCCCAGCGCGCAGGCCGTGCGCTCGGCCGCCTGCACCTGGCGGCTCATGCGGTGGGTTATCACGCCCATGATGAGCGACACGACGAGGAAGATGACGAGCGCCGCCACGTCGGTGCGGCTGAGCACCTTCAGCGTGAAGAGGGGCGCGGTGAACAGGAAGTCGTAGGAGAGCAGGTAGGCCACTCCCAGCGCGGCGCCCCACAGCCCCGAGTCGGTCTCCAGGCTGGCGATGAGCACGCCCAGCACGAAGACGGGGAAGGCCACAAGCGTGCTCACCCCCAAGAGCGAGAAGCCCCATACGACGGCCAGGCCGCCCCCGTAGAGCAGGGCGAAGGCGACCAAGTTGCGCAGGACGCGCCGTGCCGAGAGGGAGCTTCTCAGCGGGAATCTGCGACTGCTAGCGGCCATGGCGAACCCCTTTCCGAATCATCGACGCCAAGGTGCCCACCCCCATGAACAAAGGGATGATCTCGAGACGGCCCAGAAGCATCCCGGCGCTCCCGATCAGCAGCGGCGCGGGGCCGCTTTCCGCGCCGAGGAAGCCCGTGCCCACGCCGGTGCTGCCGAGGCACGAGATGAAGTCGAACACCGCCTCCTGCAGGGTGGCCCCGCAGAGGATGAGCGCGAACGCGCCGGCCGCGCACAGCAGCAGGTACAGCACCACGTAGGTCTGGGCCTCGGCCACGTCCACCTCGGTGAGCACCGAGCGCTTCCCGAAGCGGTTGATCTTGATGCTCGTCACGTGGCGCTTGTTGCCGTAGCGCTCGTGCAAATCGTGGCCGAGCCCCAGCGAGGCGACGGCGACGCGGTAGAGCTTGATACCGCCGGAGGTGGAGCGCGCCTCGGCCCCGACGAGCATGAGCAGGCCGAACAGGAACAGGAGCGCCGGCCCCAGATCGGCGAAGGAGGGAATGGTCTGAAACCCCGTGGAGGTTAGGATCGACACGACCTGGAACGTGCCCTGCCGCAGCGCCTCGGCTCCGTCGCCGCTGACGCCCTGGCCCAGGAAGAAACCGGCCACCACCAGGGCCATAATAGCGATGGTGCCGAAGTACAGCGGCGTCTCGATATGGGTGAGGAACGCCTTGAGCTTGCCGCGCAGCAGCAGGAACAGCAGAAGGAAGTTCGTGCCGCCGGCCACCATGAGCACGACGGTGATGGCCTCGATGACCGGGCTGTTCCAATAGGCGATGCTCTCGCCGTGGGTGGCGAACCCGCCGGTGGGCACGGCGCACATGGAGATGTTGATGGCGTCGAAGGGGGTCATGCCGGCCGCCCAGTAGGCCACGGCGCCGGCGATGATGAGCCCGTTGTAAATGAGCAGGATCATGCGGGCGGTCTTGGCGGCGCTCGGCAGCAAGTGGTCGGTGTGGCCCTCGGCGTTGTACACGCCCAGGCCGCCGGTCTGGGTCACCACGCAGGTGAGGATGAGCACGAGCCCCACACCGCCGAGGTAGCAGGTGAGGCTGCGGTGGAACAGGAAGATGGCCGGGCAGGCGTCCACGTCCACCACGCTTAAGCCCGTGGTGGTCAGCCCGCTGGTGGACTCGAAGACGGCCTGGACGGGGGAGAGCAGCCCCGCGGCCACGTAGGGCAGCGCGTAGACGGCGATGGCGAGAACCCAGACCAGCACCGTGCACGCGGCGGCCTGCCCGCGGGTAAGGCGGGCGCCCGGGGCGGGGTCGGGCGAGGCGAAGTACACGAGGTGGCCCGCCATGGCCGCGCCGATCCCGGGGAAGATGAAGCACGGCGCGAGGGCCACCTCGTCGGGGTAGGCCGGCAGCACCGCCAGGGGTGCCAAGCCCGCCAGGCCGACGAACATGACGGCCACGCCCACGTAGCGCGCGAGCAGGGGCCCGGGGCCGGAGCGCTCGCCGCCCGGCTCGACCAGGGCGATGGCCGGCGCAAGGTTGTCGCCGCGCGTCTTTCCCATGACGGTCACCGGCGCTCTTTCCCCAAGTGGTGCCACGAGCCCAGAATCGAGCGGAAGGGCGAGGGGGCACCGGGGTCTTCCTCGTCGTCGGCGGTGCCATCGGCGCCGTCCCCTTCGCCGTTGCCGGCCTCGGCCGCAGCGACGGCCGCCGCCGTGGCGGCCCGGGCCTTCGCGCCGACGGGGTCGGGAAGCTCCAGGGCCCCGCGAATGGCCTGGGCCAAGGTGGCCGTGGCGCTGATGGCGGCCGTGACACCCAGCTGGCGGAAGATGGCCGTGTTCTCGGGGTTGGACACGATGCACAGCTGGATGCGGATGCCGAGGAACTTCTTGGCCACCTGGCAGATGGCCAAATTGTCGGCGTCGAGGCCGGTGAGGGCCACGATGGCGTCGAACCCGGCGATGCCGGCCTCCTCGAGCACGGCCAGTTTCATGCCGTTGCCCCAGATCACCGTGCCGTCATGGCGGCTGGAGAGGTACTCGCAGAAGCGGCGGTCGTCGTTGATGGCCACGACGGTGTCGACGGTTTCAGCTAAGGCGCCCATCAGATAATCGGCCCGGGAGCGGCCGCCCACGATCACCACCCTCATAGGTCGGCCTCCTTCCGCGTCAGCCCGGTGAGGCGGAAGAACTCGTCCTCGCAGATGCGATGGGGGCAGATGGGGGCGATGCCCATGTCGTCGAGGATGTCCGCCAAAGCGTCGTCGTCCACGAGGGGCAGCACGTGGGGCACGCCGAAGATCTCGCTGGCCAGCTCGGCGATGAGCAGGTTGGAGGCGTCGTCGCCCGTGGCGGCCACCAGATGGGTGGCCCGGCGCACGCCGCACTCTTCCAGCACCAGGGCGCTTTTGCCGTCGCCGGTGAGCGTCTCGCCGTCGAAATCGGGCCCCAGCCCGTCCAGGGCGTCCTCCTGCATGTCCACCACGATGACGTCGTGGCCGGCCGCCGAGAGCGCCTGGGCCACGGCGCACCCGAACAGGCTGCATCCGACCACGATAATGCGGGCCCTCTTCGCCACTGCTTGTTCCTCCTTCGCGCAGGTCTTTTCACGGGAAAATGCTAATGATTGCAACGGCGGCGGAAGGCGAGAAGGGCGAACTGTCACCAAGCAGTGACGGGGCCGAGGACTGGGAGGGCGCCCGAATGGCGAGGTCGCGGTAGAGCCTATGAAACGGTAACGGATGGCGGTCGGCCCGCGCCGGCCGGGGAACTGGTGGAACGAGCACGTGAACTGCGCCATCGCCCGGTGGTGCGACGAGGCGACCTTCCGCGCCGTGCAGGCCTGCGCCGAGGACCGCCGCGCGCATACCGGCACCTACAACCTCATCACCTACAGCTGCCTCACCTTCTGCGACGAGGCGCTGGCGGCCGGCGGCATCCACCTGCTCACGGAAAGCGGCCGCGAGCTGCACACCATCGTCCCCAAGGACGCCTTTAGGGACGTGGACCGGGTGGAGGGCGCCCATCCCTTCGAGGCGTGGAAGTACTGGTTCCCCCTCGGCGAGCCGCCGTCAAACGGCCTGCGCACCATCCAGGACGTCCCTGGTCGGGACAACCCGTTGGAATAAGCGCTGCGATCTCGGCATTTATCTGGTACAATCTCGCCTTTCTGGAAGACGGGCGCCCCATGATGCGAGGATTGCCGAAAGTCGGCGGAGAGGCGGCGTCGGGCGTTGGACGGCTGTGTGGCGTAAAAGGCCACGGGCGGCGGCCGGACGAGGCACGCGAGCTGAGCGGGAAACGGGAGACGAGAAGATAAAAAGTGAGGAGGGGCGATGATCGTTGAGGCCATAAAGGGGTATCGAGCGGCCGATCTGCCGAAGGACGCCGTCGCGGGCCTGGTTATCGCCGCGCTTTCCATCCCCATTGCTATGGGCTATGCGGAGGTGGTGGGGCTGCCGGCCATCTATGGCCTATGGGCCTCCATCGTGGCGCCGCTGGCCTTCGGGCTGCTCACCGGCACGCGGCGGGTGGTCTTCGGCATGGATTCGGCCGCGGCCGCCATGACCGCCTCGATGCTCGCCGCCGCCGGCATTGCGGCCCAGGGCCAGGACGCCATTGTCTCCGCCATGCCCCTGCTCACTCTGTTCACAGCCTTGTTCCTGCTGCTGCTCGGCTGGGCCGGTGCCGGTCGCCTGATCCGCCGTATGCCGCTGCCGGTCATGCACGGGTTCATCTTCGGCATCGCGCTCACCGTGGTCATCGGCCAAGTGCCGCTGCTTCTGGGCACGACGGCCGACACCTCCGGCGCCATCGTGTCGAAGGTCGCCGCCATCGTCTCGTGCCTGCCGGGCGCCTCGTGGGCCTGCGCCGTGGTGTCGGCTCTCTGCATCGCTGGCATGTATCTCCTGAAGCGCTTCTTCCCGAAAGTGCCCTCGGCCATCGTGGTGCTCGTCGCGGCCGCGCTTGTGTGCAACGGGCTGGCGGCGGCGGGGCTTCCCCTCGTCTTCCTTCCGCAGGTATCGGGCACGCTTCCCCATATCGCGACCGTGCTGCCCGAGGGGCTCGACATCGTGGCACTGCTTCTGGCCGCCTTCGCCATCGCGGTGGTGGTGTCGTTGGAATCTTTGCTGTGTGTCGAGGCGTTCTCGGCGGGCGATGTGCCCGCGCCGTCTCCCGACGGCGAGATGCGCACCTTCGGCCTGGCCAACGCGTTGGTGGGTCTCATCGGCTGCCCGCCGTGCTCGGCCTCCATGTCGCGCACGGCCGCGGGCATCGCCTCGGGCTCCCTCTCCCAGATGGCCAGCGTGTTCTCGGCTCTCATCGTGGCCGTGGTGGCCTTCGCCGCCGGCTCGTTCATGGGCTTTCTGCCCCGCTGCGCCCTGTCGGCCATCGTCGTGGTGGCCCTGCTCGACATTGTCGACTTCGGGAAGATCACCACCTACGCCTTAAAGACGCGCCGGGAGTTCATGGTCTTCGCCGCCTCGGCGGCCCTCGTGGTGCTGCTCGGCGCCGTGGCGGGCATCCTGGGCGGTTTCATTCTGGCGCTCGCCCTGCGCGCCGGCCGAGAGAAGATCGACACCTCCGGCCCTGAGCTTTTGGGCGCGGTGCCCTACAAGCCCGACGATCTGCCGGCGAAGAAGGACATCGAGGTGGGCTACGCGCTCGGCATCGCGAAGCTCTCGGGCGATTTGTCCTTCATGAACATCGCGAAGGCCCAGGAGGAGATAGAGGCCGCCGCTGCCGGCAACGAGGCTCTCATCCTGAAGCTGTCGAAGCTCGACACCATCGACACGACCGCCGCCGACAAGCTGGACGAGACGCTGGATTCCCTCATGGCGCGCGGCGTGCACGTGAAGCTCGTGCGGCCCATCAAGGAGACGAGCGACCACTATACCCGCTACGAGCTGCGCCGACTCATGCAGGACTTCAAGTTCTACCCGTCGGTGCGCACGGCCATGCACTCGCTGGCCGAGGAGTACGCGGCCGGTATGGAACCCCAGCGCCCCGACACCTGGCTCGCCGATGCGCCGGCGCCGCGCCGGTTGCGGAAAGTGGCGGCCGAGGCCTCCATCATCGACGGCGATCGTCCCGTGGTGGCCATCGCCGGCTTGCGCAACCACGCCGGCGACGTCGTGGACTCCGACGGCGCCCCCTTTCTGGAGGACATTCGCGGCAAGTTGTCGTTTCTGCAGTCCCGCCGCGCCTTCCAGTTCTCTGCCGACTATTTGGAAGGGGCCGCGCGCGGGCAGGCCGACGAAAACGGGCACTTCTTCTCGAAGCTGCTTTTGTGGGATGAGGTGACCGGCGAGGTGGTGCTCGACTACCGCGGCGGCGCCATGCGAATTTGCCGCGACGAGGCGGTGGCCGTGGCCCTCATGGAGCCCATCGACCGCACCATCCGCGAGTTCGCCCTGGCGCAGTGAGCGTCGCGCCTAAGCGCGCGGCAAGGGCGCTGCCGGGTGTGCGCTCTCTGGAGGGTGCTTCCGGCTATTCCTCCAGCTCTTGCTCCAACTGGCGACGGCGGTCGATGGCGCTGTGGAAGGTGGCGGCGAACAGACCGAAGGCCAAAAAGAACGCCAGAGTGAAGTAGACGATGCCGATGGCGATGTCGCCGCCCCAGGTCACGTTCTCGATGCCGACGATCTGCACCTCTGCGAGAATGCGCATGGCCGTCGTCGTGGCACCCAGCCCGAGGCCGCACAGAAGCGAGATGAGAGCCACGTAGTCCCAGGGGATGCGATCTGATTGGGCGATGCGCGTATGGGTGTCGAAGGTGCCGCTGCGCACCTGCAGATAGGTGGAGATGAGGCCCGAGGCGAGAATGATGATGAGCAGGGCGGTGTCGACCGGGAAGACCGATTGCCCCAGCGGCGTGAGCAGGGGATGTCCGGTCGTCTCCGCCACCTGGTTCAGCATGATGCCGTAGTACAGGCACAGCGCCGAGCCGATGATGAGAATGGTGTAGCCTACCGCGGCGCAACGGTTCGCCTCGGCCGTCAGGCGCTCGTCTTTCGGGCCCATGAACTCGTTCCAGCGGTCGATGATTTTCATGACGGAACCTCCTTGTTCCAAAGTTGTGTCGTTGCAGTGGGGCGTTCTTCTTTGGCGCGAGCTCTGCTCACGATGTGGCGTCCTCGTCCCAGAACAGGTCGTTCAACGTGACGCCCAGCGTTTTGCAGATGGCCGTGCAGAGCTTGAGGCTCGGGTTGTAGCGCCCCGCCTCGATAAGTCCGATGGTCTGCCGCGTGGCGCCCACGTGCTCGGCCAGGTCAGTTTGGGAAAGGCCGAGCCGCGTGCGTGCGTCCCTCATCCGCAGGTTTTTCTCTTCGTTCACGAAATGCTCCGCTCCTTTCTGCGCGCTCACTGCTATGTTGCGACTGAACGGCGCGTCTCCGGATCCGAGCGCCTTGATCATCCCGTCGGGATCGCTGACCATCCCGTCGGGATCGCTGGCTACCATGTTGCGCTTGAATGGGTGCTCTCTTGGATCCCTCTCGCGCTTCTCGGGTAATGCAAGATATATCTTCCATTTGCAAATTATATATTGCATTCCTGAGTTTTCAAGAGGTGAGGTGACCCTTGGAGACAAGAGAAGCGTTTTGCACAGGACAAAATTCCGAGTTGTTAGACATTTCCTGCGGCCGCGCGTCGGCCTCGGAGGGAGCTGCGTAAAAGACGACTGAAGAAATGCCTGATCGCGCTATATTCCGGGAAGGGGCGATCAGGCAAAGTCTTGCAATCGTTTGGGCGGAAGTCTAACAAGTCGAAATTCTTGCCCAGACAACCTCGGATGATTGTCGGGAGCGATCGATGGAGTGTCGCGGCTTCTCGCGAATAGGCACGATACAATAGCCCCATGAGCAAGAACGTGGCAACTGTGGAACCTGCGCTCGTTCCAGCGGGTTCTGCGGTTGCCCGACCAAGAAAGAGGCTGGCTATGGAATTGGTGGCGAAACGTTTCAACGAATTGAGCCTGGACGAGTACCACGAGCTTTTGAAGCTGCGTTGCGCGGTGTTTCTCGTGGAGCAACAGAGCCCCTACCAGGAGGTGGACGATGCCGACAAGGAGGCCATCCACCTGTACTTCCGCAACGATGAGGGGGCGCTTGCCGCCTACGCGCGGGTGCTGCCGGCCGGCGTCACGCACCCGACGGCCTCCATCGGGCGCGTCATCGCCGTGGAGCGCGGATGTGGCATGGGCCAGCGCATCATGGAAGAGGCCATCCGCGTGGCCCAGCAGGAATTGGACGCCGACGTCATCACTATCGAGGCCCAGGCTTACGCCCAGGGCTTTTACGAGAAGCTCGGTTTCGTGCGCACCTCCGACGAGTTCGATGACGGCGGCATCATGCACGTGGAGATGAAGCTTACGCGCTAGCCTCGCGGCCGCACCGGATGGCGCAGAACCGTCTTTAGCTTCTCGGGCGCGGTGCGGCGCGGATCCGACAGGTAAATCTCGTGGTGGTGGCGCCCCGCGGCGGTGTCTGACATATCGTTTTCAAGCCCCTGTTCGGCGACGAACGCATCCAACAGTGCCACCGTGGCCGGCTCGTCGTCGTAGGGGCCCAGGTGCATGATCTGGGCGCACAGGCCCTCGTCGATGGTCAAAAGCTCGGCGGCCGTTGTGTCCAGCCCCTTCTTGCGGGCCGCCTCCTCCTTCGCCCACTCGAACTCGTCAGGCGTCACGAAATCGGGCAGGCGGATGGCGGCAATCCAGTGGAACGTCGCCTTGTTCGCGAAGTCGACGCCCTCCACGCCCGGCTGCCACCAGAAGCCCTCCAACGGGGGCACCACGAAATCGTAGTAGCCGTCGATGCGGTGGTCGCCCATCTTCGACATCTTGATAGTGTAGGCGATGGCGTACAGCACGCCGACAGCCTCCTTGTAGGCGCCGCCCTCCACGTTGGGATCGCCCTCGCCGCGCACGGCCACAAAGGTCATCGGCGGCACGCTCACCAGTTCCGGCGTGCGTTTCGGCAAGTAGAACTCCTTGTATTCCTTCTTGAAATCGAACGCCACGGAAGCTCCTTCCGATGTAAGGGTGCATTGGCGGATAGCGCTATGCTACCACAGGCTGCGGGTCGGATACTCGCCAAGGGCGTACGGCTTCGGCGCGCCTCGCATCTTCGCGTGTCGTTCGCGTCGACCTCCTCCGACGATCGAGGCGGCGGCCTAGGCGATCGCGTGGCGGCGTCCCTCCATTGGCGCGATCGGCAACGGCCCCGTGCCAGCTTGCCGTTCGCAAGGCGTCTTCTGCCTTGCCTTTGCTACGGTGGGACGGAGCGTGAGAAAGGAGTGGCGAACATGCTGCAGAGCGAACTGGACGGCAAGCGCGTGGTGGTGGCCCTGGGTGGTAATGCCTTGGGGGAGACGCCGGGCGAGCAGCTGAAGCTTTTGGAAAACACGTCGAAGAATCTGGCCCACATGGTGAAGGAGGGCATCAACGTCGTGGTGACCCATGGCAACGGCCCGCAGGTCGGCATCATCGACGAGGCGTTCGAAGTGGCGTCGAAGGACAAGGATGCCCAGGTGCCGCCCATGCCGCTCTCCGATTGCAACGCCATGAGCCAGGGATACATCGGGGCCCAGCTCTCCTGCGCGCTGCGCAACGAGTTTCGCCGGCAGGACATCATGCGCGAGGTGGCCAACGTGCCGACCCATGTGGTGGTCGACGCCGACGACCCCGCTTTCAAGGATTACGAGAAGCCCATCGGCGCCTTCATGACCGAGACCGAGGCCCGCGCCTTCGCGAAGGCCACGGGATACCAGGTGCGCGAGGACTCCGGTCGCGGCTGGCGGCGCGTGGTGCCGAGCCCCGTGCCCCAGGACATCGTGGAGCTGGAGACCGTCCGCGATCTCATGGAAGACGGCTGCGTGGTGATCGCGGCCGGGGGCGGCGGAATCCCCGTCACGGTGCGCGACGGCGTGCATACCGCCGTGGACGCCATCGTGGACAAAGACCTCACGAGCGCGATTCTCGCCTGGCGCGTGCGGGCCGACATCCTCGTCATCCTGACGGCGGTGGAGAAGGTCTACCTCGATTTCGGGAAGCCGACGCAGAAGGCCCTTGACACCATGACCGTCTCCGAGGCCCGCGCCTACATGGAGCAGGGACAGTTCGCGCCCGGCTCCATGCTGCCGAAGGTGCAGGCCTGCGTGAAGTTCGTGGAGGCGCACCCGGGCGGCCGCGCCGTCATCACCTCGCTCGACCACGCCGCCGCCGGCCTGCGCGGCGAAACCGGCACGCTTATCGTGGCCGATGGGGAGTAGCGGCTACTTCTCCGCCTTCCATACCTCGGCGTAGTCGGCCAGCATGGCCGAGAGGCGCTGGCCGATGGCGATGTAGTCGTCGGCGTTCAGGTTCGCCAGCGATACGCGCACCGACCATTCCGGGGCGTCGAAGCCGTGGCCGTCCATGAGCACGACGCCGGTATCCTGGGCGAGCCGCACCACGATGTCCAGCGAGTCGTAGTTTTCCTTCAGCCACGCGAAGAAGTCGGCACCGTACAGGCGCGTAGCCCAGATTCCCAGGTCGATCACGGAGTAGTAACCGGCGCGCTCGGGGTCGGGCTCCAGCGTCCAGCCGAGGCTCTTCCACAGAAGGCCCAGACGGTGTTGCACGAGCTGCTGCATCTTCGTGCGGTATGCGTCGTGATCGTCCAGCAGGCAGTACAGCGCGAACAGCGACATCATCACCTGCTGGGGCGTGCCGAGTCCCGCCGTGCCGTTTAGGGCCACCAGTCGCGAGTCGGCCACCATGCGGTCGGTGAACTTCACCTTCTCGATATGGTCGGTGAGGCACGCGTAGCGGTTCGCGAGCGCCCACTTCTTGTCGTCGGGCAGCTTCGCGATGAGGTCGTCGAACACGTTCTTCTGCGCCGTGGCGATGACGGCGAGACGCCAGCCGGTGGCTCCGAAGTACTTCGAGAACGAGTACACGCAGGCGGTGTTGTAGGGCAGATCGTCCAGAAGCGACCGATAGTGGGGGACGAAGGTGCCGTAGACGTCGTCGCTGATGATGATGAGGTCGGGCCGCTCGTTCTTCACGAGGCTGACGAGCTTGGTCCGCGAGGCATCGTCCAAGGCCACCGATGGCGGGTTGGACGGGTTCACGAGGCACAACAGCTTAATGGACGGGTCGCGCAGCTTCTCCAGCTCGCTGTCGGGGTACTGCCAGGTGTGCAGCCCATCCGCATCGATGGTGTTCGCCTGGATGTAGGTGACGTCCAGGTCGTAGTCGTTTAGCGTGGGGATATTCAGATATGGCGTGAAGATAGGGGTCATGAGCGCGATGCGGTCGCCCGGGTTCACGAGGAAGTTGCACTTCAGGCTGTAGAACAGGTAGCACATGGCCGCCGTGCCGCCCTCGGTGGCGAACAGGTCGTAGAGGGTCGCGGGCGCGTGGCCGTCGTCCAGGGCCTTCACCAGGTAACGGTTGACGATCTCTTGGGTGTAGCGCAGGATGCGGTCGGGCATGGGGTACTCGTCTCCGACGATGCCGCCGGTCCACTCGTGCACGAGCCCGTCGCCGGCCAGGCCCTCGGCATCCAGGTAATCCCAGGCGCGCTTGAGGAACTGCGCCGGCTTCTCGCGGTCGTGCTCGTCAAGGAAGGCGAGGAAACGCGCGGCGGCGCCCTCGGCGGCGGGCATGCCCGCCAGGTCGAAGTCCGGCTCGTCCATGGTGCGGCGCGCCTCTTCCATGGCAAAGGCGCCCAGCAGGAAGAAGGCCTCGCGGGGCAGCGTGGTTATCCAGTTCGGGTTGCCGCGCCCGGCGTTCAGCAGGGTGCGCGTGGTGCCCTCATCGCCCTTCTTGGCCATCTTCACCAGGAGGTTTTTCACCTCGAAGGGCGACATGGCCCCGAGGGATTCCTCGAAGGCGCGATCGTCGTTGGCCTTGATGCCGGCCTCGATGGCGGCGGGGGAGTCGGTGGCGGCGGTGCCGGCACCGTGGGAAGTCGAAGGGGTGGAAGTGCTCATGGGGCGTCCTTTCTCGCGTTGGCCCCATTGTGCCGCGCGCGAACGCCGATGTTCCTCGCGTGCCGTCACCTGTAAGGAAAGTGAGAACCTCGAAGGTTCGTTTTGGCGCAGCCGCTTAAATTGCGCGCAGCCAGAAGGAAGCTCTCTCCCGTAGGCGCGCAGCGAAACGACAGCACGCCCATAGGCGGCCGACTGGTGCGATACGCTTCTTTCAGTTCGCGTTTGCGCTGGTTGTTCATCGATGCCTCCTGTCCGTTGAAATTTAGTGATCGAGAGTGCGCGCGAATAGGCGAGAACGCAGAGTATCATAAGCGGCAGCAAGCAAAAATAACTTCACAAGGAGGATGCAGCGGTGGGACTGATGGATTTTCTGAAACCGGCCGATATCAACGCCGGCGTGGAGGAGTTCCGCGCGACGCCCGGCGCGCGGCTGATCGACGTGCGCACGCCGGGGGAATACGCTGGCGGCCATATTCCCGGTGCGGCGAACGTGCCGCTGCAGCAGATCAGCGCCATCGCGAGCGAGGTGCCCGACAAGAGCACGCCGCTGTTCGTGTACTGCATGAGCGGGGCGCGCAGCCAGCAGGCGGTCGGCGCCCTCAAGCAGATGGGCTACACCGCCGCGCGCAACATCGGCGGCATCGGCAGCTGGCGCGGAGACGTAGAACGCTAGGGCCATCGCTCGGCTTACGGCCCCCACAGGAGAGGAGCGCGACGGTTACAGTGAAGCTTCGAAGTTGGCCGAAACCTCGCCAGGCGGGTGCGTCTCAGCGAAAATGGGCCCAGCGAGAAAGGATGCCCCATGCGCCCCTATGAGGAACTAATCGTCGACATTCCGAACTATCCGAAGCCCGGGGTCGTGTTCAAAGACCTCACGCCGGCCTTCGCCGACGCCGACGCCTTCGCCGCCATGGTGGACGACTTGGCGGCCCATTTCGCCGATCGCGGCATTACCAAGGTGGTGGGCGCCGAGGCCCGCGGGTTCATCGTGGGCGCGGCCGTGGCGCTGCGCCTGGGGGCCGGGTTCGTGCCCTGCCGCAAGCCAGGCAAGCTGCCGCGCACGGTGCTGCGCGAGTCCTATGCGCTGGAATACGGCACCGATGTGCTAGAGATTCACGCCGACGCGCTCACCTCCGACGACGTGGTGCTCATTGTGGACGATCTGGTGGCCACGGGCGGCACCACGACGGCCATGGTGCGTCTCGTTCGCGCAAGCGGCGCGCGTCTGGCGGGCCTCGGCTTCGTCATGGAACTCGCCTTTCTGAACCCCCGCGCTGCCATCGCCGCCGAGACCGACGCCGAGGTGTTCTCGCTGGTCGCCGTCGAGTAGCCGCCTCGGACGGTCGCGCTTCTTGGACTCTACCCTAAAAACAGCAGGTTGATCAGCAGATTCAGCACAAATAGGCCGGCAATGATGAGGGCGAACAGCCCGATGCGGCGCGTATCGCCCACAGCGAGGCCCGTGCGCGGATCCTGCGGGTAGGCCACCGGGTTCTCCACGGTAAGGCCTCCGTAGATCTTCTTGAAGATGATGTAGGCCACCACGCCCGAGGCGAGGAACGCCGCCGTGAAGAAGAAGTTCTGCACGGGATTCAAGCACAGCGTGAAGGTGGCGATGATGAAGGCCAGGGCGGAGTACACCACCACGCCCACCTTGCCGCCGCCGATGACGAACATGTTGGCGGGGCGATCCTGCACAGGGTACATTTTTCGCAGCTTCAAGACGATGAAACCGAGGAACATGTAGCGCGCCAAGATGAAGATGATGTTCATCTCGATGATGGTGGTGAAGTCGAACTGCGAGAAGATAAGCGATGAGACGGCAATGGTGAGCACGCCGATGTAGGGGCTGCGACCTGCGCGATCGACTTTGCGGATGAAGCGAGGGAACAGGTTGTCCTCAGAGAGCACCCAGAAGCTGCGCGATCCGCTCGCCAGATACGTGTTATAGATCGTGCACTGGCTCATAATGGCGATAACAAGGAACAGCACGACGCCGGAGTGCCCAAGCACCGTCGAGAAGATCGTGCCGTAGCCCAGCACGTCGGAAGAGAAGCCGCCGTCGATGCCCCATTGGGTCCAAGAGCCGGCCGGGTAGGCCGCAAGGCAGGCGAGGGTGGGCAGCACGTAAGACAAGGCGATGAGCGGCAGCGCGATGCGGAAGCCCTTTGCCACATTGCGGGACGAGTCCTCGTATTCGCCGGACATGGCGGCAATGCACTCGTAGCCGCAGTACATCCAGATACCGATGGAAAGCGAGTCCACCAAACAGCTCATAGGGGCCTCGGGGTTGGCAAGGATGGGATCGAAGGGGTTGGTCTGCCAGTTGACGAGGCCGAACACGACGGCCATGCCGAACACGAGGATGATGAGCACCGAGAAAAACGAGCTGATGCGCTCGACTTCCACAAGTCCCACCAGGTTGATGACGGTGAAGCTCGCCACGACGAGCAGCTTCACGCCGAAGGTGCCGGCATCGTCCAGCGAGAGCAGCTGCGAGGTGTAGCCACCGACCATGGCGATGTAGGCGCCCGATGAGATGTAGGTGTCCATGGAGGTCCACCAGCCGGCCTGAAAGCCCCAGAATTCCCCGAAGGTCTCCTTGGCCCAGGCGTAGATGCCGCCCTCGCGCGGAAGAATGGCGTTGGCCTCGGCAACGAGGCGACTGATGGGGCGCGCCCAAACGAAGGGCAGCACGATCAGAATGATAAGAGTGAGGCCCGGGCCGGCGGAGGGAATGATCTCCTCGATGCCGAAGGCACCGGCCGATACCAGGCAGAAGAGCATAAACGCAATGCCAAGAGCGCTGATTTTGCTCTTGCGGAGGTTGCCGACGGTTCCATCAGGAGAAGCCGGCGGGAAGAAGTCTTCGCTGCCCGGAGGGAGCGCATCTTTGGCAGACAAGCTCAAACCACCCCAATCGTTGTATGAGAAATGCGACAAGGACGAAGTGTAGCCCATCGGGGGTGGTTTAGCGAGGGATGTTTCGTGCATGCGCACAAACGGCCGCCCCGCGGTGACGACGGCTCTTCGCGCGAAGCAATCGGCGTCTTGGCGCCCCTGGGGCGGTGTTGCAGTGCCGGCTTCAATTGCCCGAGTAGGGGCTCATCGAAGCCGGCGTGCGGGCAGCTAGAGCAAGGTGCGCAAAAGCGCGATGCGTTCGCGCAGGCGCGCTCCCTCGTCGGTGTCGGTCACCGTGCGGGGCATGTCGTAGGCGGCAAGTACGCGGCGCTCGGCATGGATGTCGGCGGTACCCTCCACGGCGGCGTCGCGGGAGATGAGCGGCTCGTTGGCATCGAGGAACAGCCCCTCAGCGTTCGAAACGAGCGTAAAGCCCGCCAGTCCCGTCGTCTTCTGGTAGGCCGCCGAGAAGCCGCCATCGATGCAGAGCACCCGTCCGCCCGCCTTCACGGGGTCCTCGCCGTCCTTCACCTTCACCGGCACGTGCCCGCAGATGATGCGCGAGGTGGCCGGATCCATGCCGAAGTCGCGGAAGATGCCGTCGACGACTGCCTCGTCATCGAGCAGCGAGTAGAACGGGTTCTTCACCTCTTTGCGGGCCGCTTTGTCGGCGATGAGGTACAGCTCGAAGGTCGCCATCTTGCTCTTGGCGAACAGGGGCGAGCCGGGGCCGAGCCATAGGTACCACAGCATGTCGAGCCCGCGCTTGCGCTCGGCCTCGTCGGTGGCCGAGAACGCCGCGCGCACCGAGGCGTCCACCATGTCGTAGAGGGCGCGACCCCGGTAGGTCTTGCCGAACAGGGTCACTTCCAGAAGCGATCCGTCGTCGGCCAGGGGCACGCAGGCGTGCAGCATGAGGTTGCCGTTCTCGATCTTGTACAGGCTGCCCCGATCCAGGAAGAAGCGCATGTGGCGCTGCAGGCGCTCGCTGCCGGTGAATGCGGCGCACAGCTGCTCGATGACGGCGGCCTCGTCTTCGGTGAGGCGGTAGGGGTCGTCCCAGTCGACCGTGGGGAAGGTCGTGTCAAGAAGCTCGTATTCGATGCCGTCTACCACAACCGTCCCGTGCTCGCGGTCGATCAGGTGCAAAAGGTTGCGGTCGTCCAGGCCGAACGAGGGGTTCTCGGCAATGAGCGCTGCCTCTACCTTGAACTGGATGACAGCCATGGCCTTCTGGATCTTCTCGGTGAGGCGTGTCTCGGCCTCGGAAAGCCCGGGGTTGCCCTTCAGGGCGAAGGCGGCGCAAGGATCGTTCGCGTAGGCGTCGGCGGCGAAGGTGGCCAAGGGGCGCAGGTTGATGCCGTAAGCGTCCTCCAAAATGGACAGGTTGCCGTAGCGGGCGCAGATGCGCACGACGTTGGCCACGCTGCCGGGGCTGCCGGCGGCGGCGCCCATCCACAGGATGTCGTGGTTGCCCCACTGCACATCGACGTTGGGGTAGGAAAGAAGCTCGTCCATGATGAGCTGGGGCGCCGGCCCGCGGTCGTACACGTCGCCGATGAGGTGCAGCTGGTCGACGACGAGGTGCTGGATGAGAGCGCCCAGCACCTCCAGGAGGGCCGGGCCCTCGCCGGAGGCGACGAGGCTTTCGATGATCGCCTCGCGATAGGGCTGCCGGGCCGGCGTACTGCGCCCGGCGACGAGTTCCTCGACGATGGCCAGCTCGTCGGGCAGAAGGGCGCGCACCTCGTCGATGGTGCGGTCGCCGGCGGCCCGACGAGCGATTTTGGCCAGGCGCGCGGCGGCTTCGGCAAGCCATGCGTCGGCGTCTTCGACGTGCCCCAAAGCGTAAGCGCAATGTTCGGCAGGATAGCAGGCGAGTGCGAGCAGCGCGGCTTTCTCGTCGTCGTTCAGCGTGCTGCTGAAAACGTCCTCGATGAGCGCGCGCACCGCGCCTGAGCCACCGCGCAGCACATGGGAGAAGGCGTTGTACTCGCCGTGGATGTCCGAGGCGAACAGCTCGGTTGAGCGCGGTAGCGTAAGGCGCCCCTCCAGCTCCGCGATTTCCGCCGCCACGTCGGCTCGTGTCGGGTACAGCTCGGAAAGTGCCTCCGTGTACGCCCACCCGCTTGCTTCCATAAACGCCTCCTTGCGTCCGTGCCCCGCGTCAGTTGCATCGCCCTATTGTATCTGCTTGGGCGTGCCTGTGCAGCGCGGGCGCGCAAAATTGGCGCTTCGGAATGCGAGAGGGCGGGCGAGCCGCATTGCTGCCTAGTACTTCTCCCAGAGCTTCAGCTCCAGGTACGAGGCGGTGACGCAGGCGGCGAAGCCGACGATGATGAGGGCGAAGGCGACGTTGGCCGCCTTGGGGGAGAGCCGCGAGAACCCCTCGCAGACGAGCGGGAAGATGACCCATACATATATCATGGCCACCAGTCCGATGAAGAAGTCGTTCACGAGCCACGCCTGGCCGAACACGTTGCCTGGCAGTTGGGAGTTGTCCCAGAAGGGGTATTCGCCGGTCGTGGGATCGGGCTGGTTGATGAGCCAGCCCATGACCAGCTCCAGCACCATGGCCGCGAGAATAGCAATGACGAGCGATTCCAGAAACGCGCCCCACAGCGTTTTGCGGTGCAGGATCAGCCGCTCCTTCAAAGGCTCGATGAGCAGCGTCATGAACACCGCGCCGAATCCGTAGACCCAGTAGGGGTGATACCACGGGTCGGTCCATACGGCGTAGTCGTCGGCCACAATGCCGAAGAGGCGGTCCATGAGCCAGCAGTAGGGCATCTCGAGCCAATGCCCCAAGATGCAGCACAGGCAGAAGCAGACGATAAGCGCGCGCCAGAAATCCCAGGTGCGCGGCGCGAAGTAGCCTATCTCGTCCTTCTCGGTCAGTTTATGTATCCTGAGAAACGCCATGGCTGCTTCTTCTCTTCGGCTCCTTCGACCCCTTCGGACGGTCGATAGCTCAAGGGTACTCCCTGAAACGCCCGCGCGACGCCGCGATCGCCTTCCATCGTTCAGCTTTTGACTCAACGTTGCTTGCCTGTTGCCGAACGGGCTTTCTGGAATTTGCTACACTGAGAACATCCGTGGAAGGGAGGATGTATGCGCGTTGTGTATCGGGAAGACCAGCAGCAACGGGAGCACGAGGTGCTCTCCGAGGAGGCCGCCTTCGCCGACGGCACCGAGGGGCGCCGCTCCTCCAGCGAGCCTGATGCACTGCGCACCGACTACCAGCGCGATCGTGACAAGATTCTGCACTCGAAATCGTTTCGGCGGCTTTCCCACAAGACCCAGGTGTTCCTCGCTTCCGAGGGCGATCACTTCCGCACGCGGCTCACGCACACGTTGGAAGTGGCGCAGATTGCCCGCACCATCACGCGGGCGCTCGGGCTGAACGAGGATCTGACCGAGGCCATCTCGCTCGGCCACGACTTGGGGCACACCCCCTTCGGACATACCGGCGAGGCGGCGCTGGCCGCGTGCCTTGCGCGCCATAAGGGGCTCGCGCCCGGCACGCCCGAGGCCGCGGCGCTCTACCGCCACAACGAGCAGTCGGTGCGCGTGGTGGAGCGCATCGAGAACGGCGGCGCGGGTCTGAACCTCACTTTCGAGGTGCGCGACGGCATCTTGAACCATACGGGCGACCTGCAGGCCGAAACCTGCGAGGGCCGCATCGTGGGCACCGCCGATCGCATTGCGTACGTGAACCACGACATCGACGACGCCATCCGTGCAGGGATTCTGCGCGAGGCCGATCTGCCGGATACGACTCATCGGGTGCTCGGCGCCAACCACTCGGCCCGCATCGAGACGCTGGTCACCGACATGGTGCGCACCTCGGCGGAGACGGGGGACATCGCCATGAGCCCCGAGGTGTGGGACGCCATGATGGAGCTGCGGGCGTTTCTGTTCGAAAACGTGTACACGGCGCCTTCGGTCATGGCCGAGGTGGAGAAGGCGAAGCACTTGCTGGCGGATCTGTTCGACTACTACGCCGCGCATATCGACGAGGTGCCCGAGGACTACCGCGCCATCTCCGAGGGCGACGATCTGCGCGCCGTCACCGACTACATCGCCGGCATGACCGATCGCTACGCCACCGCCACCTACCAGCGCCTGTTCATCCCCCACGCCCTTTCGTATTAGGAAAGGCGGCGGCCCTTCTTCAGCTGATACAGCTCGTAGGGGCGCGTGACGGCGCCGAGGCGGCAGGCGCGGAAGCACATCCCGCAATGGCGGCAAAGCGTCTGGTCGATGACGGGCACGGGGCTCGCCGTCGTAAGGGCCCCGTGGGGGCACACTTTCTGGCAGGCTCCGCAGCGACAGCACAGGTGGCTGTCTATGACGTAGTAGGTCTGGCGCACCGTCTCTCCTTCGCTCCTCGTTGCGGCTGTCGTCGGCCGGCCCCGAATCGTGTTGGCGTCATGTCGCGGATCCTCTTTCGGCGTCGATGCCAGTGTAGCAGGTCGCGGGGCTCTATCTCTACAGGGCAACAACGCATGAAGGCTGATGCCACTGTATCGATGGCGGTACGCTATGCTTGTTCCGCGACGGCGTCAAGAAGCCGTCGAGAAAGTTGGAAAGGAAGCAGCGATGGAAAATCCCGCGGTCGCAGGCGTGCTCGTGGCGCTCATCGTGCCGTTTCTGGGGAACACCCTGGGGGCGGCGCTCGTGTTCCTCATGCGCCATGGCATGTCCGAGCGCTTCACCAAGGCGCTTTTGGGCTTCGCGGCCGGCGTCATGATCGCCGCCAGCGTGTGGAGCCTCATCACGCCGGCGCTGGAGGCGGCCGAGGGAGGGCCCGTGCCGGCGTGGGCGCCGGCTGCCGTGGGCTTTCTCGGCGGCATGCTGCTGCTTTTGGCCATCGACCACTTCACGCCGCATCTGCACGTGGGCTCCGACGAGCCGGAGGGGCCCGTCACCACGTTGAAGAAGCCCACGATGATGTTGTTCGCCCTGGCCATCCACAACCTGCCCGAGGGCATGGCCGTGGGCGTGGTGCTGGCGGGCTTTCTGGCGGGGGATCCCACCATCACGCTTGCCTCGGTGGTGGCGCTCGCCCTCGGCATCGCCATCCAGAACGTGCCGGAGGGCGCCGTGGTGTCGCTGCCGTTGACGGCCAACGGCATGTCGCGGCCCAAGGCGTTTCTCGCCGGCACGTTGTGCGGGGCCGTGGAGCCGGTGGGCGCCGTGCTCATGGTGGCCATCACGGGGCTCGTGACCCCGCTTCTGCCCTACGTGCTGGCCTTCGCCGCCGGCGCCATGATGTACGTGGTCACCGAGGAGCTCATCCCCCAAACGCAGCAGGGCCGCCACACCAACATCGGCACCATCGGCGTCGCCTTCGGCTTCGTGCTTATGATGGTGCTCGATGTGGCGCTGGGGTAGGGGAGGTTGCGGACGCTTCTAACAGGCGTCGGCGCCGCAGGGGGTGGCGCGTTCGATGAGGCGCGCATCGCCCGTGACGATGTCATAGAAGCGCAGGCCCCCGGCCAAATGGCTCACGTCGGCAAACCCGTGGCCCGCCAACATGCGGGCGGCCACGTAGCTGCGCAGGCCGCTTTGGCAGACGAGGCGCACGGGCAGCGCGGGATCCAGCTCGTCTAAGCGCTCGCGCAGTTCGTCTAGGGGGATGTTGCGGAAACCGGGCAGGGAGCCGCGCTCGAACTCGGCGGGCGTGCGGATGTCGATGAGCTGCACCGACCCGTCACGCGGCAGCTTCGCCACCTCGTCCCAGCGGTACTGGGACACAAGCCCCAAGGCGAGGTTCTCCACCATGAAGCCGGCCATGTTAACCGGGTCTTTCGCGGAGGAGTAGGGCGGTGCGTAGGCGAGGTCGAGGTCCTTGAGCTGGATCGCGGAAAGCCCCGCGAAAATGGCCGTGGCCAGGACGTCGATGCGCTTGTCGACGCCCTCGTAGCCGATGGCCTGGGCGCCGAGCAGGCGGTACGTCTCGCGCTCGAACACCACTTTCAATGTCATGACCTTGCCGCCGGGGTAGTAGCCGGCGTGGCTCATGGGGGAGAGCACCACGGCGTCGTGCGCGATGCCGGCGCGCTCGCAGGCGGCCTCGGAGAGCCCGGTGGCGGCGGCCGTCAGGTCGAACACCTTGATGACGGACGTGCCCTGGGCGCCGGCGAAGCGGCTGTCGAGCCCGCAGATGATGTCGGCTGCTACGCGCCCCTGCTTGTTTGCCGGCCCGGCGAGCGAGATGAGCGCGTCGTCGCCGGTGACGAGGTGGCTCACCTGCACGGCGTCGCCCACGGCGTAGATGTCCTCGATGCCGGTCTCCATGCGGTCGTTCACGACGATGCTGCCCTTGATGCCCGTTTGAAGCCCCGCCGCATCCGCAAGGGCCGTATCGGGCGTGACGCCGATGGCCAGCACGACCATATCGGCGCGCAACGGCTCTTCGCCGGCCAAGAGCACCTCGATGCCGTCCTCGCGTGCTTCGAAGCCCTCCACGGAACGGCCCAGCGCCAGGTGCACCCCGTGGGCGCGCATCTCCTGGTGGATAAGGGCGGCCATGTCGGCGTCGAAGGGGTTCATGAGGTGGCGCGGCCGCTGCACGATGGTCACGTCCAGCCCCAGCTCGCGCAGATTCTCGGCCACTTCCAGGCCGATGAAGCCGCCGCCGCACACAACGGCCGAACGCGGGCCCTCTGCATCGACGAACTCCTTCATGGCGAAGGTGTCCTCCACGGTGCGCAGCGTGAACAGCCGGTCGAGTCCCACGCCGGGAAGCGCCGGGCGCGTGGGGCGGGCGCCGGGCGAGAGGATGAGCTTGTCGTAGGGCTCTTCGAACACCTCTCCGGTTTCAAGATTGCGCACGGTCACCACATGGCGCGCCGCATCGATGGCCTCCACTTCGTGGCGGGTGCGCATATCCACGTTAAAGCGGGCGTGAAAGCTCGCCGGGGTCTGCAGGGTGAGGGCGTTCTTGTCGGCGATGGTGCCGCCGATATAGTAAGGCAGCCCGCAGTTGGCGTACGAGATGTAGCCGGACCGCTCGAAGACGACGATCTCGGCGCTCTCGTCCAGCCGCCGCAATCGGGCCGCCGCAGTGGCCCCGCCGGCCACGCCTCCTACGATGACTACTTTCATGGAAGCTCCCTTCTCGCGATTTCTCCTGCCCGTAGCATAGCAGAGCCTCGTCCCCGCCGAAACCAGCTCGTAGTCCTTGCTGCCAAAGTCCATGCCACTAGCGGGCCTCACGTTGAAGGCGCGGGACGGCGAAGGCCTCGAAGGCGGCGAGCGCCGGGGAGGGGCGCCCGGGCGGCGCGGCGATGCCGATCTCCACGATGCGCGCCGGCGCCAGGGGCGCTCCCAGAGCGTCTCCGCCAGCGCGGTCGGCGGCCCAGTTCACAGCTGGGCGACGGTTGGGCGCGGATCGGGTGACAACGGGGCGCTCCCGAGGGGGGCGCGGCGCGGCGGGCCTTAGGCTCGTCGATGGAGCCGTTCGCCCTGCCGTTCCCGTCGGGGGCGGGGGCGCGGTCCCGTTCGCGACAAAGGAGCCCATCATGGCAGAAACCAGCCCCTCCTTCACCGTCACCATGAACGACGGGAAGAGCGCAAAACCGGAACAGCCCGTCCCCGAGCCGGCCAGCAAGCAGCTCACCTGGACGAGCGGCAAGCAGACCATCAAGTACACCGCCACCGCCGAGATGCTGCCGCTGCACACCGACGACGGCACCCTCATCGGGCACATGTTCGCCCTGTCCTACGTGAGCGACGCGAAGGACAAGACCGATCGCCCCGTCACCTTCTGCTGGAACGGCGGCCCGGGCGGCTCGTCGGCCATGGTCAACATCGGCGGCTTGGGCCCGCGTCGCGTGCCCATCAATACCATCAAGCAGCTGCCCTGCCCCACCAAGCCTGAGGACAACCCCTACTCGCTTCTGCCCACGACCGACCTGGTGTATCTGGATGCCATGGGCACCGGCTACTCGAAGGTGGCCGAGGGCTACGACCCGAAGAAGGTCTGGGGCGTCGACGGCGACGCCGACGCCTTCATGCGCGGCATCGCCCAGTGGCTCACCACCCACGAGCGCTGGAACACGCCTCTGTACCTGTACGGCGAGTCCTACGGCACCATGCGCAACTCGGTGCTCATGCGCGTGCTCGGCGAGCGCGGCATCGCGCTGACCGGCGTCATCGAGCAGTCCACCATTCTCGACTATGCCCCGACGCTTTCGGGCAACGACCTGTACTATATGGGCATGCTGCCGGTCTACGCCGCCACGGCCAACTACTTCGGGAAGGCCGGCGCGGGCGTGGATCAGTTCGAGTGGTTCGACCGCGCGTGGAAGTTCGTGGATGAGAAGTACGGCCGCGCCCTCATTGCGAGCGACTCCATCACCCCAGAAGAGGAGCACGAGCTGGCCGCCGAGATGAGCGAGCTCATCGGGCTTCCGGCCGAGTTCATCGAGGGCAAGCACCTGCGCATCGAGCTGGATACCTTCCGCAAGACCATCATGGCCGACGAGGGTCTGTTCTGCGGCCGCTACGACACGCGCTTCACCGAGCCGGCCTACATGGACGTTCAGGGCGACAACGAGTTCTTCGCCGGCGAGGATCCCTCCGGCGACGCCATCATGACGCCGGACCAGTCCGCCTGGATGAAGCTCGTCCAGGAGACGGGCTTCAAGGGCTCGCCGATCAACCTGCTGCTGTCCATGAAGGTGAACGAGGAGTGGAACTGGACGCACCAGGCCCCCGGCACCATGGGCAGCCCCGTGTGCCCGAACACCGCCTACGATATGGGCACGGCCCTGCGTCGCAACCCGTTCTGCCGCGTGCTGTTCTTCGGCGGCATCCACGATGCGGCCACGCCGTTCTGGAACGTGAAGCACTCCATCTCGAAGATGTTCTTGCCCGAGTCCATCACGAGCCGCATCGAGTACAAGGTGCATGAGAACGGGCACATGGCCTACGAGGATCTGCCCACCTTGGAGAAGATGGCACCGGAGCTGGCCGCCTTCTACGAGAAGCGCCACGAGGCGTAAAACGCGCTGTATTGCTTGTGCGGATGCTTGGAACTGCAGATGCATGAAAACGGCCGCCGCCCTTTGAAGGACGGCGGCCGTTCTGTATGGCTCTGCGAAGTGCTTACGGGCGCGACAGGCCGTCTACGGGCAGCACGGCGCCCGAGACGTAGCTGGACATGTCGCTGGCCAGGTACAGGCAGGCACAGGCGATGTCCTCGGGCTCGCCCATGCGGCCGAGCGGGATGGACTCGATGAGCGGCTTGATGACCGAGTCGGGCAGCGCGTCCACCATATCGGTGTGAGTGACGCCCGGGGCCACGGCGTTCACGCGGATCTTGTGCTTGGCCAGCTCGCGGGCGAGCGACAGCGTGAGCCCGTTCACGGCGAACTTGCTCGTGGGATAGGCGAAGCCCGAGGGCTGGCCGTACTTGCCCACCATGGAGCTCGTATTCACGATGGAGCCGCCCTCGCCCTGCTCGATCATGATGCGCGCCGCCGCCTGGGTGCACACGAACACGGCGGTCACGTTGATGGACATGACCTTGTTGAACTCCTCCAAGGTGTAGTCCACCAGCGGCGTGCGGGAACTCACACCGGCGTTGTTGCACAGCACGTCCAAACGGCCGAAGCGATCGATCACTGAGGCGAAAGCCGCCGCTACGGAATCGGGGTCGGTCAGCGAGGGCGCGATGCCCATGACGTTGTCGGTGAAGCCCTCCTCAGCGAGCTTGGCGAGCGCCGCATCCACGGTCTCTTGACGCGAGCCGGCCAGCGCCACCTTCGCGCCGTTCTTCAGAAACTCGCGAACGATAGTGAACCCGATGCCGCGCGTGCCGCCGGTGACGATAGCCACCTTTCCTTCTACGATGCCCATGGGCGTCCTTTCTCTTGGGTAAACTCGCATAATCATACCGCGGAGGAACCGCCCCGTTGGTTTCGGGGTGGTTACAAAGCGAGGGACTCAGAGCGAAGGCTGGGGCAGAGAGGGGCAAGGGCAGGGGCGGGGCGCAAGTCGGCAGCTGCTAATTCCGCGCCCAGCGCTCGTTCTCGTCGTACCACATGAACAGCTCGTACACGCGAAGGCTGGGGGCGATGAGGTAGGTCTCGGGGGGAAAGCCGAAAGCGGGGCTGTCACCGTTGATGACGGCGGTCCCCAGAAGCATCTCCGGTGTGGCCTGGGTGCGGCGAGAGTCAGCGGCGATGCGGGCTGCCTCGTCGGGATGCTCCTCGAGCCAGCACTCGGCCTGGGCTTCCACGTGGCGCATCTCGGCCAGCAGCGCCTCGCGGCGCAGGGCGCGCAGTTCGTCGATGCGGTCGTAGTAATCGATGCGCACCCGTGGCGTGCGCACGCCCTCGGTCACGTAGAGGCGCACGAGCTCCATGGGCATGCGTTGGGCGAGATCGTGCAGGCCGGCGCTGAACTCCTTGGACTTGCGCCATGTGGAACGGGCGAATGCCACTTCAGTGGTAATCATAAAGGCCCCTTTTGTCGTTTCAGCAGTGTTTGAAGCCACGCGCTCACTATAGCACGCGCGTACTCGCGGCGCGAGGACGATTCTGTGTCGGTTTGCTGGCGATTTCAGGGAAAGGGAGGGTGGTCTGGATGGCGTCCGGCTTTTCAAGCCAAAAACCTGCAGAAAGTCCACCGCCGCGCGACGGGGAGGGTCGTACGCGCGGCGGGGGCGATGGTTGGCGGTTGGTGAAGCGGGCTCACGGGAAGGCGAAATGGACGAATGAGCCTTCCCGTGCTCGCAGGCTGCTATTGAGCGGCGCCGGAGAGCAGCTTCGCCACGTGACGGCCCTCAACGGAGCTGCGGCCGCAGGCCACGCCTACGACATACTCGGGATAGTTACCCGAGAAGAAGCTGCCGGATACGTCACCAGCGGCATACAGGCCCTCGATGACGTTCAGCTCCGGATCGAGCACCTGGCAGTTCTCGTTAATGCGCAGACCGTCGATCGTGGTGAGCAGCGAGCCGCCGAACCAGCAACCGTAGAAGGGGGGCTGGCGGATGGCGGAGAGGCGGTAGGCCTCCTTGCCGAAGTCCTCGTCCACCTGGTTGTCGTAGAAGCCGTTGTAACGCTCCACCTCGGCGAGGAAGTTATCCTTGTCCTGGCCGGTGAAGCCGAGCATGTCGGCCAACTCTTCAATGGTGTCGGCTTTCATGAGGATGCCGGACTCTTGGGAAGCGGCAGTGTACTCGTCGTAGGCCATGCCCATCTCGATGTAGGGCACCACGCGCGAGCAGCCGACGGTTTCGAAGCGCAGCATATCGTCCATCATGTTGCTGTCGTAGACCTGGCACCACACCCCGCCGGGCTGGTAGGTGGCGGCGAAGCAGATGAAATCGTAGGGGGTGGACTCGTTGGCGAAGCGTTGACCGCGGCGATTCACCTTCATGAAGGGCTGGCTGCCGATGTTCTCTTGGAAGATGCTGCCACGGAACATGGCGCCTTCGCCTTCGCCCTCGTAGCCGGCATCCACGCCAGGAGCCACGGCCCCACGGTCGAAGACCATGGGGGCGGCGTCCTTGTCTTTAGAGGCTCCGGCCCACAGCCCCGCCTTGATGCCGTCGCCTGTGCAAGTGGGATTGAAGCTGGAGGCGGTGCAGCAGGCTACAGCGGAGGGCTGCAGGGCGGTCATCATCACGGGGTTGGCCGCGTAGCCGCCCGTGGCGAGCAGGGTGTTTTTAGCATTGATCTGCTTCATGCCGTCTTTGGTTTCGAAGATAGCGCCCGTCACCTTGCCATCGGCGTGAACAAGCTTCACCATCTTATGCTCGAACAGAATGTCGTGACCTTGGCCGGACAAGCGTTCGGCGATGACGTCGTTGCGCGTGGGCGGGACGTAAGAGGGCTCCCACAGGTGCTGCACATAGGGCACATAGTAGTCGGTACCGCCAGTGGCGTGCTCGGGCGGCATGTCCAGCATGACCTCTTTGCCGGCGTCTTTCATTACCTCGGTCACCCAATCAATGTATTCGGCCGAATCGTCGATCCAACGCTTGATGAGCTTCTGGTTGCACTTGCCGGAGGCGTAGCGCGTCAGCTCGTTCAAGAGCTTCGGCCGGTCGATGGTCACGTTGTTGGCCTTGGCGTAAGCAGTGTCTACGCCGCCGAGGTACTCGCGGGTCTCGGGAACCTGGTTGCTCTTATCGCAGGCAATGAAGTTGAGGCCCAAATCGGCCGCCGCGCCAGCAGCGGCAAGGCCGGCCGTGCCGGCGCCAATGATGAGGAAGTCGGTGTCGAGGGTTTCGACGATGTCGCTCTCGGCGATTTCGGGCTCTGCGCCAAGCCAGTCTTCCGCGACCGCTGCGGCTTCGGGCGTCGCGGCTGCGTCGCCGGTTGCGCTGAGGTCTTTCTCGGCCGAAGTCTGGGGCGCGCATCCTGCCAAGCCCATGGCCCCCACGGCAGCCACGGCGCCCAGGCCGAGGAAGTCGCGGCGGTTCATCTTCATCGATTCTTTGCTCATAGTCCCTCCTGTATCGTGGATCTCTCTTGCGTCGACGAGCGGTGTGATTGGCCGACGCAATGCGTCATCATGGAGGAACTGCGCGATAGAGGCCATCGCTTGCGCGCGGTTATTCGAGAAATCACCTCTCTGAGGTGATACCGCTACCAGGGGTTTTCTGAACCTGAGGGAGGCGAGTTGCTATACTTCTCTTTTGAGGAGGAGCTCCTGTGGAGTGCGGGTGCGATGACATGAGAGGCTCGGGGAGGGAATCGATGGGAAAGGCGATAACTAAGGACAGCGTATTCGACTCGATGCGCCGTGTTGAGGCGGCGCTCAAGTTGCGCTATATGGGCATTGGGTTTGTCTGGGCGTGGTTGTATTGCGCCTATGCAACGTCAGCGGTGTTTCCCTACCGAAGCGGTCAGTCCATCAACTCCGATGAATCATGGCTCCTCTCGGCGGTAGCTGTCGTGCTCGGATTTCTCGTCGGTGGCTTGTTGCTGAGTCGAAGACCGCTCGGGGGCCACTGCTTACGAAGATTTTCCATAGCGGCAGCGCTGCTTTTGGCAGCGGGAACCATTGTTTCGGCTCTGGGCGCATTTGCATTGGGGCTTGCGTGGCTGGGAGGGGCTATGACAGGCGTGGGCTATGCGTTGCTCAGTCTGCTGTGGGCCCGTGCGCTCATGGTGCTGGATGTGGAGGAGCTGGAAGCGGTAGTGCCTCTCTCGTCGCTAGTTATCGTGCCGTGCGTTGTGGTATACCCTCTGCTGGAGGGGGTTGTGGGCGTAGTGGCGACGGCGTCGCTGCCGCTGATGTCCGGCGTCTTGCTTCTCCTTTGCTTGCGTGAGGGGGCTAAACGGTGCGGCGTCGAAGAGGCGGCGTCAGGCGTTGGGGGGATGTCGCCCTACCTCAAGGAAGCTGAAGCGTCGGGCGCCGCTTCAGCTTCGTCGGGTGCCGGCGCGTCTCTATCCCGACGCTTCGGAATTGCAGAATCGTGGGGCTTCTATCTTGGACGCGTCGCGGTTGTTCTCGTGGTGCTGTATCTCGCCATCGGGTGGCAGGCCGCTTTGGCCGATGTCCGCGACAGTATGCATGCGCTCATCGATCTTGATGTCTCCATGCTCATTTCCAGCCTTGCCAGCGTAGCTTTGGGCATTGCCATCGTATTCTTTTCGAGAAGGGTGAGTTTCACGGGGTTGTTCCGCTGGGCGGTTCCGTGCGTGATCATAACGCTTGTACTGCATGGGTCTTCCGGTCTGTGGGCCGGATTTGTCTCCAACGCCATCGGGGATACTCTTGATTCGCTCATTCAGGTGCTGGTGTATTTGTTTGCGATCACTCTTGCCAAGCAAGGAAAGGCGCCTGTGGCCTTGGGCGTGGGGCTTCTCAATGGCTCCGTGCAGCTGGGTGTGCTTTTTGGCAACCTTGCGGGGAGCGCATGCGCTGGTCCCGCCGCGGCGTCTTCTGAGGTTGCCTTTCTGTCGGCGCTCATCTGCCTCGTGGCCCTCGTTGGCATTGTGGCGCCCCAGCGCGAACCGATTGAAGTGCGGCCGATGGCTGAGGCGGGTTCGGATGCGCTTGAGCACTCACTCATGGTGGGGTGCGAACTGCTGCAGAAGAAATTCGGCCTGTCTGATCGCGAGACGGAAATTGCCTTTCTCCTAGCCCGTGGTTACAGTCGTCCCTATATCCGCGAGAAGCTGTTCATCTCCAAGAACACGGTGGCAACGCATATCAGGCACATCTATGGAAAACTCGGCATTCACTCGAAAGAGGAACTTATCGATTTAGCTACCGAGGCGGCAAGGAAATAGAAGGCTCGGAGCTGCCTCTTCTCTCGATGCCTTTACGGAGTGTCTTTGTGGGCGTTTTCTGGGCGCGATGGGCAGGGCGGTGCTTGGTCGTGTGTTGCTTCTAGCCGAACAGCAGATGCAAGAAATCGATGCGCTTCTGCAACCCTTCGTAGATGAAATCGGTGCGGCCGTACATTGAAGGGTTCTCGTCGAGAAAATCGCTGGCCCATTCGGGGAATCCCGCGAGTTTGTCCAGATCGAGCCAAGAGGTGTCGCCTATGAGACGCAGCTGCCGGTCGGCGTCTTCGTAGAAGGGACGCATATCCACCACGAAGGGCGTGTAAGCCAGCTCTCGCGTGGGCACGCGGCACCAGAGGCTCGAGCCGGTGTCGAACAACGGGGCAGCGCGGTACTCGAGGGTTTCCACATCGCGGATGAGACCGAAGTTGCGCCAGTGACGATCGGTGTTGGCCATGATGTCGTCGCAGAGGATCATCTTTCCCAGGGCTGTTTCGATGTCCTCCACGCCCAGCGCGGCGCAGCATTCCACGTAATGACGGTAGCTGTCGCGGTGGGGGACCTGAGGGAGAACCTCGTTCACGTAGTAGGCGGGGATGAGTTCCTCGGTGGGGCCGACGAAGTTCGGGCATGAACTGACCGGCGCGCCGCCCCATTCGATCAGCGTGTAGGGAACGTAGTCTCCGTCAGACAGCAGGCGCGAGAAAAGCTCCGTGGCGATAACCTCGTTGTAGGGTTCCTGATCGAGCAGCGTACCTCCCTTGAGCAAGCATCGCTCGCCATTGCGGCACGCCCAGCGTTTGGAAAGAACGCCATCGGAGGTGTTGTCGGGGGAGTCGAGGCCCACATCGGCCATCCATTCTTCGACCGGCGCTTCGGAGAAATCGTTCTCAAAGTAGTTGACGTCGCTCCAGCGGATTTCGCTTCCATAGGGCTTGATCCAGTACTGGTCGGAAAGGGAGAGCCCCATGCTTTTGAAGGGGAGATCATAGGTGTCGGCAATGCCGAGCTCGACCAGCTTCGCTTCGATGCCGTGGCGCGCCTTCGGAATGGCACGATGGGACCACCAGTAGGAAAGTGCGGTTTTCGAGGCTTTTGTTCCCCGCGGGGACATGATGGAAAGGGGGGCTCGTTTGGCATCGATGATCTCATCGGCATCGAGAAATTCCCCTGTCGAGGCATCGAAACGGAAAGCGAGCACCTCATGGTCGCGGTTCATGAGCAGGTAACGGGAGGCGTTCGGCTGGCTCAGGCGCGCGTTCGGTCGACCGCGACCAGGGTTGTGCTCGCGGCGTGCCTCGACGCTCTTTTCGTCTATGAGCCAAATGCCCGCAACTTGTTCGGCGGCTAACACGTCGCTTCTGATGAGCTGGCGAACACGGGTGGGACTCACGCCGAGCTTTGCGCTGGCTTCGGCAACGGTAATGCTGAACATGGGCTCCTCCAAAAAATCTTTCGATTGCGAAATATTATCACGGAATTAGTAATTCTAGAAAAATCTTTCGAAATCGAAAGATTTTTCTAGAAGGAAGACGCCGTCCCGCAAGCGATCAAGAGGATGGCCAGGAAACCAAAGTTCAACACGCTGAACAGGGCGAGGAAGCGACCAGTGGATAGCTCGGGCAATGCGGCCGCTCGGGGGAAGATTTTGCGCACGCTAGTGAAGTGCTGCAGCGTGATGAGGCTCGCAAGTGAGCCAACAAGGGTGCCGGCGCCTCCGATGTTCACGCCGACGAGCAGGGGCTGCCACGTGCCCGTGAAATGGGAGAGCAGCACGGCGGCGGGTACGTTGCTGATGATCTGGCTTAAGCCGGCGCTCACGAGCAGGCCGTGATCGGCCATGAGGGGCGAGAGCCATGCGGACACCTCTGGCACGCGCGCCAGGTTGCCCGCGAACACGAAGAAGCAGGCGAAGGTGGCGAGTAGGCCCCAGTCCACGGCAGCCAAGGCGCGCCGGTCGAGGGCGGCGAGCGCGGCGGCTACGACGGCGACGGCGGCGGCGACGGGCACGATGCGGAATACGGCCAATAGAGTGAGGGCGACAAGCGCTCCGTAGATTGCCAGGCGCCGTCGGCTGAGCGGCATCGGCACGGCGAGACTGCGCGTATCGTCTCGGCCACAGCTGCCGTTCGACTGACCGCACAGCCACCAGGTGCAGGCGACGATGCCGGCGGTCGACAGCGCGAAGGGCAGTGCCATAGCGGCCAGGAAATCGCCGAGGTCGAGCCCGTAGTAGGAATAGAGGTAGAGGTTCTGCGGGTTGCCGAAGGGGACGATCATCCCGCAGAGGTTCGCAGCCAGGCTCTGCAGCACGAACACGGGAGCCACGAGACGGGGGAGGTTCGCGCCCATAAGGGTGGTCGCCGAAAGCGGCAGCATCATGATGAGGGCCATGTCATTGGTTGCCACGCACGAGAGCGCGGCCGTCGTGAGCACGAGGGCCAGCGCGAGAGGCCCAGGTCTGCGAAACCGTGCGATGACGGCGCGGGCCGCCCGGTCGAAAGCGCCCATGAGCCGCAGCGCGCTCGCCACGGCCAGCACGCAGAACAGGCATCCAAGTGTCTTCCAATCGAAATACCTCAGATAAGCCTCGTCGGGCGGTACCGCCAGGGCGGAAGCCGCAGCCGCCACCGCCGCCACGACGAGCACGGCGTGCTCGCGTAGAAAGGCAGCAGGAGTGGTGGCGGAGATGCGCAAGGGACGCTCTTTCTCGAAACGGGACAGTGCCCGTAGTGTACCCCAACGTCGCACAAACAAAGAGCGCCGTTACCGGGATGAGCAGTAGCCCCGAGCCACCCGGGAAGGGCTTTGCTCTCGAGGGAGGCCTTTTTTGCACGAGATCTCGAGTTATAAGCGTCTGAACTCTGCGTTGCGTTCGGTCTTCGGAAGAAGTTTTTGGAAAACACCTGGTCAAAGCTTCACGCGCATCGAGACTATTCCGGGTCACTGAAGGATCTGTCTCCTAAGGGGCTCATAACCGGTGATTTGCTGCAATTTCGAGGTGGTTCGTCGACCGAGAACGTGAGTGAGTGCTCTTATGCCTATCTTTTATGGGCCATGACGAACACGCAGTTGCTTTTGACGAGAGTGCCCGCGACAATAGGGAAAACGATGCGGAAAGCGGCGGCCCGGCCGCCGCTTCGAAGCAGGCGTCTCGGAAGAGGCCATCGACGAGTTCGTTACCCCCTACGCCGAGTAGCCGCGCAGTTTAACCTTCACAAAACTGGTCAAGTTGCTTTGCCAATTATTGAAAAACTGGCAGAGTTACTTGGCCAGTTACGGGGGCGTTAGATTCTGTGCGTCCCCGCTGTCTGCCTCTTCGTGACCTGCTATGCGATCTCGATAAGGTCGCCGGGGGCGATGGTGCCGCCGGTGATCACTTTGCAGAAGACGCCCTCGCGGGGCATGATGCAGTCGCCCATCTGGTGGTAGATGGCGCAGTGGGCGTGGCACTGCTTGCCGATTTGGGTCAGTTCCAGCACCACGTCGTTGCAGACGAAGCGCGTGCCGATGGGCAGGCTCTTCAAGTCGAAGCCCTCGACGATGATGTTCTCGCCGAACGCCCCGTTGCCCACTTCGGCGCCGCGGTTCTTGAACGCCTCGATCTGCTCAAAGGACAGAAGGCTCACCTGGCGGTGCCACGGTGCGGCGTGGGCGTCGCCCTCGATGCCCCAGTCGGGCCTAAGCTCGATGGCGGCTTGCTCGGTTTTCTGGATTCCCTTGATGTCGCTCGTGCATACGGCTTTGATCACGCCCATGATGCACCTTTCTCGTTGGCGGCAGGTCGTGCGCCACTCTCGACCCACCCGGTGCATAGGACTTATCCCCCGACCCGCTGCACGACGCTGAAGGGGGAATGCCGGCGCGCCCAAATTCTAGCGAACCCCTAGACTATTTGCAAGCGGGGATAGTAGAAGCGAATGCTCCTTTACCAGTTTTAGAGCCTTTAGAATTTTTAGCATTCTTAGCCAAGGCCCCCGACGCGGCTCTTCTGGCGTCTAGCCTGTCGGCATGAGCGCGCGAGCGAGCACCTTTCCGACCAGCACGCCGGCGACGCACAAAACGACGCTGACCAGGGCGTAGGCGCCGGCGATGGCGTATTGGCCGCCCTCGATGAGCTCGAGGGTCTCCAGCGAGAAGGTGGAGAACGTCGTGAACCCGCCGCACAGACCCACCTTCAAAAACAGCACTGCCTCGCGGGGAAGGGCGCCGACGGCCAGCTCGGAGGTTTCCACGATGGCCCCTATGGCCACCGACCCCAGGAAGTTGATGAACAGCGTCATGAGCGGCAGCTCGCTTCCCAGTGGGATGAGTCCCAGGCCGTAGCGCCCCATGGCGCCCAGCGCGCCGCCCGCTCCCACGCACAAAAGGCCCATCATCGCTCGCTCTCCTTTCCCGAGTCCATCGCGCGCCCAGTATACGCTATCGGGGGAGAACGCGCTGCGCCATTGGGGGAGCGCGCGCCCCTCTAGCGGCGGGTGCGGCGCACGCCGTCGGGGAGGCCCGCTTCGGGCATGCACAGGGTGCCGGCCTTCTCGCGGCGGCGCATGTCCCACAGCATGGCCGCGGCTACGACCAGAAGCGGAAGGCCGCCCACGATGCCCGTGCACAAGGGCCCCACGAAGGGGTTGCCGCCCGAAAGCGAGAACAGCGTCACACCGTTGGTCGTGCCGTTCACGGCCCCGTGCCCGATGGCCGCGGCAAGCGTCGAGCCGGTGCGGATGGTCACGTAGCTGAGGAAGATGGCGAGCACGGTGCACCAGGCGCACATTTGGAATCCCTCACGCGTCACCAGGCGCGTGAGCACCACGCCCAGGGCGGGGAAGAGCATGGTGAGCGCCACGGAGACCATGTAGGCGAGGTCGGGCGAGAGGAACTCGCTCGCGTAGGGGGCGGTGCCTTGGGCGATGGGGTACACCACGAGAAAGTCGTAGGCGTAGGTGATGCCGAAGGTGATGGCGAGAAAGACAAGGGCGCGTTTCATAGCGGAGTCCTTTCGTCGGGAACGAGCGGGCAGGGCTTCGGGTGGCCGCGGCGGCTTTCGCGGGGCGACGAGAAGCCGATCGCCCGTATTTTGTTCTATGATAACTAGAACAGTTTATGTTATACTCCGAGTAGAACAAGAAGTCAATGGCCCGTAGCGCGCCGCTACGGGCCGCTCGGAAAGGATGCTCCCATGCTCATCGCCGTCGACGCTGCGGCCGCCGAGCCGCTCTACCTGCAGATACGCAACCAGATTGTGGCCGGCATCGCCACCGGGCAGCTGGAGCCGGGCCAGTCGCTGCCCTCGGTGCGCTCCCTGGCGAGCGACTTGGGCATCAACCTGCACACGGTGAACAAGGCCTACGCGGTGCTGCGCGACGAGGGCTACGTGCGCATGCGCGGTCGCGCCGGGGCGGTGATCGCCGATCCGGCTGCCGCCGATCGCGCCGACGCCGACGCATCGGCCCAAGTGAAGATGGAGGACGACCTCTTCAAGCTGGCCTTGGCCTTCCGAGCCCGGGGCGGCGCGCGCGGCCAGTTTCTGGAAGCGGCCGCCGCCCAGGCCGCACGCGCCTACGGGGTGATGGAAGATGCCGAGGCCGCCCCGCGTCCGACACGGAAGAAGAAGACTGCCGGCGCATCGTTGGTGGCGGCCGCAGGCGCGAGCGCGTCATCGGTGGCAGGCGCGGCCGCAGTCGCGGGCGAGGCGGTGGTGCCCCAATGAGCGTGACGTCTCCCGTAATTCCTCTTCTCGGGCTTTTGACCCTCGTCGTTCCCCTCATGGGCGTGCTCATGGCGCTCACGCCCTACCTCATGCCGAAGCGCGAGTGCTTTGCCGTCACGGTGCCCGACGATGCGGCGCGCGATCCTTATCTGCGCCGCCTGAAACGCACCTATCTTGCGATCATGCTGGCGCTTGCGGCGGCGGCAACGATTGCGTGCGCGGCAGCCCTTGCGCTCGATCCCGAGCACGCCTTCGTCGCGACGCTGGTCGTGGCCGCCCTCGTCCTGTGCGTGGGCGGCTACGCCCTCATGCTGTATTTCCGCGCGAAGGTGCAGCGCTACAAAAAGGCTCAGGGCTGGGTGGCCGAGGGGCGCCGCAGCGCGGGATTTATCGGCGACGAGCCCTTCCCGAAGCCTCTCTCCCTTGCTTGGGATCTGCTGTACGTGCCCGTAATCCTCATTACGCTGGCCATGGGCATCGTGGGCTATCCCGCCATGCCCGGCAAGGTGCCCCTGCACATGGATTTGGCGGGGAAGGTGACCGAGTGGGCCGACAAGTCGCCGGGCATCGTTGCGTTCCCCGTGCTGTTTGTGGTGTTCATCGCCGTATGCCTCACCGTGGCCCATTGGGTGATTCTGCGATCGAAAAAGGGCAGCGACCCCGCTATGCCGGCGGCGGGCGCCTGGGCCTACGGCATGTTCGCCCGCGCTCAGAGCGTGCTGCTCGTCGGCATGGGCCTGCTCGTGAGCTTGCTGGGGCCCGTTATCCAGCTGACGTTTCTCGGCGTGCTTTCCATGGCCCAGGCTCTCGTGCCCATCGGGGTCGTGGTGGCGGTCATACTGGTGGCGAGCACCGCGGTGAGTCTCGTGTACGGCCAGAACGGCAGCCGCCTGCTCGCCCGGGTGAGCGCCGACGGGCGCGGCGGCGCCATGCCGCGCGACAACGACCGATATTGGAAGGGCGGCATCTTCTACGTGAACCCCGACGACCCGGCGCTGTTTCTGCCTGAGCGCTTCGGTATCGGCTGGACGATCAATTTGGGGCGCCCCGCAGCGTGGGCTTTTGTGGTAGGCTTCGCTCTGGTGATCGCGGGATTCATCGCGGCGTTGTTTCTGCTCACCTAAGGGGTCGGGCGCAAGCGGCCGTTCGCGTCCCGCCGGGGCCATCGCGCGAGGAGCAAAGGGAGGCTGCCATGAAAGATTGCGCCCAGCCGCTGCAGCACATCGAGCACGGTATTCCGCCGGTGTTTGACGAGCGCTCGGAGGTGCTCGTGCTGGGCACGATGCCCTCGCCGAAATCGCGCGAGGCGGCGTTTTTCTACGGGCATCCGCAGAACCGGTTCTGGCGCGTGCTCGCTGCGCTGTTCGACGAGCCGGTGCCCGAGGACAACGCCGAGCGCGCCGATCTGCTGCTGCGCCATCACATCGCGCTGTGGGACGTGCTGGAAAGCTGCGACATCCGGGGCGCCTCGGACGCCTCTATCGCCAACCCCCACCCCAACGATCTGTCGCGCGTTTTGGAAAAGGCGCCGGTGCGCCGGGTGTTCTGCACGGGTGCGGCGGCGGGGCGCTACTACGCGAAGCTGTGCGAGGCTGCCAGCGGCTTGGCCGCCGAGGTGCTGCCCTCGCCGAGCCCGGCCAACGCGGCCTGGTCTCTGCCGCGGCTTGTGGAAGCCTATCGTCCCGTAGCCGATGCGACGACCCCCTTTAAGCCTCCCGTGCTTGAGGTGTCCCAGGTGGTGGCGCTCGAGCGGGCCATCGCGGAGGCGGCCACGCCGCTCGACGCGCTCATGCGCCGCGCCGGCCGCTTCCTCGCCTTCGAGGCGTGTAAGGCGCTGGAAGGGATGGAAGGCGCGAAGGAAATAGTCATCCTCTGCGGCAGCGGCAACAACGGCGGCGACGGCTGGGTGGCCGGGGAGTACCTGGACCGCTGGGGCATTCCCGTCTGTCTCGTGACAGCGGTGGAGCCCGCGGCGCTTACGGCCGAGCCGGCTCGCGCGGCCGCCCTGCGGGCGACGGCGTCCCTGAGCGCGCACAGCCAGGTGGTTCTCGCGCCGACGGACGCGGAGGTGTCGGCCCTGCTTAACGGCGCTTCGCTCGCCATCGATGCCCTTTTGGGCACTGGGTTCGCCCACGAGACGGTGAAGGCGCCCTTCGACGGCTGGATCCGCGCTCTCAACGCTGCCCGCGACCGAGGCACGTTCGTGGTGGCCGCCGACGTGCCGAGCGGGCTTTCGGCCCAGACGGGCCGCGCGGTGAAAGACACCGTGCGCGCCGACCTCACCGTCACGATGATCGTGCCGAAGCCGGGTCTTGCCGCCAAAGACGGTGCCGCACACTGCGGACGCGTCGTGGTCGCCCCGATCGCCTACATCGAGCCGCTTGTCTAGAACTTGCCAGGATTAGCCATCGCAGAATACGCGGGGCTCGGGCCGAACTGCTGCCCCGCATTGCGCTGGGGCAGATGCGGATGCGTGCGGCCCCTATAAGGTTTCCGCAAGTTGAAATTTTGCTGTCGAGACCATGTGCCTTATGGAAGTGGGCGGGCGCGGGTGCTATGGTGCCCAGGAAAAACTAGTGACCGCGCGGCGCCCTCCCCAAAAGGGGCGAACGCGCCGCGGCGGCATTCAATCAAAGGAAAACTCGCCATGTTCAAAGTTCGCTCGAAGTACCTGCTGCTCATCGCGGCGGCCGTGTGGCTCATTGCCGGAAGCCAAGTCGCGCGCATGGGCATCGAGGCCATCGCGGCCGGCAACGGCAACCTGTGGCTTCTGCTCATCGGTATTCCCGCCACCTTCGTCGTCTTCCACATGATGTTCTCCAAGCTGGTGGGCAAGCATGCCGCCCGCATCCGCAGCTACGGCGAGGAGAAGATGCACGTGCTGAAGTTCTTCGATGTGCGCGGCTACCTCATTATGGCCGTCATGATGGGCGGCGGCGTCGCCCTGCGTTCCTTCCACCTGGTACCGGGCTGGTTCATCGCCTTCTTCTACACCGGCCTCGGCATCGCGCTCGCGCTTGCCGGCGTGGGCTTCCTTGTGCACTACTTTCATCGCGACGGGTATATCACCTGCCCCGTGACCGGGAAGGTGCGAGAGGGATAGGGGCTTCGGCCTCAAGGTAATTCCTTGCGTGCCTGTTTCGCGCGTCGGCGCCTAGGTGTGCGATTGCGATCGCCGTTCCTGAAGTTTGCGGCTTGCCGCTTCGACGATTTTGGCGGCGGCGAATCCCGCGAGCAGGCCGACGATGGTGCCCGCCAGCACGTCGGTGGGGTAGTGCACGTAGCAGTACAGTCGCGTGAGCGCCATGAGCACCGCGCCGATGCCGACGACGATGACGAGGGGCTTGGGCCCCTTCGAGAACAGCAGCGCCCCGAACGCGGCGAAGGCGGCGGTGGCGTGTCCCGAGGGGAACGACGAGCCGTGGGGCCGATCGATGATCATGGGCACGAGTGGGTTCACGTCGCACGGTCGCGGGCGCATGATCAGGGGTTTTAGAATACCACTGGTGACAATGGCGCCCAAAAGCACGGCGACGAGGACGGCCGCGCCCAGCTTGCGCGTCTTTGGAATGATGGCGAGCACGATGCCGAGCAAAATCCAGATCTGGCCGACGTCGCTGGTGCTCGTGTAGGTGGCGACAATCGTGTCGAGCCACGGCGTATGGATGAGCTGGATGGCATCAAGGACGGCAAGTTCGTTCACGGCAGGGGAGGCGAGCGTCTTAAAGGGAGGGATTCGGGAAAGGCTCGCCCCGCGCTCCTTTCAGCCACAAGGCTACAGGAAGCGGCGCCGGCGGGCAACCCGTCGCGCTCTCAAAAACGCAATGCCAATCGTCCCGAAGCGCTCCACCGGCTACGATATCCGTGGTTTTCCAGGTAATCCGCGCGCTTGCTTGCCCATGCGCGAACGCAGCGATGCGCATTCGGCAATCCGCATAGCCGATTCCCTTTCTGCATTGCCCAAAGGGCGCCGCGCCCGTTACTATGGAACTAAGCAGTATTTGGAAGGCGCCGGGCGGCAGGGCTCGGCGCTGGCGAAGGAGGCATCATGGATCAGACGCGCGTCATCGAAGTGAAGAAGAACATCCTGGCGGCCAACGACGAGGCGGCCGACGCCTTCCGCGCCGAGCGTGCCCAGGAGGGCACGTTCTTCGTGGACGTCATGGCGAGCCCAGGGGCCGGCAAGACGACGCTTTTGCTCGCGCTCATCCGCGAGCTGCGTGCCCGGGGCGTCGAGGCCCTCGGCGTCATCGAGGCCGACCTGGAATCCGACGTGGACGCCCTCAAGATCAAGGAGGCCGGCGTCGCCTCCGTGGAGCTGAACACCCGCGGGGTGTGCCATGTGGAGATGGGCATGGTCACCATGGCCTTCGAGGCCTTCGACGGCGACCGCTTCGACTACCTGTTCCTTGAGAACATCGGCAACCTCGTGTGCCCGGCCGACTTCGATACCGGCGCCCACACCCGCGTCATGCTGCTGAGTGTCCCCGAGGGCTGGGACAAGGTCATGAAGTACCCGCCCATGTTCGCCGCCGTGGACGCGCTCATCGTCACGAAATGCGATTACCTGCCCTTGAACGAGGACTTCGACATGGATCGCCTGAAAGAGCAGGCGCGCCTCCTGAACCCCGCGCTCGACATCTTCGTCACCAGCGCCCGCACCGGCGAGGGCATGGCCGAGCTCGCCGACTGGATGCAAGCCCAGCGCGCCGAGAAGGTGCAGGGTTAAGGCAGCTTGATGGAGTTCTTGCAGATGCGCCCTACACCCCGAGCGGGGCGTCGTCATCGTAGGGGAGGCGGGCCACCAGCTCGCAGTACTCTTGGATCTGCTGGCGCGTCTCGTGATCGAACAGGGCGATGTGCTCGTGGGCCTCTTCGGCGAACTGCTTCACCGGCCAGCGACGGGCTTCCTTGTCGCGGCCCTCTTTCTTCTCGATGACGTCGGCCCATTCCTCGGCCGCGGCCATGGCGTGGCGCAACTTCTCGGGGATGTCCTTCGTCTCACCGGTCTTTTCCATGGCCGGAATGATGACGCTCTGCTTCGCGATGATCTTCTCGAGCAACTCTTTATCTTCCATGATGACGCCTCCTTGGTGCGTTGGGATGTGCGACGGGATGCCGTCGGTTCTTTCGGGAAGGCGAAGGAGTCGGCGGTTCCGAAGACCCATGGTAATCCGCGCCGGGCGCGGTGGCACCTTTTGGCAGGAAACGGTCATCGAGCCAGGGGAGACCCGTTGCCAAATGGCGAATGTGCGCACCGGCGCCCGCCTCGGAACGAATGGGAACCTAGGCGTGGCGTTCCTTTTTGCAGTCGGGGCGCGGCGCGGCGCAGGTCTCGCAATGGTGCAGCGGGTGCTCGGCCAGTTCGGCTTCCCAGTCGAAGTCCGGGGGCGGCGCGGTGGGGTAATCGGTCGCATCGGCGGTGTCGGCCGCGCCCGAGTCGCCGGTCACGTGTGCGTTTCCTGGCGCCCCTGCGCTTTCCGGACGGCCGTCCCACTGGAACTCTTCCATGAGCACGCGGCCCTCTTCGTCGAAGGCGATCCCCTCGGCGGCGAGCATGCCTCGCTGCTCGTCGGGGCCTCCGAACGCGAAACCGGTGGCCATGCGTCCGTCCTTGAATACGACCCGATGGCAGGGGATGCAGCCCGGATCGGTGCCGGGCTCTGGGTTGGCGTGCAGGGCATAACCGACGTAGCGCGCCGTGCGCGGGGCGCCGATGAGCCGTGCCACCTGTCCGTAGGTGGCCACCTTTCCGCGCGGTATGCGCCGCACGACGGCGAACACTCGGTTGGCATAGTCTCCCATGAGATCTCCTTCGGTGCGCTCTTCGCTGATTGGGGCCACCATAGCAGACGAGCGGGCGATGTGAAAGCCCTTCTTCTCAGTTGCCCAACGCATGGGAGATGAGTATTGCTGATGCTGCCGCTTACGTATAAGATGACCGCGCTGGCTGCAAGGGACGCGATGGGCGTCGAAGAATGCGATCAAAGGAGCGGGAATGAAGCTTAAGACGAAGATCATCGGGGCGGCAGCATGCGCCTTCGCGCTGTGCGTGGCGCTGGCAGGATGTGCCGGTGCGCCGGCGGGCAACGATGCCGCGAACTTCCAGGGGGATTGGATTTTGACGAGTGGCACCGTCGATGGCCAGGAGGCCACCGAGGAGACGCTGGCCCAGGCCCAGGAGATGGGACTTTCCGTTTACCTGCAGTTGAACGAGGGCGGTTCTGCCGTGCTCAGCGTGCTGGGCACCAACATGGACGGCTCCTGGACCGCCAAGGACGCCACCACGGTGGAACTCACCTTCGACGGTAGCTCGGCTGAGGCGACGCTCGAAGGCGAGGAGCTCGTGATGCAGCAGGACGGCGACGTCATGCGCTTCAAGCGCGGCGAGATTCCGCCTGCGGCCAGCGAGGTTCAGCGCGACGAGAACCAGGCAGCCGAGCCAGAGGCTTAGACGACCTGCTGAAACGTCTGTCAATAACGACCATCGTAAGGTCCTTCGCCAGTTGCGGAGGGCCTTTTTGTGCACGTGACCAAAGAGATGGAATTTTGCGAAACCATCTTTATACGGGTAAGATTTCCTATAAAATGACCTTTTGGCTCAGAAAGTGGTACACTGTAATAGTGCAACGTATGGGATTTTTTCAACAAGTCGGTCAAGGGGAGTTTTGCCGTGGATGAACTGTTGAGAGCCTGGGAGACGACATTCGGGCGCAGCACGCTGCCTTTCGGTGTCGCCGAAGTGCTGCTTGACGATCAGGGGCGTCCCTATGATTTCGCCTATCGCTACATCAACGCCGCGGCGGCCGCTCTGACCGGCCATGTGACGGAGGACCTGCTCGGCGAGGAGGCCTACGCCCTATGGGGCGGCGATCCCATCTGGCTCGACCACTTCTACGAGGCGGCGTACAAGGGCCGCGCTTCGGAGTTCGAGGCACCCTCCGAGATGCTCCAGCAGTTCTTCCGCGCCGAGGTGTTCCCTATTTCCGAGGGGCTGTGCGGGTTCACCATCCACGATGTGACGGACTGGATCCTGCCCGCTCAGCGTTCCATGGAGAAGGCCGCCGCCGGCCTGTTCTTCTACGACATGCGCTACCGCCAGATGCTTTTGACGGAGCAGGCCCGCGAGCAAAGCGGCGTGGACAGCAACTACATCAGCCTGACCGAGTTCGTCGGCCTCACCTTCGGCAGCACCTTGAGCGAAGAGGTGCGTCAGAAGATGGAGGCCTTCCTCGAGCGGCGCGAGGCGTTTTACCAGGAGGGTCGTCTTCCCAACGGCCGGTGGCTGCGCATGAGCCTCGATCATACCGACCGCTCCGAGCGCTTCGCCTTCGGATTCTTGGAGGATTTCACGCGCACGAAGCTGGCCGAGGAGCGCAGCGAGCAGTACGTCGACATCATCGACAGCCTGGGAGCGGAGAATTTTGCGCTGTACCTGGTCGATTTGGAAACCCAGGAACTCGAGGTGTACCGGCGCGGCGAGGACACGACGGCGGAATTCGCCTTGGCCAGCGCGGCAGAGGGCGATTACCCCGCTGCCATGGAGCGCTACATCGACACCTTCGTGGTGGCCGAGGATCGCCCCCGCGTGCGTGCGGAAATCGGCGGCGAGGCTCTGTGGCGCCGCCTGGAGGCGGGGGAGACCGATTTCTCCGTGGGCTATCGGCGCCTGTTCGGCGACGAGGAGCAGTACGTGGAGCTGCGCATCATCCGCCTTCCCCAGCGCGACTCGAAGGTCATTCTTGCGGCCCGCAACGTCACCGGCGAGATGCGCGAGCAGCTGCGCCAGAAGGTGGCGCTGCAGAACGCGCTCGATCTGGCCGAGCATGCGAGCCAGGCGAAATCGACCTTCCTCACCAACATGTCCCACGATTTCCGCACGCCCATGAATTCCATCTCGGGCTTCGCGTCTATCGCGCTGGATCACCTGAACGACACTGATCGCGTGCGCGACTGCCTGCGCAAGATCATGTTGTCCAGCGACCACTTGCTGAGCCTGGTGAACGACATTCTGGATGTGAGCCGCATCGAGAGCGGCAAGATGTCCTTCAACGAGGACATCGTCAGCCTTCCGGACGCCGTGATCGAGGTGCAGGACATGTTCGACGAGAAGGCGGAGGCCGTCGGCATCGATCTGACCATCGACGTGGACAGCCTGGCCCATCCGCAGGTGGTCACTGATCCCTTGCGCCTGAACCAGATCCTCGTGAACACCGTGGGCAATGCGGTGAAGTTCACGCCCGCTGGGGGACTCGTCACCGTGACGCTCACCGAGCTTCCCGACGCGCCCCGCGGTTTCGGCTCCTACCGGATGACGGTAAGCGACACCGGCTGCGGCATGACGCCGGAATTCCTCGATCGAATCTTTTTGCCCTTCGAGCGCGATGGCCTCGGCTATGCCAACAAGACCGAGGGCACGGGCCTGGGCATGACCATCACCAAGAGTCTCGTCGACCTTATGGGCGGCGAGATAGCGGTGGAAAGCGTCGTGGGCCGCGGCTCGACGTTCGCGATCACGCTGCCTTTGCGCGTGGCCGACGCCGACGAGCTGGCCGAGGCCCGCGAGAAGGCCGAGGCGGCCGAGCGGTGCCAGCGCGACTTTACCGGGTGCAAGGTGCTCGTGGTGGACGACGACGATCTGTCCCGCGAGATTCTGGTGGAGATCCTTAAAGATTACGGCTTTAAGCCCGAAGAGGCCCGCGACGGCGATGCGGCCGTGCGCAAGGTGGCCTCGGTGGAGCCGTTCTACTACGACGCCGTGCTCATGGACATGCGCATGCCCCGCATGGACGGCGACGAAGCCACCCGCGAGATTCGCGCTCTGGACCGGCCAGATGCGGCCACGCTGCCCATCATCGCCGAGACCGCCGACGCCTTCGAGGAAGGCCAGCGCCGCGCCCGCGACGCCGGCATGACGGCGCTGACCACTAAGCCGCTGAACATCCACGAGCTGATGGCGCTTCTGGCCGAGCACATCCCGGAGAAATAGCAAAAACGGCCCGGAGAATTCCCCGGGCCGTTTTTGTGTGCGATCTTTTTGCGAGCTCGCCGGGGGCTTAGGCCACCGGCGGGGTGCCCTCCCAGTTGCCGGCGATGGCGTCGATCATGACGCGGGCGCCGAAGGGCAGCTCGCCGCAGCCCACGACTTTGCGGGCCGGTTTGTGGTCGCCGAAGAAGGCGACGTAGGCCTCGTTCATGGCGGCGAGGTCGGCGATGTCGGCCAGATACACGTTCACCTTCACGATGTCTTCCACCGCGTGGTCAACCGACTCCACGATGGCCTTCACGTAGGCCAGGCACTGGGCGGTCTGCTCGGCCACGCCACCGGCGATGAGCTTGCCGTCAAGGTCGAGGGGCAGCTGACCGGAGATGTTGTTGTAGTGCGAGAAGGCCACGGACTGGGTGGCAAGCGGGCACTTCGGGGCGGCGTCGGTGTTGCACGCCTCGATGATGAGGCCGTGACGGTCCTCGATGGCCTGGGGCGGCGTGCCGTCGCCATGGGAGACCACGGCCTCGACGGCTACGTCGCAGTGGTAAGGCAGATCCTTCACCGGCACCACGGTACGGGCCGGCAGGTAGTTCACAGCGCGGGCGATGCCGGAATCGGGGAAGAAGGTCTTGTACACCTCGTCAACCACGCTTGCGTCGGCCAGGTTCTTCACGAAGATGGTCACCTTCACGATGTCGTCGAAGGGCACGTCCACGGAAGTGAGGATGGCCTTCACGTTGCGCAAGCACTGCGCGGTCTGGGCGGCCACGTCGCCCAGGATGGGGCGGCCCGTGCCGGGATCGAGCGGCAGCTGCATGGTGATGTTGTTGTAGTGGGAGAACGCCACGGTCTGGGTGGAGCCGGCGTCGTAGGGGGCGGCGTGGGTGTTGTTGGTGAGCTTCACCAGGTCGCCGGCCTGCGGGACCGACTGGGTTCCCTCGCCGTTATCGACAAGCGCCTCGATGAACACGAGCGCGCCCTGGGGCAGCGCGTCGACGGCCGCCACGGTGCGGGCGGGCTGGTAGGTGGGGAAGAAGGAGGCCTGCACCTTCTCCACCGCGTTCAGATCCATGATGTCGGCCAAAAAGATGGACACGCGGATGATGTCGTTCATGTCGTGGCCGATGCTCTCCACGATAGCCTGCAGGTTCTTGAAGCACTGCTCGGCCTGCTCGGCGGCGCCGCCCGCCACGATGGCACCCGTCGCCGGGTCGATGGGCAGCTGGGCGGAGAGGTTGTTGTAGTGGGAGAACGCCACCGTCTGGGAATACAGGTCGCTCACGGGCGCCTTGTCGGTGTTGCGGGCCACTACCACGTTCGGATCGCTCATTGGTACCCCTTTCAAAGGTAAGAATCAGCAGCGATGCACAAATTGTGCAAGTGCATTAAACATGACGAAAAGAGTCGTTGTCAACAGAAAAGGCTTATTGCTACGGTGTCGATGGGAAATTGCGATGATCTTGACAGATAGAACTTTTTCGAAAGCTCTGGTCATGTATGTAAAATTTGAGCATGTGAACAAAAATATGCCAGTTGTGGGTTTTTGGCGATGGAGGTGCGACGAAGCATTGAAGGACGGTGTTTGGGATAAGAGGCTCCCTGGGGCCGAATCCTTGAATTGAAAAGGGAGGATGTTTAGAATTACTTTCCATTTCAATGGCAATTCAGATGAAAGAAATCCTTAATGCTTCGACTGCACATACTGGCCAGCGGCAGCGGTGGGAACGCTGCTATTGTGGAGAACGCGGCGACGGGCGAGGGGGTGCTTATCGACTGCGGCATTTGTAAGCGCGATTTCTTCGCCCGGGCTGAGGAGGCTGGGTTCGATTTGGGCCGGCTGCGCGCGGTGGTGGTCACCCACGATCACGGCGATCATACCAAGGGACTTGGCGTGGTTTTACGGGGGCTGGCGAAGGCGGGGGCGCGTCCTGCGGTGCATGCCAGCGAGGCGGTGTTCGCGGCCTCGGCGCCGCTGCGCGATGCTGTGGCCAGCGTGGGAGCCGCGTTCGAGCCCTTCGGCGGGGGCGATGTGCTGGAGGCGGCCGGCCTGGCCGTGCGTCCCTTCCGCACGTCCCACGATGCGGCCGACTCCTACGGGTTTCGCTTCGACGAGGCAGGGGGAGACCGCGACTCCCTCGGCTACATGACCGATACCGGCATCGTGACCGATAAGGCCTGGGAGGCGCTTTCCGGCGTGCGCCTTCTGGCGCTGGAGAGCAACCATGACGCCCGCATGCTGGAGGTGGGCCCCTACCCTTACGTCATCAAGCAGCGCATCGCGTCGGCGCGCGGACACCTCTCCAACGATCAGGCCCGCGAGGCTCTGGACAACCTGGCCCACGAGAACCTGCGCGCGGTGGCGGCCATGCACGTCTCCCAGGAGAACAACACCTACCGGCTCCCGCGCGAGACCTTCGAGGCCGTCATCGCCGAGCACGGCCTTTCCACGACCGTCTCCGTCGCCTTCCAAAACCGCCTCGTGACCATCGGGTAGCGTTTCTACAGCTGCACGGCGTACACGCGGCCGGCGCCGCAGAGTTTGCCGAAGATATACTTGTTGGAGGCCGACTCGTCGGTGGTGTAGATGCGCCCGTCATGGGATTCGATGCCCTCCTGCATGGGCGGTCCGACGAGGTCGTCTGTCAGGTTGCGAGAATCCAGACAGAACAGCTCCACCTCGTCGCCGGCGTTCGTCGTGAAGGTGCCGTCCGGTGCGGCGAGGTTCACGTTGTAAGCGAGCAGGTGCGAGGGCGCGATGCCGTAGGAGACCGACAGCACGATGCGCCCGTCGTCGGTCGTGCAGGTGCCCTGGACCATGCCGGGGATGGAGAACACGTTGTCGGGCACCGTGGCGAAGCGGCCTGGACGGGTGGGATCGGCGGCGAAGGCGTACATGACGGCGGGGTTCTCGGTACCGTCCGGCGTGGTGATGTGGTGGTTCTCAGGTGTCTCGTAGTCGTTCGGGTAGTAGAAGTTCCCGAGCAAGAGCTGACCCTGCTCGATGTTCATGAAGGCGGGGGAGAAATCGACGCCCACTTTCTCGGCGGCTTGCACGCAGGCGCCGTCTTCGGCGAACAGCAGGCTATCCATGGGGATGACGAGGTAGCCCTCCTCGCAGGCCAGATAGGCGTATTGCTCGTTAGTGGTGATGGCCGAGCCGTGGCCGTCGTAGGCCGAGCCGTCGGGCAGGGAGACGTAGAACTTCGCGACGGTGCCGTCGGCGGCGCGGCGGTAAATCGGCGAGGGCGAGTGGTCGGCCATATACCCGCTGAACAGCCACGAGTCGTCGGCTTCCACGTGGTCGAGGTCCTGGGGGACGAAACCGGTGTTGATGCCCGGGATGTCGAAGGGGGATTCCGCGCGGTCGAAGAAGGGGGCGAAGGCGACGCGCATATAAATGTTCAGGGCGACCACCGCGATAAGCGCGACGGCGACGATGGCGCCGATGACGATGCTGGTGATTTTCAGCGCCCGATGGTTTCCCGCGGCCATGGCGACCTCCTTGGCGACGATGGTTCGGTGGGCGATGATTGCTCGATTTCAGCATACCTGCGCCCGCGCTTCGGGCGCCGGCTCGTGGGCGCTACGTCATGAGTTTGTTTCAGATCGCTTCGTCTGGTGGATGGTTGCCCTTGAGCGCCGTCGGTGGTGTATACTCTTTAGTCGCACTTTTCACGAGCGCGGCGGCCCGTGCCGTCGCAAACCCGAAGGAGCCCCTGTGATCAGAGAGATTATCACCGACGAGGAAATCCTGTCGAAGCCCTGCGAGGCCGCCACGGCCGCCGACGCCGCCATCGCCGACGATTTGGTGGAAACCTTGCTTGCCAGCGACGAGGCGGTGTGTTTGGCCGCCAACCAAATCGGCGAGACCCGCCGCATCGTCGCCTACCTGAATGAGGCCGGGCGCCCGCAGGTCATGTACAACCCGCGCGTCACCCAGAAGCTGAAGCCCTACACCGCCGTCGAGGCCTGCCTCTCCCGCGAGGAGCCCACGGCTGTGCAGCGCTACGACTGGGTGCGCGTCACCTACGACGTGTTGGCCGACGGCAAGCTTGTGGAGCGCAAGAAGAAGCTCGAGGGCAACGCCGCCCAGGCTGTGCAGCACATGATCGACCACTGCGAGGGCATCCTTGTCTAGGGAAGGGCAACGGGGTGCCGGCGCCCCTTCCGTAGAGGGCGACCTTGGTCGCCCCTCGGCCGCGACCGGGCAGGAGGCCACAGATCCCGTCTTCGCTGCCGAGCAGGCGCACCTGAGCGAGACCTACGGCAAGCTGGAGAAGATCGGCCGCGACGCGATAGCCGCCATGGAGGCCGTGGCGCGTGATGCCGCCGAGGACAAGAAGTCCATGGCCGAGGAGCTGGCCGTGAACTTCGCCACCTGGGATGACATCCTGGAGACCCATGCCGACATCGTGGCCATGAACAACATCATCGAGGCCCACGACATGGCCAACTCCGTGCAGGCCGAACGTCTGCGCGCGGTGGAAGTGCTGCTTCGCGAGCCCTACTTCGCGAAGATCGCCCTGCAGTTCAAGGAGGGCGCGCCGGCCAAGGAGCTCTACATCGGCTCGGCGGGCATCTCGGACGAGAACTATCGGCGCCTGGTCGTGGATTGGCGCAGCCCTGTGGCCGAGGTGTACTACAACCAGACCATGGGCCCCACCTCCTATGTGGCCGATGGGCGCACCATCCACGTGGACCTCAAGCTGCGCCGCCAGTTCGAAATAGAAGAAGACCGTCTCATCACCTACTTCGATTCGGATGTGGCCATCGAGGACAAGCTGCTGCTCGCGTCGCTTTCCCGCGGGCGCTCGGCCCATATGCAGGCCATCACCGCCACCATCCAGCGCGAGCAGAACGCCGTCGTGCGCCACGAGGACGTGCCGGTGCTTCAAGTGGCGGGCATCGCCGGCTCGGGCAAGACCTCGGTGCTCATGCAGCGCATCGCGTATCTGTTCTACCAGCATCGCGGCGCCCTGGACCCGACCCAGGTATTCCTCATCTCGCCAAATCCGGTCTTCGGCCGCTACATTGACCGCGTGCTGCCCGACCTCGGCGAGCGCAACTCGGAGATCCTCACTTGGGAGGAGTTCCTGGCGCCGCTGCTTCCCGCCGGGCGCGGCGTGGGCGAGAGCGACGTATCGCTTGAGCGCCTGCGGGCCATTGATGCGGCGGTGGCCTCCTTCGAGTTCGCGCGCAGCGATTTCCGCGACATCACGAGCGCCGGCGTGCGCCTGCTCGGCGGGGATGCGGTGGAGAAGGTGTCGGCGAAGTTCGCGAACCTGCCCGCCGGACCCCACCGGGCGACGCTCATGGCCGAAGAGCTGTCCGCTCGCCTGACGGCGCGGTTGAAGTCGCTGGCGGCCCAGGAGGACACCCACGACGAGATCGCCTCGCTTCCCGTGGACGAGCAGCTGCGCCTGTTCGGAGAGGTCTTCGACCCCCAGAGCGACGAGGAGGCCCGCACGCTGGCCCTCGTGTATTTGGAAGAGAAGCACGCCGATGCCCTGCGCGCCATGGACGCCATGGAGTGGCTCGACATCGATCGGGTGGCCGTGCGCCTGCTCGGCCGCGAGGGGCTGACTTCGGTGGAGTGGGTCTACCTGAAGATGGCGCTGACCGGTCTTGGCAACCCCGAGGCGCGCTACGTCATGATCGACGAGGCCCAGGACTACTCCCAAGGCCAGTTGGCGGTGCTCGCCCGCTACTTCCGTCGGGCGCACTTCCTGCTTCTGGGCGATCCGAACCAGGCTATCTTCGAGGGCACGGCCACGTGGGACGAGATGCGGGCGGTGTTCGAGGAGATGCGCGGCGAGGTGTCGCAGTGCCGCCTCATGACGAGCTACCGCTCCACGCCGGCCATCACTGACCTGTTCGCGCGGCTTCTGCCCGCGGGCGAGGCCATGGAGGTTGCCTCGGTGCAGCGCGAGGCGCCGGCTCCGGAGATCGTGGTGTGCGAGAACGCCGACGAGTGGAAGGCGGCCCTGACCGAAGCAGTGCGCGTCGCGTGCGACGCCGGCGGCTTAACGGCGGTGATCGTCCCCTGGAAGAACGACGCCAAACGCCTCGCAAAGACGCTGGACGGCGTCACCGTGCTCGGCGAGGGCGACAGCCTGCCGGAAACGGGGATCGTCGTGGTGCCGCTGAAGCTGGCGAAGGGGCTCGAGTTCGACCGCGTCATCATCCCCGACGCCTCGGCCCGCACCTTCCCGAACAGCGACATCGCCCGCCGCCGCCTCTACACCACCATCAGCCGCGCCACCCGCCACCTCGCCCTACTATCCAACGGCGACCTGACGGAACTTTTAGGATAGCTATGTCGAAGAAGCAATCGCTTACGATGCGCAGCCTGCACTACTACTGGCTGGCAACCCGCAATCATCTGGGACTGTTCGTGGCGCTCGTCGCCTCGACGATCGGGTTCTGCGGCTTTCTCACCTACGGCAACCCCTACGTGATGAGCCTCATCGTCGATCGCATCAGCG
>ENA-OUPA01000017-OUPA01000017.1-human-gut-metagenome-genome-assembly--contig:-NODE-17-length-140372-cov-12.7622_pt1 | contig 140372 bp, 127 predicted proteins | sample MGYA00237939_ERZ548770 | MGnify/ENA primary metagenome ERZ548770 (study PRJEB26490, sample SAMN05356877) | human gut metagenome | biome: terrestrial biome; feature: human-associated habitat; material...
CCAGATAGGTGCCGTCGCACCACTGGAGCACCAGCACGGCCAGGGTGTTGTCCCCGGCGGTGAGCAGGGAGGAGATGTCGAACTCCGAGGTGGAGTGGGATACCTGGCTGTACCCGGCAAACTCCCCGTTGACCCACAGGTAGAAGCAGGAGTCCACCCCTTCAAAGTTCAAATACCAGCGGAAAGCGGCGGGGTCGGCCACGTCGATGTGGCGCACATACAGGCCGCAGGGGTTCTCCTCCGGCACGAAGGGCGGGTCGCAGGGGATGGGGTAGCGGACGTTGGTGTACTGGTGACGCCCGTAACCCTGGTTCTGCCAGCAGGAGGGCACGGGGATTTGGCCCATCTCCTCCTCGTCAAAGGCCAGGCCGTCCTCCAGGTCCAGAATGTCCTGGCAGGAGGGGAAGTATTGGAAAGACCAGGCGCCGTTTAAGGAGACCACCCGGGAAGAAAGGCCGTTTTCGGCCTCTTTCTCATCGGCAAAGGGGATATAATAGCTTCGGTCGGGACAGGTTCCCACATGCAGGATCTGGGGGTCCTCGTGGGTGTAGTGGGGCTTCAGGTTCATACAACTCTTCCTTTCTTCCTCCCAGGAATTGCTTTTTCCAGGGAGAAACGGTATACTCTTATAAACGTAGCTTACAATGATTTTTCTGCCGCGTCAATGTCTATTTTGCGTAAAAATGGAAAGAACGTGCGGTTTTTCCCATTCCATTTGAAAGGTGTGATTCTATGGGGGCTGGCGCAATCGGGGCCGGTGTGTTCGGCGGGGCGGTGCTCCTTTTGGCAGGCCGGAAATTTTCCCGGGACAGCTTGGAAAAGCGGGGGTTTGCCCTGTGGGCTTCCCTGCTGTTTTTGGGGGCTCTGTCTCTGCGGCTGTACCTGGGGTATTCCTCCGAAGGCTTTACCACAGACCTGGATACCTTTAAATCCTGGGCTAACCTGGCCAATTCCGTGGGCTTTGGGCAGATCTATCACGAGGACATTTTCCTGGACTATCCCCCCGGCTACCTGTATGTGCTGGTGTTTTTAGAGAAGCTGCGGCTGCTGCTGGGGCTGCCCATGGAGAGCCAGGCCTACTCCCTGCTCATCAAGATGCCCTCTATCCTGGCGGACCTGTTTTGCGGGGGGGCGGTGCTGCTGCTGGCCCAGCGGAAGCTGGGGGAGAAAAGCGCCCTGCTGCTTTCGGGGGCCTACCTCTTCTGCCCGGCGGTGTTTTTGAACTCTGCCCAATGGGGCCAGGCGGACTCCTTTTGCACGGCCATCCTTCTGGGTTCTCTGTTGCTCCTCTGTCAGGAGCGGTATATCCCCTCCGCGGTGCTGTATGGGCTTTCCATTGCCTGCAAGCCCCAAATGTTTATCTTTGCCCCCCTGTACCTGTTCTTCGCCCTCAAGCGCCGCCGGTTCGGCATGCTGGGCCTGGGGGTGCTGCTGGCAGTGGGGACATTGCTGCTGACCGCCCTGCCCTTTACCCAGGACTTCAACTTTCTTTGGCTGCTGGAACGCTACCAGTCCACCCTGGACTATTACAGCTTTTACTCTGTAAACGCCTACAACTTCTGGAGCCTGATCGGCTGGAACTGGAAGGCTCTGCCCGCCGGCCTTGCGGGGGATGCCCTGGACCTGCTGGGGGCGGTGATCGCCACGGTGCTGTGCGGCGTGTGGGTGTTCCGCGCCAAGAGCAGGGCGGTGGTGTTCTACTGCCCCGCCCTGCTGATGGCGGCCATGTACGCCTTCTCCGTGAAGATGCACGAGCGCTACCTGTTCCCTGCCCTGCTGTTCCTGCTGCTGTCCTTTGTCTTCACCAAGGACAAGGGGATGCTGCGGGCCTTTGCCCTGTGCGCTGTGGCCCATTACGCCAATGTGGCCTATGTGCTGTGGCAGTTCCGGGAATATTACAACAGCTACAACCCCAATACGGGGCTTACCAGGGCCCTTTCAGCCCTGCAGCTGGCGGCCTTGGGGTACGCTGTTTGGGTGGGGGCCCGGGTGTTCCTGCTGGGGGACGTGCGCCCTGGCGAGGTCCCCCAGCCCGGACCCCTGCTGGACCGTTCCGCTGTGGACAGCCGCTTCTACAGGCGGGACGGGGCCGCCCTTCTGCTGGTGACGTTGGCCTACGCCTGCTTTGCCTTTTCCCATTTGGGGGATACCCAGACGGCCCTGACCTCTTGGACACCCCAGCAGGGAGAGAGTGTGGTGCTGGAGGCCGATGGGGAGTGCGCCACTCTCACCTACCTGCCGGGCATTGCCCCGGACAGCGCCCACTACGCCGCCCGGGTGGGGGTGAATATCCAAGTGGAGACCAGCCAGGACGGGGAGACCTGGACCGACTGCGGCACCCTCACCGACGGCAGCGTCTTCGCCTGGAAGCAGTACCAGCTCTCCGCCCCGGGGCGCTATGTGCGGCTCACCGCCCTGGACGGCAGCGTCACCCTGAACGAGGCCTCCCTCTTTTACACGGGCACCCGGGTGCAGGCCACGGTCCTCAGCCGGGACCCCGCTGCCCAAGCCCTGGTGGATGAGCAGCAGGTGGTGCCGGCTTACACCACCTATGAGAACTCCACCTACTTTGATGAAATCTACCACGCCCGCACCGCCTACGAGCACATCCTGGGCTTAGAGCCCTATGAGAACACCCACCCCACCCTGGGCAAGCTCATCATCTCTTTGGGCATCCGTATTTTTGGGATGAACCCCTTTGGCTGGCGGTTCATGGGGGCGCTGTTCGGGGTACTGATGCTGCCGGTGCTGTACCACCTTCTCAAGCAGCTGTTCGGCCGCACCCGGCTGTGCACAGCGGGAACCCTGCTCTTCGCCTTTGACTTCATGCACTTCACCCAGACCCGCATCGCCACCATCGACACCTACGCCGTGTTTTTCCTGCTGCTGATGTACGACGCCATGCTGGTGTTCCTGCGGCGGGACCTGCTCCGGGACAGCTGGAAAAAGCTGCTGCCGCCCCTGATGGCCTGCGGGGTGTTTACCGGCCTGGGCATTGCCGCCAAGTGGACGGCGGCCTATGGGGCCCTGGGACTGGCGGCCCTGTTCTTCGGCAAGCTGCTCTTTACATACTGGGACGCCCGCCGCCGGGGGGAGGAAACCGTTCCCCTTTTGATGAAGTGCGGCAAGCTGTGCGCCTGGTGCTGCCTGTTCTTCCTGGCGCTGCCCTTTGGCATCTACTTTGGGGCCTTCCTGCCCATCACCACCCTTTCCCACAACGCGGGAAACCTGTGGGGGGCCTTCTGGAACTACCAGGTGACCATGTTTCGGTACCACTCCACGCTGGAGGCCACCCACAGCTTTGCCTCCCCCTGGTACGAGTGGCCGTTGGATATCCGGCCCATCTGGTATTTCGCGGGAGACACCCAAGAGGGATACAGCACCATTTCCGCCTTTGGAAACCCCCTGCTGTGGTGGGCGGGCATCCCAGCACTGGGGGCGGCTGCCTGTCTCTGGTGGAAGGAGCGCTTCCGCTGGGCGGGGCTGGTGCTGGCGGGATTCCTCTCGGTGTACCTGCCCTGGGTATTGGTGCCAAGGCTGACCTTTATCTACCACTACTTCACTGCGGTACCCTTTTTGGTGGTGGCACTGTGCGGCGTATTCTCTCTGCTGTACCAGCGCGGAGGTTTTGCCCGGCAGCTCACCTTCCCCGGCGGCATCCAGTGCTCCGGTGCCACCCTGCTGCTGGCGGCGTTTACATCGGCCTGCCTGCTGCTGTTCGCGGTGTACTTCCCGGTGCTGTCCGGCTCCCCTACCACCCGGGACTACGCCAACGCTTTGGAGCTTTTCGAGACCTGGTACTTTGCCTAGCCGCAGCGGAAAAACAGAGAAAGGGCTGTCCCCAAAGGGACGGCCCTTTCTTCGCTGCTGTCTAGGCAGGGGGGCAGGCTTCACGGCAGGGCGAGCAGACGCCTGCCGGCCTCTACTGCGGCGGCAAAGCACTGGTCCCCCACGCTGCGGCCCAAATGGGGAAGGCCCCTGGCGTCCCAAGCAGGGGCGTCCAGGTTGTCCGCGGCAAAGAAAAATTGGGCGAAGCGCAGCCCGCGGAACTGGGCCACCGCCGCCAGGGAGGCGCATTCCATCTCCACACACAGGCAGCCCTGCTCCCGGCGGCGCCGCACCTTGCCCCGGGTCTCCCGGTAAAAGCCATCGGTGGTCCAGGTTTTGCCCTCCACGAAGGGCAGGCCCAGGCTCTCCAGGGCCTGCCGGCAGGCGGCCACGCAGGCGGGGTCCAGGGCCACCTCGTCCGCAGGCGGCAGATAGTGGTAGGAGAGCCCTTCGTCCCGGACGGCGGCAGTGGGCAGGATCAGGTGCCCGTCGGTGATCTCGCCCCGCAGCACCCCGCAGGAGCCAAAGAACACAAAGCACCGCCCGCCGTGGGCCGCCAGCTCCTCCATCATGCTGCCGGAGGCGGCCCCTCCCACATGGGGCACGAACAGGGCGAATTCCTGGCCCAAGGCCCGGACCCGGTACACGGGCACCGGGCCGCTGCAGAAGCGCAGGGCCAGGATCTCCTCCCTGCCAAAGCGCTGGAGCAGGCTCTCCACAATGGGCTGGGAGTACACGCCCATGCACATCTGGGGGAAACCGGGAAGGGGGGAAAAGTTGTCCTCTGGGTTGATGACCGCTTTGCGGTCCGGGTCAAAGTCGCTGCAGAGCATCGGGCATGCCTCCTTACAAAGAATTTTTCCCATTGTAAGAGAATGGGCAGGATTTGTCAAGAGGCGGGCCCGGGGATTCCTTGACAATCCCCGCTCTTTCTTCTACAATGGTTTCATCGACGCAGAGGGAGGAGTTCATCATGCCGAAGATTGCCACTTTTTACGACCATATTGTGGACGTGTCCCGCCAGGAGAGCTGCTCTGTGGTAGACGCCCTGAAGCTGGCCCGGGAGCTGGGCGTGGAGGCCGTGGAGGCCTCTGCCAACAACCTTGTGGGCCGGGAGGATGAAATGGGCCAGGAGCTGGCCATGGCGGACCTGTCCATTTCCAGCGTGCCCTCCTATTTCGATTTTGGCTGGGACTTCGATGTGGAGCGGCAGGCGCTGCCCATTGTAGAGGCCGCCCAATACCTGGGGGCGGACCGGCTGCTGGTCATCCCCGGTTTTTTCCAGGAGGGGGATTCCCCCGAGGAACGGGAAGCCCAATTGGAGGGGATGGTGGAAGGTGTCAACCGGCTGGCGGACTTGGCCGCGGGCTACGGCCTCTCCCTGGTGATGGAAGAATATGACAGCGAGGCCGCCCCCTTTTCCTCGGCGGCGGGGGTGCGGTATTTCCTGGACCGCTGCCCGGGGCTTGCCTGCGCCTTCGATACGGGAAATTTCCGCTTTGCGGGCGACGGCCTTTTAGAGGCCTATGACCTGCTGCGGGACCGGGTGGCCCACGTCCACCTGAAGGACCGCTCCTTTGTCCAGCGGAACGGAGAGGGCCCCAAAGTGGCCATGGACGGCACACCCCTGTACCCCTGCCCTGTGGGCGGCGGGGACCTTCCGGTGGCAGAGGTGGTCTCCCGGCTGAAGCGGGATGGATATGGCGGTATTTACACCATTGAGCATTACGGCGCCAGCAGCGCTCTGGATTACCTGCGCCGGTCCATTGGCTGGGTGAAGGAGCAGCTGGGGGATTAAATTGGCGAGAGGAAAAGCAGCCCTGTTTTGGGGCTGTTTTTTTGTGGCAGCGCCCTGAAAAAAGCCTTTCCTTTTCCCATGAAAAGGAGTACTATAGGAAAGGCTTTTCAAAAAATCCGTTGCGAGGTGTAGAGCATGGCCGTGGAAAACGACCTGGGAAGAGATAAAATCAGCCGGCTGGTGTGGCGCATCGCCATCCCCAGCATGCTGGGGCAGTTTGTCAGCGTGCTGTACAGCATTGTGGATAGGATGTACATTGGCAACATCCCCGAAATTGGGGACGTGGCCCTGGCCGGCGTGGGGGTGTGCGGCCCCGTGGTGACCATGGTGGGCTCGGTGGCGGTGCTGGTGGGTGTGGGCGGCGCGCCCCTGGTGAGCATCCGCATGGGCGAGGAGGACCTCTCCGCCGCCAAAAAGGTGCTGGCCAACTGCTTTTTGATGCTTCTGGTGTTTTCGGTGCTGCTCATCGGGGGAATTCTCCCCTTCCGGGAGCCCATGCTGCGGCTGTTCGGCGCCAGCGACGCCACCTACCCTTTTGCCGAGGAGTACTTTACCGCCTACTTGTGCGGCACCTTCTTCGCCTTGGCGGCCAGCGGCTTAAACCAGTTCATCATCTGCCAGGGCTTTGCCAAAATCGGCATGGCCTCGGTGATGCTGGGCGCGGCGCTGAACATCGCGCTGGACCCGGTGTTCATCTTCGCCCTGGGCATGGGCGTGCGGGGGGCGGCCATCGCCACGGTGATTTCCCAGGCGGCCAGCGCGGCCTTTGTAATCCTCTTCCTCTTCGGCAAGCGGGTGCAGGTGCCCATCACCTTTGGCGGCTATGACCTGCGGGTGATGGGCCGGGTGCTGGTGATGGGCTTCACGCCCTTCCTGATTGTGGCGGTGGACAACGTGATGATTATTGCCATGAACGCTATTTTGCAGCGCACCGGCGGCGCCGATGGGGACATGCTGGTCACCTGCAACACCATTGTGCAGAGCTTTATGCTGGTGGTCACCATGCCTTTGGGGGGCATCAGCGGCGGCACCCAGGGGATTCTGGGCTTTAACTACGGCGCCCGCCAGGTGGACCGGGTGCGCCAGGCCCAGAAGTACATTGTGGGCCTGTGCGTGGGCTACACGGCCCTGCTGTTTGTGCTGGCCCGGGTGGCGGGGCCTCTGTTTGTGCGGCTGTTCACCCAGGACCCCGAGCTGGCCCAAGAGGCCTTTGACGCGATCAAGGTCTGCACCCTGGCCATCATCCCCCTGGGAGTGCAGTACGAGCTGGTGGACGGCTTTACGGGTATCGGCCAGGTGCGGTTTTCCCTGCCCCTGTCCTTCTGGCGGAAGCTGGTGTACTTTGTGGCCATCTTTGCCCTGCCCGCGGCCTTTGGGGCCCGGGCCGCTTTCTACGCCGAGCCCCTGTCCGACATCCTGGGACCTGCTGTGACCATTGTGGTGTATTTCCTGGCCATGGGGAAGATTTTGCGGGAGCGGGCCGTGACTGGCCTGAACAATTCGTACCAAGGGGGTCTTGGTCCCCAGTGAGGACCGTCCAGGACCGGTCTCCGCTGCCGCGTCGGTTGGTGATGGACGCAGCCCACTGGGCTGCATCACCCGAGCCGGCAGGCGAGACCGGTGCGCTCACGCCTGATTGAGAGGGGAGAACACGTCCGCGCCAATGGTTTTGCTCCGGGCAAGGGACGTCCCGCGCCCCGTCCCGCGGCATGGGTCCAGCGTCACGCTGGTCTTTGCTTCTTTCTTTCAAGGAGAAGCCGAGCTGGCGTTTCCGACACCGCAAAAAAACGCGGACACAAAACCGTAAAACTGTGCGAAGTGAAGGGGCGGTTCGCGCCCCGTCCCGCGGCATGGGTCCAGCGTTACGCTGGTCTTTGCTTCTTTCTTTCAAGAAAGAAGAGCAAAAAAGAGAAGGACCGTCCTGCTGGACGGCCCTTTCTTTCTGCTCTTTTTTGTTTTACAGCATAGTGATCACATGGCGGGGGCAGGCTTCCACGCACTGGCCGCAGGCAGTGCATTTCTGCGGGTCCACCTGGGCCAGGCCGTTCTCCACGGTGATGGCGCCGAACGGACAGGTGCGCATGCACTTGCCGCAGCCGATGCAGCCGATCTTGCACACGGCCATGGTGCCCTTGGCCTTGTCACAGCTGGAGCACCGCACCACCGCCTGCTTTTTCAGGGGCACCAGGGAGATAATCCCCTTGGGGCAGGCGGCTACGCACTGGGAGCAGCCCTTGCACTTTGCAGGGTTCACCTGGGCCAGGCCGTTGCACACGGTGATGGCCCCGTACTCGCAGGCCCGCTGGCAGTCCCCCAGGCCCATGCAGCCAAATCGGCAGCTGGTGACGCCCCCCATGAGGAAGGCCGCCGCCGAACAACTTTGAATGCCGTCGTAGAGCATCTTGTCGGTGGTGTTGTCGTAGCTGCCCAGGCAGTGGACCAGGGCGGTTTTGTACTCCATTTCCACCTCGCCGCCGCCCAAAAGCTCCGCGCACTTCTGGGCCACCTCCGCCCCGCCGGGAGAGCACAGGCCGGGCTTGGCCTCTCCCTTGGCCATGGCCGCTGCGTAGCCGGGACATCCCGAGTACCCGCAGGCGCCGCAGTTGGCCCCGGGGAGGATCTCCTCCAGCGCTTCGGCTTTTTCATCCTTGGGCACCGCCATGACGATGGAGGCCACCGCCAAGATTACGCCGGCCAGCAGGCCGATGATGCCCACAATTAAAATGGGAGTGAGTATTTCCATATCCGTGCCCTCCCTTTACAGCAGGTTGTCGACCACGCCGTTAAAGCCCAGGAAGCTTACCGCCACCAGGGAGGCGGCCACCAGGGTGATGGGCAGGCCCTTAAAGGTTTCGGGAATGTCGCAGTTCTCCAGGCGCTCCCGCACGCCGGCAAAGAGCACCATGGCCACCAAAAAGCCGATGCCCGAGCCAAAGGAGTTGACCAAGGACTGCAGGTATCCAAAGGTGGGGTCCTCCGCGCCCTTTTCCAGCACCAGCATGGTCACGCCCAGCACGGCGCAGTTGGTGGTGATCAGCGGCAGGTAAATGCCCAGGGCGTTGTACAGCGGGGGCATGTATTTGCGCAGGGCCGTCTCCAGCAGCTGCACCAGGGCGGCGATGACCAGGATAAACACAATGGTCTGCAAATAGCCCAGCCCGTTGGGCACCAGCAGGTAGGTGTACAGGGGCCAGGTCACCGCGGTGGAGATGACCATTACCACGGTGACGGCGCAGCTCATGCCCACGGCGGTGTCCAGCTTTTTGGAGACGCCCAAAAAGGGGCAGATGCCCAAGAACTTGTTCAAAACGTAGTTTTCCGTCAAAATGGCCGCCAGGAAAATGGCCACCAGTTGTTTGATCGTCTGTCCATCCATCAGTGTGCGGCCTCCTTTCCATGGTCCTTCTCACTCAGCTTGGAGCAGGAAGCTGCCAGGGGGCAGTGGGCGCAGCCCGTGGACTCCGGCGCCTTGCCCTCCTCTGAGAGCTTGCCCGCCAGGGCCACCAGCATGCCGAACACGAAGAACCCGCCGGGAGGCAGCAGGAAGATGATGATGGGCTCCATAAAGCTGGAGAGGATGGGAATTCCAAACACCGTGCCGGCCCCCAGCAGCTCCCGGATGATGCCCATGGCCAGCAGGGTAGCGGTAAAGCCCACGCCCATGCCCAGGCCGTCCAGCAGGGAGGGGAGCACCTTGTTCTTGCTGGCGAACATCTCAGCCCGGCCCAGGATGATGCAGTTGACCACGATCAGGGGCAGGAACACCCCCAGGGCGTCGTCCAGGGCGGGGGAGAAGGCCTGGATGAACAGCTGTACGATGGTGACGAACCCCGCCACGATGGTGATGAACGCCGGGATGCGCACCTTGTCCGGGATGACCTTCCGCAGCAGGGAGATCACCCCGTTGGAGCACACCAGCACAAAGGTGGTGGCGGCCCCCATGCCGATGGCGTTGGAGGCGGCGGTGGTCACCGCCAGGGTGGCGCAGCAGCCCAGCACCAAGCGCAGCACGGGGTTTTCCTTGATGATACCCTTGGTGAACTCGTGGAGCAGGCCGTTCTTCTTTTCCACGGTCACGCGCCTCCTTTCACTTCATAGTATTGCTCGATGGCCTGGTTGACGGCGTTGGTCACCGCGGTAGAGGTGACGGTGGCGCCGGTCATGGCCTCAATCTGCCCCTGGCTGGGCGCCTGGTACTTGATGACTGAAAGGCCGCCCTCCGGGGCGGGCTGCAGGTACTGGTTCAGAAAGTCGGGCTTTTCGGCGTTGGCGCCCAGGCCGGGAGTCTCATCGTGGGAAAGGATGACCACGCCGGTAATGTTCCCTTCCGCGTCAATGCCGGTCATCACGCTGACCGTTCCGCCATAGCCGCTGGCCTCTGTCTCAAACACATAGCCCACTGTCTGGCCGCCGGCGGTGCCGGCGTAGTAGGCCCCGTCCTCTTGGCTCTCAAAGGCTTCCGCCGCCGGGAGCACAATCTTCCGGGAGGCCTCGGCGTTTTCCGCGGCTAGCTGGGCAATGCGGTCCTGGGTCACCAGGTTGGTGCCCGCCAGGGCGGCGGAGACCACTACGCAGATGATGAACAGCACGGCTGTTGGCTTGAGGACGCTTTTAAAATCCAGCTTCATTCCTTCGCGCCCCCCTTCCGGACTTTTTTCGGGCTGCCAAATGCCCGGGGCTTCACATACCGCTCAATCAGGGGGGTGAGAATGTTCATCAGGATGATGGAGTAAGAGACGCCCTCTGGCAGGGAGCCAAACTCCCGAATGACCATGGTCAGGGCGCCGCAGCCAATGGCGAAGATCACGCGGCCCCAGAAGTACAGGGGGCTGGTGGTGTAGTCCGTGGCCATAAAGAAGGCCCCCAGCAGCAGTCCGCCGGAGAGCAGGTCGAACAGGGGGTCCCGGCCGAAGAGGGCGGAGAACACCGCCGCCGTGGCCAGGTAGGTCACGGGGATGACCGGGCTGATGACCCGGCGGGCGATGAGGTAGACCCCGCCGATAAGGATGGCCAGGGCGCAGGTCTCGCCCAGGCAGCCCCCGGTGTTGCCCAAAAACAGATCCAGATAGGAGGGCAGCTCCCCTCCGCCCTCCTTCAGAATGCCCAGGGGGGTGGCCGTGGTCACCGCGTCGGCGGTGGCGGCGTAGTCAAAGGGCTGCACCCAATGGGTCATCCGGGAGGGGAAGGAGTTGAGCAGGATGATGCGGGCGGTCAGGGCGGGGTTGACAAAGTTCTGCCCAATGCCGCCGAACATCTGCTTGACCACGATGATGGCCGCCGCGCAGCCGAACACCGCCATCAGCGGGTTCAGGGTGACGGGCAGGTTCAGGGCCAGCAGGATGCCGGTGACCACGCAGCTCAGGTCCCCCACGGTCTGGGGGCGCTTCATGGCCTTGCGGCACAGGTACTCAAAGAGAATGCAGGCGGCCACGCAGGTCAGGATCAGCGCTGCCGCCCGGATGCCGAACAGGATGACCGAGGCGATCATGGCTGGGGTTAAGGCGATGATCACATCCAGCATGATGTTCTGGGTGGTCCTCCCGCCGTTGAAGTGGGGGGAGGATGAGACGATGAGTTTTTCCATTTACTTCTTCCCTCCCGCTTTTTTCACATAGCTCTTGCCCAGCCGGATGGCCTGGACCAGCCTTCGGCCCGCCGGGCAGGAGAAGGAGCAGCAGCCGCACTCCATGCAGGTCATCACATGCAGGGACTGCAGGGCCTCTACGTCCTTGCGCTCCGCGGCCTGTTCCAATTTGGTGGGCATCAGCTGCATGGGGCATGCGGCCACGCAGCGCCCGCAGCGGATGCAGGCGGTGGGCTGGCGCAGGGCAGCCTCCCGCTCGTCAAAGGCCAGGATGGCGTTGTTCTGCTTTAAAATGGGCAGCTCGTCGCTGGTGATGGCCACGCCCATCATGGGGCCGCCCATAATCAGCTTCTTGGGCTCTGCCTTATAGCCGCCGCAGAAAGCCACCACATCCTTGATGGGGGTGCCCACCGGCACAATGACGTTTTGGGGATGGGCAATGGCAGAGCCGTCTAGGGTCACACGCTTCAGGGTCAGGGGCATGCCGGTGCGCATGTAGCTTGCCAAAAAGGAGATGGAGCCAATGTTCATCACCAGGCAGCCCACGTCGGCGGGCAGTTTCCCCTCGGGGACCTTCCTTCCCGTACAGGCCTGCACCAGGACTTTCTCGGCGCCCTGGGGGTAGCGGCTCTTCAGGGGCAGCACCCGCACCTGGTCCAAGGGGTCCCGCTGGGGGTCGCCGGCAATCTCCGAAAGCCTCTGGATGACGTCGGGCTTGTTGTCCTCCACGGCGATGAGCACCCGCTGTACCTCCAGAATCTCCTTGACCTTATAGATGCCCTCCAGCACGTTTTTGCCGTTTTCCAGGGCCTCCCGGTGGTCAGAGGTGACGTAGGGCTCGCATTCCGCCACGTTGACGATGAGGGTGTCGATCTGCTTGCCTTCGGGGACGTTCAGTTTGACATGGGCGGGAAAACCTGCCCCTCCCAGGCCCACCAGCCCAGCGCTGCGGGCCGCGACGGCCAGCTCCTCTTTCGTGGTGATGGCCGCAGGAGGATAGATGGCAGGGTCCTTTTCCATTTTACCGTCAGAGCGGATGACCACCGCCTGGGTCATCTGTCCGCCGGTGAGCATGACAGTGGTGAGCTCCTCCACTGTGCCCGAGACGGAGGCGTGCACCGGTGCGGATACATAAGCGTCGCTGTCGCCTACCACAGTGCCCACAAAGACCGTGTCCCCCTTTTTTACAGTGGGGACACAGGGGGCGCCAAGATGCTGCTGCATGGGCAGGATGACCCGTTCCGGGGGCGGCATGGTGGCAGTGGGAAGCTCCCATGTATTCTTGTGGTGGGGCACCGCCGCTCCGCCGTGAGTGCGGAAGGGATGCTTTGGAAATTCCATGATGATACCAGCCTTTCCTATGGTTCGGTCAACCAGGCTTCCTCTTAAAAATGGAAGAAGCTTGTACCACAATTCATTGTAACCGAAAACAAGGGAACTCGCAAGATAAATAAAAAATTGTCAAAGACCTGTGGTATAATAAGGGTATCTTCCCGATACCGCGGGGAAAAACCGTGGGGAAATTTTTTCTCCTCCCGTGAATGAAACGGCCGTCTTGGTTCGTATTCCCCATAGAAAGGCCCGCAAGGGGCCGGAATATAAGGAGGAATTTTCCATGAAAAAGCTGTTTGCCCTGCTGTTGGCCCTGACGTTGGTGCTGAGTCTGGGAGGAACCGCTGCCCTGGCCGCAGGAGGCCGCCATGGACAGGGGATGGGCCGCGGTCGCCAGGCCCAGAACTTTGTGGACGCCGATGGCGACGGGGTCTGCGACCGCTGGACGGGGGGCCGTGGCCAGAACTTTGTGGACGCCGACGGCGACGGGGTCTGCGACCGCTGGACGGAGGGCCGCGGCCAGAACTTTGTGGATGCCGACGGCGACGGGGTCTGTGACCGCTGGACGGAGGGCCGCGGCCAGAACTTTGTGGACGCCGATGGCGATGGGGTCTGCGACAACTGGACGGGCTGCCGGGGAGGCCGCAGCGTGGGCCGCTGGGCCTGCCTGGGCCAGAAAGTGTAAGGCGCTGAGTTTTTATTGAAAGGGGGGAAGGGGAGTGCGAAGCGAGGAGGAGGTCCGCCGGGCGCTGGACGCCTATGGCGACATGGTGTGGCGGGTGTGCATGGTGCACCTGAAAAACCGGGACGACGCCCAGGACATCCTGCAGAACGTGCTGCTGAAGTTTGCCCAGCACACCCGTCCCTTCCAAAGCCCAGAGCACGAAAAGGCCTGGGTGCTGCGGGTGGCCATCAACGAGAGCCGTGACCTGCTGCGGGACGCCTTCCGCAGCCGCTCCGCCCCGTGGGAGGAGGTGCTCTCCCAGCAGGGCCAGCCGGTGGAAGAGGAGTACCGGGAGCTTTTGCGGGCGGTGCTCTCCCTTCCCCCCAAGTACCGGGACGCGGTGTACCTCTATTATTATGAGGGCTACCGGGCCGCTGAGATTGGAAAGCTGCTGGGAAAAAACGTCAACACAGTCTACACCCTGCTGGAGCGGTCCCGCAAGCTCCTGCGGAACCAGTTGGAAGGAGGCGGCAGTCATGGATGAACAGGTGCGCAGAGCCTTGGACCAGCTGCGCCCCCCGGAAGCTGTGAAGGCCCAAGCCTGGGAGGGGGTCTCCCGGCGCCTGGGGCGCAGGCGCAGGCCCGCGCTGCGCTGGGCAGCGGCCGCAGCGGCGCTGGCAGTGTTCCTGATGACGGCAGGAGGCTGGGTGTACTTCACCCCCACCGTTTACCTCAGCGTAGAGGCGGGCCCCGCCTGGGAGCTGGGGGTGAACCGGTTTGGCACTGTGGTGGCAGTGGAGCCTTCCTCCCAGAGCGCCTGCCTGTGGCAGCCCTACCGGCAAGCGCTGGAAAAGCTCTTAAATGGGGCGGAGGAAGCCTCTGTGACGGTGACGGGAAAGGATGCCTCCCAGTGCCAGGCGGTCCTGAGCCAGGTGGAGGAGGACACCGCCGGGGAAAACGTGGCCTGCCAGTCCGCGGACTGGCAGGAGCGGCAGGCCGCCCAGGCGGCGGGCCTGCCCCTGGGGAAGTACCGGGTCTATGCGGAGATCGCCGCCCTGGATGGGGCGTTCACCCCCGAAGAGGCCCAGTCGATGACCATGCGCCAGCTGCGGGACCTGCTGGAGGAGCTTTCCGGCCAAGGCCAAGCCCCTGCCCAAGAGGAGGGTGTGGAAAGCCAGCCCACGGAGGAAAGCGCCCCCCAAGGCCAGGGGAAGGGCGGCCACGGCCACGGCCAGAACGGAGAGGGCCGGGGCCAGGGAACGGGCCAGGGCCGCCAACAGAGAAAAGGGAAAACGTCATAAAGAGAGGGAAGGCCCCGGGGCCTTCCCTCCTTTTTCGCAGTTATAGAGTGTTCCCGCAGAGCCTATGGGCGCTGCTGGACGGGCTTTGGGGCCGTCTCCCGCTCTTTGCGCACCATTTCACGCCAGATGGTCAGCAGCATGGTGATGTAGCAGGCCCCGCCCCCGATGAAGTTGGAGATGGGCTCCGCCAAAAACACCCCGTTGACCCCCAGGCCGAAGAGATAGGGGAGCAGCAGCGTCAAAGGCGTGACGATGATCACCTTGCGGAACAGGGAGAAAAACACCGCCTGTTTGGAGCGCCCCAGGGCCACGGCGGCGCTTTGGCCGGCCATTTGCAGGCTCATCATAAAGAAGCCGAAGAAGTAGATGTGCATGCTGGGAACAGCGGCCTCCCGCAGGGCCTCTTCGCTGGAGAACAGCCCGATAAAGAACCGGGGAAACAAAAGCAGCAGCAGCCACACCGCGGTGGTGTACACCACGCAGACAACCGTGGTGAACAATATGCCCGAGCGCACCCGCCGGTACTTTTGGGCGCCGTAGTTAAAGCCCATCACCGGCTGGGCGGCGCTGGTCACGCCGTTAATGGGGGTGGAGACCACCTCCCGCACCGAGTTGAGAATGGTCATCACGCCCACATACAGGTCCCCGCCAAAGGCCTGCAGGGTGGAGTTGCAGGCCACCTGCACAATGGAGTTGGTAATGGCCATGACAAAGCTGGAAAAGCCCAGGCAGAGGATCTGCCACACCAGCCTGGGGTTCAGCTTCATGGCGGGCCGCTCGATGCGGATGAGGGCCTTCTTCCCCCGCAGGAAGGAAACCGCCCACACCGCCGAGAGGAACTGGGAGAGGATGGTGGCCAGGGCAGCCCCTTGCACCCCCATGCCAAACACGAAGATAAAGATGGGGTCCAGCACAATGTTGGTCACCGCGCCGATGAGCACGGTCATCATGCCCTTGCGCCCAAAGCCCTGGGCATTGATGAACTGGTTCATACCCAGGCTGATCATGACGAATACGCTGCCGCAGATGTAAATGGTGATGTACCCATCCGCGTAGGGATAGGTCACGTCGCTGGCGCCAAAGGCGTAGAGCAGGGGCTTTTTGATGAGCAGGATCACCGCCGTCAGCACCACGCCGGTGCCCACCAGCAGGGAAAAGGTGTTGCCCATAATCTGCCGGGCCTTGTCCAGGTGGCCCCGGCCCCGCTCGATGGAGAACAGGGGAGAGCCGCCCATGCCGAACAGGTTGGCAAAGGCCGTGACAATGGAAATGATGGGGAACGTAAGGCCAATGCCCGTCAGGGCGTCCGCGGCGGCGTTGGGAAGGTGGCCAATGTACATCCGGTCCACCACGCTGTACAGCACGTTGATGAGCTGGGCCACTGTCATGGGCAGGGCCAGCCGCAAAATGTTGCTGGATACGCTGCCTTTGGAAAAATCGCTGGTTTGGGTGTTGGTCATGGGCTGCATCCGTTCCTTTCTGGGGGAAGTTTGTTGCTTTATCAACTATTTTACAGGAAATCCCCTCAAGATGCAAGCGGCGGCCCCCAAGTGCCCCGCATCCAAAAAGTGCGGGGGCAGCCCGCTCCCTTTTGTCTACAATCAACCAAGGAAGGGAGGGACGGCAAAAACCCAGGTTTTGGGCCAAATTCGGGCTTTTCAAGCGGGCCGTTTGGTGCTATAATAAATCGGTTAATGTGAAACGAGCGCTTTGTGAAATTGGAATGCGAAAAGGCCTGGAAGCGCCCCCGCGGATTGAAAAAGCCAGGCACTCCGCAGAAAGGAACGATGGGATATGGCAAAGAGAGAAGATTTGCGCAACGTGGCCATCATCGCCCACGTGGACCACGGCAAGACCACCCTGGTGGACCAGCTGCTGCGGCAGAGCGGCGTGTTCCGCCAGAACGAGGCTGTGGCCGAGCGCGTGATGGACTCCGGCGACCTGGAGCGGGAGCGGGGCATCACCATCCTCTCCAAGAATACCGCCGTGATGTACAACGGCATCAAGATCAATATTGTAGACACCCCCGGCCACGCCGATTTTGGCGGCGAGGTAGAGCGGGTTTTGCAGATGGTGGACGGCGTGCTGCTGCTGGTGGACGCCTTTGAGGGCTGCATGCCCCAGACCCGCTTTGTGCTGAAAAAGGCCCTGGCCCTGGGCAAGAAGCCAGTGGTGGTGCTGAATAAAATCGACCGGCCCGGGGCCCGCCCCGCGGAAGTGGTGGACGAGGTGCTGGACCTGTTCATCGAGCTGGGCGCCAACGACGACCAGCTGGAATTCCCAGTGTGCTATGCCTCCGCCCGGGAGGGGTACGCCAGCCTGGAGGCGGACAAGCCCGGCACCGACATGACCCCTCTGTTCGAGATGATCGTCAACGAGATCCCCTGCCCTGAAGGGGATTTGGAGGGCCCCACCCAGGTGCTGTTCTCCAATATCGACTACGACGACTATGTGGGCCGCATCGGCATTGGCCGGGTGGAGCGGGGCACCATTCAGGTGGGGCAGACCGTCACCATCTGCGGCGGCGCCGAGGACCACCACCAGAATGCCCGCATCACCAAGCTCTATCAGTTCGAGGGCCTAAAGCGGGTGGAGCACCCGTCCGCCAGCCTGGGGGACATCATCGCCGTGTCCGGCATCGCGGACCTGAACATCGGCCAGACCGCCTGCGCCACCGACTGCGTGGAGCCCCTGCCCTTTGTGAAGATCGACGAGCCCACGGTGTCCATGCTCTTCATGGTGAACAACTCCCCCTTCGCCGGGCGGGAGGGCAAGTATGTCACCTCCCGGAACCTGCGGGACCGCCTCTTCAAAGAGGTGGAGACCAACGTGGCCATGCGGGTGGAGGAGACGGACTCCGCCGACACCTACAAGGTCTCCGGCCGGGGCGAGCTGCACCTGTCTATCCTCATCGAGCAGATGCGCCGCCAGGGCTATGAGTTCCAGGTGTCCCGGCCCTCCGTCATCTACCACCAGGACAAGGACGGCAAGCGCCTGGAGCCCATGGAGCTTTTGATGATTGAGGTGCCCGACAACTATGTGGGCGCTGTGATGGAGAAGATCGGTTCCCGCAAGGCGGAGCTTTTGAACATGGGCTCCCGTGAAAGCGGCACCACCCACATGGAGTTCAAGATCCCCGCCCGGGGCCTGATGGGCTACCGCTCGGAGTTCCTCACGGACACCAACGGCAACGGCATTATGAACCATGTGTTCGACAGCTACGAGCCCTACAAGGGCGACATCCAGCAGCGGGTGCAGGGCTCCATCATCGCCCACGAGACGGGCGAGGCCACGGCCTACGGCCTGTTTTACGCCCAGGAGCGGGGGCGGCTGTTCATCGGCCCCGGCGTGGAGGTGTACGAGGGTATGATCGTGGGCGCCAACCCCAAGACGGAGGACATCACCGTAAACGTGTGCAAGAAGAAGCACGCCACCAACACCCGCGCCGCCGGTTCGGACGACGCGTTGAAGCTGGTGCCCCACTCTCAGCTGAGCCTGGAACAGTGCTTGGAGTTCATCGCGGAAGACGAGCTGGTGGAAGTGACGCCCAAGAGCATCCGCATGCGCAAGGCGATCCTGTCCAAAGAGCTGCGGATGAAGCAGGCCAGCAAGAAGAAATAACCGGCGCAGTGCCTGCGCTCTCAAGTCGCGAACGGCGCTTAAAGGCGCCGGAGCTGGCTGAAAGACGCTAGCCCAAAAGCCCGCGCCCGAGTCAGATAGAGACAAGTAAAGTTTTCGCTCAAGCCTTTTTCAAAAGGCTTGCAGAGCGCGAGACAGCGTCTCGTGACCCTAAGGGGGTTGCAAGGGGCAGCGCCCCTGCCTTCCTAAGCGTCAGCAAAAATGGGGGGACGTATGTCCCCCTCTTGGGACAGCACAAAACCCGTTGCCCCCAGGCTTGAGAAATCAAAATGATGAAATGCGGCAAAAAGCCAGGTTTTATGCGGGCTGCGCACTTCATCATATGATGCAGAGCGGGCCAAAAACACTTCGCACTTCATCATATGATGAAGTGCGGAAAACCCAGGTATTTCCTAGCTTTTTCAGCGCTCTGAATCATTTTGTGATCTCAAGTAGGGCAAAGGGAAAAGCCGCCCGGACCGGCCACGGACCCAAGCGCGGGCCGCTTGCCAGCCGCCCTCAGAAAACCCCGCCGCCCCAAAGCGGCGGTCTCGGCTGCCGCCTCGGTCGGTCCTGGTCCCCACCGGGGACCAGGACCGTGACTTGAGTGCCCAGGCACTGGACGGCTTGAGAGAGGGAAATGGCACTGTTGGGCTCAAACCCGCATAAAACCTGGGTTTTTGAACTGTGCCACATGGCACTGTTCGGCATGATTTGGCGTGCTTTGTAACTTTAAATTGATAAAGTTTATTTTCAGTTAAGAAATATCCTTTCTCTGAACAGTGCCATTTCCCGTTGAACTGTGCCACCTGGCACTGTTCGCAAACCCGCATAAACACTGGGTTTTTCGCCAACAGTGCCAAGTTTTCATCCCAAGCCGTGGGGGCGCCGGAAAGGCGCTTCCCTCTGAGAAAGATCAATACGTTCTAAAAAAGTAAGAAGCGCCCGGGCAAGGGGAAGAAAACGTTTCCCCGCCTGCGGCGCGCACGCGAGCTAATTGTTTGCACAGGCGTGAATTGAGAGCCCAGGCACTGGGCGGAAAGGAGGCCTCCGGTTGGACATTGTCATTTTAGACCTGGAGTGGAACGGCACCTACAGCCGGCGGCTGAAGGGCTATATCAACGAGATCATCGAATTTGGCGCAGTGAAGTGCGGCCCGGACCTTTCGGAGAAGGCCACCTTCTCCTGCTTTGTCAAACCCCAGGTGGCAAAGCACATCAGTTCTACCATCTCCACCCTTACCAGCATCACGGATGAAACCTTGACAGGGGGGGCCACCTTTATGCAGGCGGTCAGCCGGTTCAAGCGCTGGGCTGGGGACTGTGTGGTGATGACCTGGGGCACTTCAGATATTTTAACCCTTATTGAGAACTGCCGGTACTTCAGCGGGGATGAGCATGTGCCCTTCCTCTCCCGCTACTGCGACCTGCAGGTGTTCGCCCAAGACCGCATGGGCCTGGGGCGGCGGGAGCAGGTGGGCCTCTCCAAGGCGGCGGAGCTTTTGGGGCTGGATGTCTCTGGCATGGAGCACCACCGCGCCCTGGATGACAGCCGCATGACCCTGGAGATCCTGCGGAAGATCTACGACCCCGGGGCCATCGCCCCCTATATCGACCTGTGCGACCGGGAGTTCTACCGGCGCATCACCTTTAAGACCACCTATATCTGCGACCTGCGCAGCCCCCTGGTGGAGAAGAGCCACCTGCGTTTTCCCTGCCCCAGGTGCGGCCGGGAAAGCCGCCGCCTGACCCGCTGGAACGTGAAGAACAAGAGCTTTCGGGCAGATTTCCGCTGCACATGCTGCGGCCACCTGTTTGCCGGAAGGCTCACCATCAAGCAGAAATATGAGGGATTGACTGTGAACAAGAAAACATTTCCCCTGCCGGATATCCAAGCCCCCCGACAGGCTGCCCCCGGCCCCCTGGGAAATATGGAGCTCACCCTGCCCCAGGGCGTGGGCGTGCTGCGCTTTTCCGCCTGGAAGGGATTGGAGGGCGTGAACCACGCCTTTACCACCCGCGTGGGCGGGGTCAGTGAAAATGAGTTCGCCGCCATGAACCTGGGCTTTGGCCGGGGCGACGAGCCGGAACGGGTGGAGGAGAACTACCGCCTGTTCTGCGCCGCCGCCGGGTTTGACCCGGACTCTTTAGTCTGCGGCGCCCAGGACCACCACATCAACATCCGCCGGGTGGAGAAGGCCCAGCGGGGCATTGGCATTTGGCGGGAAAAGGATATGGAATCTATCGACGGCCTGTGCACCAATGACCCCGGCGTCACCCTGGTCATCTACTGCGCCGACTGCGTGCCCCTGTACTTCTACGACCAGGAGCACCGGGCCATCGGCCTGGCCCACGCGGGCTGGCGGGGCACCGCTATGGGCATGGCGAGAGCGATGGTGGAGCGCATGGCCCAGGAGTTCGGCACCCGGCCAGAGGCACTGCGGGTGGCCATTGGGCCCTCCATCGGCAAGGACTGCTTCGAGGTGGACGAGCCCGTGGCCCAGGAGTTTATGAAGCTGCCCCGCTGGGAGCGGTTCGTCGCCGGGCCCCAGCGGGAGAAGTACCACGTGGATTTGTGGGAGTGCAACCGGCAGTTCCTCCTTTCCGCCGGCGTGAAGGAGGAGAACATCGCCGTGGGCCAGGTGTGCACCATGTGCGAAAGCGACTTGATCTTCTCCCACCGGAAGACCAGGGGCCAGCGGGGCAGCAACTGCGCCATGCTGGCGCTGCAGGGATGAAGTCCTGCCGCCTGTGCCCCCGAAACTGCGGCGTGCCCCGGGAAAGCGCCGGGGCGGGCGTGTGCCGCAGCGGGGAGAGAATGCGCATTGCCCGGGCCGCCCTCCATTTTTGGGAGGAGCCCCCCATCAGCGGCGCCCGGGGCAGCGGGGCTGTGTTTTTCACCGGCTGCCCTCTGGGCTGTGTGTTCTGCCAGAACGGGCAGATCAGCCACGGGCCCGTTTCAGGGCGGGAGGTCACGCCCCAGGAGCTGTCCGGCATCTTTTTTGATTTGATCGGCCAGGGGGCCCACAATATCAATTTGGTGACCCCCACCCATTTCGTGCCCCAGGTGCGCCAGGCGCTGCAGGTGAAAAAGCTGCCCGTGCCTGTGGTGTACAACACCTCTGGCTACGAAAAGGTGGAGACCCTGAAAGCCCTGGAGGGCCTGGTGGACATCTACCTGCCCGACTACAAATACGACGGCCCGGACCTGGCGAAGCAGCTCTCCCACGCGGAGGACTATCCCCAGGCGGCCCGGGCGGCCATCCGTGAAATGGTGCGCCAGGTGGGGCCGCCCGTTTACGGGGAGGACGGCCTGATGAAGCGGGGGGTGCTCATCCGCCACCTCATCCTGCCGGGCCACACCAGGAACTCCATTGCCTGCCTGGGCCGCATCCGGGAGGAGTTCCCCGGTATCCCCGTCAGCCTGATGGCCCAGTACACCCCCTGCGGGGACCTCTCCCCCTTCCCGGAGCTGCAGCGGGCCATCACCCGCCGGGAGCAGGAAAAGGTGGAGGACGCCCTCTTTGCCCTGGGGCTGGAGGGCTTCACCCAGGAACGGGCCGCCCGGGGGAAGCAGTTCATCCCGGACTGGAACTTATAACGCTGCCCCGGCGGGCAGCAGCCCTTTGGAAAAATGCCGGGCCGTCTTGGCGGCGCGGCTTTTCTTGCACAGGATGAAAGGAGGACCTTCCATGCTCTCTGTCACACTGTATTCTTCTCTGGAAAAGCTCCTTCTGGGGCGTCGGGTCGAGGCCCCCTCCCTTGGGGGGATGAGCTGCCTGGGGGGCGAGGAATTTGCCTTCCAGGCGGTTTTGCAGGCGGACGGCTGGGGCATGGCCCCGGTGCGGGTCACGGTGGATTCCCCCTTGAAGGACAGCATCCAGGTCTTTCAGGTGGGGCAGGTGCCCTGCGCCCTGCCAGCTTATCCCGGCCGCGGGGATGAAAACTACCTCACCACCCAGCCGGGCCTGTTCCCGGACCCCCTGCTGCCCCTGGAAGGGGGCCGGGTGGAGGTGAGCTCCTTTTTCCCCACGGCCCTGTGGGTGAACGGGAAGGTGCCCCAGGGCTTCCCCGCCGGGGAGTACCCCATCACCCTCCGGCTGGAGCAGGGCGGGGACCGGGTGGAGCGGACGTTCTCCCTGCGGGTGCTGGGGGCGGACCTGCCGCCCCAGCGGCTGATCTATACCCAGTGGCTCCACGGGGACTGCCTGGCCACCTACTACGGCGTGCCTGTCTATTCGGAAGAGCACTGGCAGCTGTGGGAAAAGTACCTTGCCGCCGCGGCGGAAGAGGGGATGAACATGGTGCTCACCCCCATCTTCACCCCGCCCCTGGATACGGAACCCGGCACGGAGCGGCCCTGTGTCCAGCTGGTGGGCGTAGAGAAAACAGGGGAGAGCTACCGCTTTGACTTCTCCCTGCTGGAGCGGTTCCTCCAAATGGCCCGGCGCTGCGGCGTAGAGCGCTTTGAGATGGCCCACCTCTTCACCCAGTGGGGGGCCCAGGCCGCCCCGGCCATCTACGGCAGGGAGGAGGGGGTGCGCCGCCGCCTCTTCGGCTGGGACACCCCGGCGGCTTCCCCAGAGTACGCGGGTTTTCTGCGCCAGCTGCTGCCCGCCCTGACGGCCTTCCTGCGCCAGCAGGGCCTGGAGGGGAAGGCGGTGTTCCACATCTCCGATGAGCCCTCTCAGGAGCATCTGGATTCCTACCGCCGGGCCAAGGAGCTGGTCAAGCCCTACCTGGGGGGCTTCCCCCTGTACGACGCCCTCTCGGACCCGGCGTACTACGACAGCGGCCTGGTGGACCATCCTGTGGCCGCCACGGACCACATCGCCCCCTTTTTGGAGCGCCAGGTCCCCGGGCTGTGGGCCTACTACTGCTGCGGCCAGGGGGTGGATGTGGGCAACCGGTTTTTGGCCATGCCCTCCGCCCGCAACCGCATCCTGGGCTGGCAGCTGCACAAATACCGGCTTTCCGGCTTCCTCCACTGGGGGAACAACTTCTGGTACAGCCAGAATTCCCGCCAGAGGCTGGACCCCTGGCGCGTCACGGACGGCGGCGGGGCCTTTCCCGGCGGGGACCCCTTCTCCGTGTACCCGGGGAAGGAGGGGCCCATCCAGTCCCTGCGCATGAAGGTCTTCCACCAGGGCCTGCAGGACCTGCGGGCCCTGGAGCTGGCCCAGCGCCTCACCGGGGAGGACCCTGGCGGGCAGGTGATGCCGGGGTATGAGACAATGACCTTTGCCCGCTATCCCACACAGGCGGCAGAGGTGCTGGCCGCCCGGGAGAGCCTGAACCGGCTCATCGGGAAGCAAATTTCCGCCTGAGCGGGACGGCGAAGGAAAGGGCCCTCTTGGGGCCATCCAAGCGAAAGGAGCGTTACAGATGATCCATCAACTGTTTGATTTTATCCAGTGCTCGCCCACGGCCAGCCACACGGCGGCCACCGTGCGGGCCATGCTGGTGCAGGCCGGCTTTACCCAGCTTTTGGAGTCCCAGCCCTGGGACCTGCAGCCCGGCGGCCGGTATTACACCACCCGGGGCATGAGCTCTCTCATCGCCTTCCAGGTGCCCAAGGCGGACTTCCACGGGTTCTCCGTCATTGCGCCCCACGGGGATTCCCCCTGCTTTAAGGTGAAGGAGTCCCCGGAGCTGCGGGTGGACGGCCAGTACACCAAGCTGAACACCGAGGTCTACGGCGGCATGCAGCTGGCCCTGTGGACGGACCGCCCCCTCTCTGTGGCGGGGCGGCTGGCGGTGCGCACGGAGAACGGCGTGAAGGGCGTGCTCTGCGATATCCGCCGGGACCTGCTGCTCATCCCCGGGGTGGCCATCCACATGAACCGGGGCGTCAACGAGGGCGTTAAGCTGGACCCCCAGAAGGACACCCTGCCCCTGCTGGGCGGCAGCCAGGCCGACTTGAAGAAACTGGTGGCGGAAAACGCCGGCGTGGCCCCGGAGGACATCCTTTCCTGGGACCTGTACCTGTACAGCCGGGCCCAGGGCACGGTGTTCGGGGCGGAGAAGGAGTTCATCGCCGCGCCCCGCCTGGACGATTTGGAGTGCGTGTTCGCCGCCGCCAAGGCTTTTCTGGCCGGGGAAAACCGGGAGAATGTCACAGTGCTCTCCCTCTTTGACAACGAGGAGACCGGCAGCCTCACCCGCCAGGGGGCGGACTCCCCCTTCCTCTCCGAGGTGCTGGAGCGGATCTCCCTCTCCTGCGGCAAGAGCCGGGAGGAGCACCTGCGGGCCATTGCCAGCGGGTTTATGCTCTCCGCGGACAACGCCCACGCCGTCCACCCGGACAGCCCGGAAAAATCCGACCCCACCAACCGGTGCTACTTAAACGGCGGCGTGGTGGTCAAGCACAGCCCCCGCTACGCCAGCGACGCCCTGACCGCGGGCCTCTTCCAGCGCATTTGCCAGAAGGCCGGGGTGCCGGTGCAGGTGTACTACAACAACTCCAAGATCCCCGGGGGCGGCACCCTGGGGAACCTGTCCGGCTCCCATGTGGCGCTGCCCACTGTGGATATCGGTCTGGCCCAGCTCTCCATGCACTCCCCTTATGAGACGGCGGGCGCCAAGGACCTGGACTACATGGTGTGGGCCATGCAGGCCTTTTATGAGAGCGTCATCACCCAGACCGGCCGGGAGGAATACGCCATCCAGTGAGAGGCAGTTACAGGAAGAAAGAAGAGAAATTTGATGGATTTTTTATAAATTTCTGCAAACTGCTTTGGTGTATAGGCCCTAGTTTTACCAATTTATTGTGAAAATTCCCCCGGAAAGGCTTCCCTTTTTCGGGGGAATGCTTTATACTGGTAGAAGAAGGATCAAGCGTTTTTTGTAAAGGAGGAAGCTGTATGCTGCATGGCAGGCCGGAAAAGGACTGGGCCCAAAGCGCCGTGTTCTATCAAATCTATCCCATGGGGTTCTGCGGGGCGCCCTTTGAAAACGACGGGGTGGCGGTGAACCGCATCCAAAAGGTGAAGGAGTGGATTCCCCACCTGGAGAAGCTGGGCATTGGGGCCATCTATTTCTCCCCGGTGTTTGAGTCGGACACCCACGGCTACGACACCCGGGACTATACAAAAATCGACTGCCGCCTGGGCACCAACCAGGAATTTAAAGAGGTCTGCGAGGCCCTGCACCGGGCGGGCATCCGGGTGGTGCTGGACGGGGTGTTCAACCATGTGGGCCGGGGCTTCTGGGCCTTCCAGGACGTGAAGGAAAAACGGGAGGCCTCCCCCTATAAGGATTGGTTCCACATCAATTTTGGGGGCAACAGCGGCTACAACGACGGCTTCTGGTACGAGGGCTGGGAGGGCCACTACGAGCTGGTCAAGCTGAACCTGCAAAACCCGGCGGTGGTGGACTACCTGCTGGACTGCGTGGGCTTCTGGATGGAGGAGTTCTCCATCGACGGCCTGCGGCTGGACGTGGCCTACCTGCTGGATGAGAACTTTATGCGCCGCCTGCACCAGTACACCAAGAGCCGGGACGAGGGCTTTTTCCTGGTGGGGGAGATGATCCACGGGGACTATAAGCGCATTGTCAACGAGGACATGCTGGACAGCGCCACCAACTACGAGTGCTACAAGGGGCTGTACTCCGCCTTTAACTCTCTGAACATGTTCGAGATCGCCCACTCCCTGGCCCGGCAGTTCGGCCCGGAGCAGTGGACTCTCTACAAGGGAATGCACTTGTTTTCCTTCGCCGATAATCATGACGTGACCCGGCTTTACAGCATTTTGCAGGATAAGAAACAGATCTTCGGTCTGTACGCCGTGCTGTTTTGTATGCCTGGTATCCCTTGCATCTATTACGGCAGCGAGTGGGGCGCTGAGGGCGAAAAGCATCAAGGCGACCCGGCGCTGCGTCCTTGCTTTGAGAAACCTCAGGAAAATGAACTGACAGAATTTATCGGCAAGCTTTCCCGCATCAAAACGGAGAGCAAAGCACTAAGAGACGGCGACTTTAAGAATCTTACCCTGCGGAACAAGCAGTGGATCATGGTGCGGCAGTGCCCAGAGGAGACGATGATCTTGGCGGTGAACGCCGAAGAGAATCCCTGCCAGATGGAGTGCGCCTATCACGGCCCCACCACCGAATTGCTTACCGGGGAGAAAACCAGTCTCAACGGCACCGTAGAATTGAAAGGCTATGAGGTGAAGATCTACAAGATGGGATAACCGGGTGCTCAGGTTGGTTTGCAGGGCATGACTGTGCGGGATAATCCGCCGGCCACTTTTGGACGGTATCGTTCTGTGGAAGAGAAAATATCCTGTCCACGCTCTTGTTGAATTGCGCAAAATCCCCCGAACCATTACTGGTTCGGGGGATTTTCATTTTGTGTCTTTAGGGGTAGACCGCTCCGTCCTCGGCGGTCCAAATCAACGTGCACTGGTCTTCTAAGTGGGAAAGGACATAGTCCTGGTCTCCCCATTTCAGGGGATTGCCTGTGTAATAATAGGCTTCCACAACATCGCCGCCGGGGAAGGAACTTTCTGCTTCCTCATAGAGGAGCGTCTCTGTTTCTTTGTCCATTTCAGGTTCATAGCCGTAGTTTACATATGCTTCCGGAGTCAAAGGTGTAAAATAGGACATGGCATTGTCATTCACACCGCCACCCCAAAGAATCTGATTGAGCCTGTTTTCTAGGCTATCTACGGAAGCGAAGACCAGCAAAGTGCCGTCTTCCGTGGAGTTTTCCGTGACAGGGGCCGGGAATGATCCTATCCCACCAGGAGCCACAATTTCTAAGACCAGACGGTCATTTTCCACTGAAATGCTCTTCACAGACTCAATAGGCTGGCTTAAAAGCGGCATTCTCATCACAATATTGCCCACGAATCCCAAGAGAATCACTACCACCAGCGCGGCAATCCCAATTTTCACCCATCTTCGGCGAAGAGTCCGTTTTACCTTTTTCAACCCTTGGGATTTGTGTTCCTCTTCTTCCTTTGCAGCCTGGGGCAAAGGGCTTTCCTCCAGCTTGTGGAATTCCTCTTGGCAGGCTTCGCAGTCTTTCAAGTGTTCCTCCACGAGGGTGCAGCTTTCCGGGGAGCACACGCTGTCGTGGTACAGGGGCAGCAGGTCTCGTATCACAGAACAAGGGACTTTCATACCAATTCCTCCTTGATCTTCATTCTTGCCCGGTGATAGGTCACACGGGCCCAGCTTTCGGTTTTCTCAAACAGCCCGCCGATCTGGGCGAAACTCAGTTCCCCGAAGGTCCTGAGCCAGAACACCTCCCGGTAAGGCTCTGGCAGGGTGTGGAGGACCCGGTGGACTTGCAGGGCTTCTTCCCGGTCCCCCAGACGTTCTTCCAGGTCGGCGGGGTCGGGCCAGTCGCCCTCCAGTGGGGCGGACCGTTTCTGCTTTTTGAGAAGGGAGAAGTAGGTGTTCTTGGCGATCTGGCACAGCCACACCTGCAGCCGGCACTCCCCGTGGAAGGAGTCGATGGCCTTCAGCGCCTTGAAAAAGGACTCTTGGGTCACCTCTTCCGCCATGTGGGGGTCGTGGGTCAGCTTTAGGCAGTAGCCGTACACCTGGTCGTAGTACTCCGCGTAGATGCGCTCGAAATCGTCCATCTCCTCACCCCTCTCCGTCTATAGGACTCCCTGCCCCTGGTTTCGTTACAGGAAATTTCCCTTTTCCTTAGCATACCTTATGAAAAACACTTTGAAAAGATGGTTTTTTCATTGACTTCTCTTTTCCCCGCGGTATAATCTAACCAGAGGAGGTGTTTGGCATGAGGTTGTTTCTCATCTATTCCTGCATCGCCATCCCGGTGTGGGTAGCCCAGTTCGCCCTGTACTTCTTCCTGCGCCGGGCCGGCCGGATGAAGGAGAGCCTGGCAGCCAAGTGCGCCGGGAGCTTTCTGGCCGTGGGCAGCGCCGCCCTGGGCATGGCCTTTTCCCATGAGGGCCCCGGCACGCCCTGGGTGTTCTGGTTCTTTGTGTTGTGCACCATCGCCGACGCCCTGCTGGAGATCAGCTTCGTCCCCGGCATGCTGGTGTTCGGCGCGGGCCACGTGTGTTTGATCCTCTGGCTGTGGGGGCTGGCCACGCCCTCCTGGTGGAGCCTGGCCCTGTGGGTGGCCGTGTACATCCTCACCGCCATTTTGTTCCGCAGGGAGCTGCCCACCCTGGGCAAGCTGACGGCGCCCTTCCTGCTGTACCCGGCGCTGCTGGGGGGCAGCCTGGCTTTGGGCCTGCCGCTGGTGTTCCTGCTGGGCTGGGAGTGGTGGCCCGTGGCTTTGGGCACGCTGCTGTTCTACATCTCCGACATGCTGGTGGCGAAAAACCAGCTGGCCCACTGGGACGACAAGTGGCAGAAGCCCATCATGGCCCTGTATTGGGGCGCCCTGTACCTCATCAGCGTGGGGCTGTGGGTGATATAGCTGCCCTTGAGAAAGAGACAATCCCAGGCCACCGCCAACGGGGCAGGGACATGAAAGAGAAAACAAGGAGGAAACTTGTATGGAAATCCATCTTCGTACAGTGGTAGTGGACTGCGAGGACGCCCACCGTGCGGCCCATTTCTATTCCAAGCTGTTGGGCTGGCCCATCACCCTGGAGGAGCCGGACTGGGTGCTCCTGCGGGACCCCCAGGGGGGCACGGGCCTCTCCTTCCAGACCGAGGAGGATTACGCCCGTCCCGTGTGGCCGGAGGAGCTCGGCAAGCCCATGAAGATGCTCCACCTGGACTTCCAGGTGGACGACCTGCCCGCCGCCGCGGCCCACGCTTTGGCCTGCGGGGCGGTCAAGTCCCCCCAGCAGTTTTTTGGAGGACCGGGGCGTCATCGTGTTTTTCGACACAGAGGGCCACCCCTTCTGTCTGTTTTTAGATTAAAAAAGAAAAAGGGAAGGGCCTCCCAGGCGGGAGGCCCTTCCCTTTCGGGGAAATATTTTCAGAGAAGAACTTGTAATCAGTTGGGAAATACCAGGCGGACAGTGGTGCCTTCGCCCTCAGTGCTCTGCAGGCTGACCTTGGCGTTGTGGAAGGCCGCCCCATGCTTGACAATGGAGAGCCCCAGGCCCGTGCCGCCAATCTCTTTAGAGTGGCTTTTGTCCACCCGGTAAAAGCGCTCGAATACCCGGTCCACATCCGCCGCGGGGATGCCGATGCCCGTGTCCGTCACCGTGAGGGTGACTCCCTCGGGCAGGTTCTCCACATTCAAGGTGACCCGGCCGTTGTGCTTGTTGTACTTCACGGCGTTGTCGCACAGGTTGTAGACCATTTCATCCACAATGCTCTTTACGCCGTTGACCATGGCTTTGTCCCCATAGGTGGTGATGACTACGCCGTTTTTCTTGGCTGCGGGCTTTAAGCGGGCGGCCACGTCCCGAGCCACGGCAGAGAGGTCAAAATCCTCCCGTTCCAGCTGTACATCCGCCTCATCCAGGCGGGACAGGTTTAAAATGTCGTCCACCAGGGAGATCAGCCGCTGGGATTCCATATAGATGTTCCCGGCAAAGCGGGGGATATCCTCCGGCTTGACGATCCCGTTTTGGATGATCTCCGCGAAGCCGGAAATGGAGGTCAGGGGGGTTTTCAGCTCGTGAGAGACGTTGGCGGTGAATTCCCGCCGCAGGTTCTCGCGCTCCTCCTGTTCGGTGATGTCCAGCACCACAACCACAGCGCCCTCCACTTCGCCGTCCCGCAGAACGGGGTTGGCCATCACCTGGCAGCAGCGGCCGTTCTGCCGAAGCAGCTGTTCGCTGCGGCGCCCTGCCAAGGCCCCGTCCACCGCGCTGCGGAAGCCAGCGCTGCGGTTCAGGGCCAGGGCGCTGCCATGGTTTTCCGCCGGGGCGGAGTCCGCTCCCAGCAGCCGCAGCACACTGGTGTTGTAGGAGAGAATGTCCGTGTTGCTGTCCAGCACCAGAAAGCCCTCGCTCATATTTTCCGTAATGGAGGTGAACTCCTCCTGCTTCTCACGCAGAGAACGCATCTGCTGGGCGATGACCTCATTTTGGTGGTTGATCTTCCCCAGCAGGGGGGAGAGCTCGTCATACACATCATTGTCCGCGGGGTGGTCCAGGTCCAGCCGGTTGATGGGGGACACAATCTTCTTTGTCAGGAAGTTGGAGAAGAGAACGGTGAGCACGGCCACTACAACCGCCGCGCCGATGATCCAGGGCAGCACGGAGAACACAGCGGCAAAGACGGTGTCGGTTTGGGCCGCCACCCGCAGGACCTGGCCGTTTTCCAGCCGGACTGCGTAGTAATAGGTCTGCTCTGACAGGGTGCCGGACGTGCGGGTGGATTCCCCTGCCCCAGTGGTAGAGGCGCGCTGCACCTCTTGGCGGTTTGCGTGGTTCTCCATGGTGGCCGGGTCGGCCTGGTTATCAAAAAGCACCGTCCCGTCCGTGTCGATCAGGGTGATGCGGTTGGAGGTGTTGGCAACCGTGTCCAGGTATTCCTGGCCAGAGAGCTCCACCGCCTGGCGCACAAATTGGGTCTCCTCCCGCACCTCCGCTTTCATGCGGGAGTCTGAACTGCCGTAATAGACGAAGGTGGCCAGCAGGGAGGAGAGAAGGATGGTCACCAGCGCCAGAAGGCACATGTTTTTAAATATTTTTTTTCTCACAGGTGGTCAGTTCCTTTCTTGCGGCGCGCGGGCCTCACTCCCGCCGGTCGATCTTATAGCCCACACCCCGCACGGTCTCAATCAGAGGGCCGCACTCTCCCAGCTTCTGGCGCAGGGTGCGCACATGCACGTCCACAGTGCGTGTTTCCCCGTCAAAATCATAGCCCCAGATGCGGGCCAGGATTTTGTCCCGGGTAAGCACCATGCCGTCGTTTTCCAAAAGAAAGCACAAAAGCTCGAATTCCTTCAGGGTTAGGGAGACTTCCTTCCCGTCCACCCTTACCAGGTGGCGGGAGGGAGAGACGTACAGCTTGCCCAGGGTGTACTCTTTTTCCCCTGTCTCTTGCGGCCCGGCCCGGCGCAGCAGCGCCTTTACGCGGGCCATCAGCTCCATCATGCCAAAGGGCTTTGGAACATAGTCGTCGGCGCCGCTGTCCAGCCCCAGCACCTTGTCATATTCGCTGTCCTTTGCGGTAAGCATCATCACCGGCAGCTTTTTGGTGGATGGGTCTGCCCGCAGGCGCTTCAAAATCTGCAGGCCGTCCTCCTCGGGCAGCATAATATCCAGCAGAATCAGGCTGGGGGTTTCCTTCTCCATAGCGGCCCAGAACTCCGAAGGCTTGGAAAAGCCGACGGCCTCAAAGCCGGTGGAGTTCATGGTGTAGACCACCAGTTCGCGGATGCTGTTGTCATCTTCCAAAAAATAGATCATAGCTTTTCCCGGCCCGCCGGGCCGGACCGTCCTTTCTCAAAGGGATCCTTTCAAGCGCTCTCCTTTTTGCCAGTGAGGGAGTACTGCACCCATTCGGCCACGTTCACCGCGTGGTCCCCAATGCGCTCGAAGTACTTGGCCACCATCAGCAGGTCAATGCAGAACTCGCCGCTCTGGCGGTTTTCCGCAATCAGATGGATCAGCTCCATCTTGACTTTGTTGAAGAGTTCGTCCACCACATTGTCATACTGCATCACCTGGTGGGCCAGGGGCAGGTCTTGGCGGACAAAGGAGTCGATGGCGTCGGTGACCATCTTGATGGTGGACTCTGCCATCTCTTTGATATGCACTTTGCTGAAGGAAATATCTCCCGCCTGCAGATAGGGCAGCAGCTCCGCAATGTCAGAGGTCTGGTCCCCAATGCGCTCCAGGTCGGTGATCATCTTCAGCGCCGAGGAGATCTGCCGCAGATCTCCGGCCACGGGCTGCTGCTGCAAGAGCAGCCGCATGCACAGGCTTTCAATCTCCCGCTCTTTCTGGTCAATCTCCAGCTCAATGGGCTTTACCTTTTTGGCCAGCTCCATGTCGTTTTCCAGCAGGGCCTTGGCCACCGTGGAGATGGCGTCCTCGCACAGGGCGCCGGTGGTGATCAGCGCCACATTGAGCTGCTCCAGCTGCTCGTCAAATTTCGTTCTCATATTCCCGCTCGTTCCTTTCTGTATCAGCCGAACCGGCCCGTGATGTAGTCTTCCGTGCGCTTATCCTTGGGCATGGAGAACACGGTCTCGGTGGGGCCGAACTCCACCAGCTCGCCCAGCAGGAAAAACGCGGTCTTATCAGAGATACGCGCCGCCTGCTGCATGTTATGCGTCACGATAACGATAGTATAGTCCGATTTCAGCTCCATTGCAAGGTCTTCGATCTTGGAGGTGGAGATGGGGTCCAGGGCAGAGGTGGGCTCGTCCATCAGCAGCACCTCCGGCTCCACCGCCAGGGCCCGGGCAATGCACAGGCGCTGCTGCTGGCCGCCGGAAAGGCCCAGGGCGCTTTTTTTCAGCCGGTCCTTCAGCTCGTCCCAGATGGCCGCGCCCCGCAGGGACTTCTCCACAATTTCATCCAGCTTTACCTTGGAGCGGATGCCGTGGGTGCGGGGGCCATAGGCGATGTTGTCGTACACGCTCATGGGGAAGGGGTTGGGCTTCTGGAACACCATGCCCACCCGCTTGCGCAGCTGGTTGACGTCGATGTTGCCGTAAATGTCCTCACCATCTAGAAGGATCTCGCCGGTGATCTTGCAGCCCTCCACCAGGTCGTTCATACGGTTTAAAGACTTGAGCAGGGTGGATTTGCCGCAGCCAGAGGGTCCGATAAAAGCCGTTACCTCGTTGGGGGCGATATTCATGTTCACTGTTTTCAGGGCCTTAAAGTCGCCATAGTACAGGTCCAGGTCTTTTACTGTGATTTTATCCATAAGAAAACCATCCATTCCATTAGTTCATCATACAGGGCGGCACAGGGTGCGCCCGCGTTTCCGTGTGATTACGCCTTGGTGAATTTTTTCGCCACAAAGGAGGACAGGGCGTTGATGCCGATGACCAGCACCAGCAGCACCACCGCGGTGGCGTAGGCGGCCTCGCGGGCCAGGCCCTCGTTTAACAGGTTGTACATGTGCACCGCCAAAGTCCGGCCGGAGTCCATGGGGTTCAGGGCAACGTCCGCCACCGAACCAGAGGTGAACATCAGGGCGGCGGTCTCGCCTACAATGCGGCCGATGCCCAGAATGATGCCGGAGAGGATGCCGGGCATGGCGCTGGGCAGGATGATGCGGAACACCGTGCGCAGTTTGCCGGCGCCCAGGCCGAAGCTGCCCTCCCGGAAGGAGTCAGGCACACTCATCAGGGCTTCCTCGGTGGTGCGCATGATCAGGGGCAGGATCATAATGGCCATGGTCAAAGCGCCGCCCAGCATGGAGTAGCCCCAGCCAAAGGAGACGCCGAAGAATAGGAAGCCGAACAGGCCGTACACGATGGAGGGAATGCCGGAGAGGGTTTCGGCGGTGATGCGCACCACACCCACCAGCTTGTTGCCCCGCTTGGCGTACTCCACCAGGTAAATGGCGGAGAAAATGCCGATGGGCACCGCCACAATCAGGGACATGAGCGTCATAATCACCGTGTTGATCAGGGCGGGCAGCAGGGAGGCGTTCTCGCTGGTGAACTTCAGCTCAAACAGGGAAGGCCGCAGGTTGGGCACGCCCATTACCACAATGTACGCTACCAGGAACAGCAGAACCGCTACAGTGATGAAAGCCGCCAGGGTGACGATTACCCGCAGAAACAGGGAGAAGGGAGACTTCTTATACTGTTTGATGGCTTGCTGCAGGGTGGGCTTGTTCACCGCTACGATGTTCTCTGTAGATTTCACTTGTTTCATATTTTCAGCCATATCGCTCACGCTTTGCTCTCCTTCCGCTTGATGATGGAAAACAGCAGGTTGATGATGAGGATGAACACAAACAGCACCACGCCGGTGGCGATGAGGGCCTCCCGGTGCAGGCCGGTGGCATAGCCCATCTCCGTGACAATGTTGCCGGTCAGGGTGCGCACACCGTCCAAGAGGCTGTCGGGGATGCGGGGCTGGTTGCCGGCAATCATAATGACAGCCATAGTCTCGCCGATGGCCCGTCCCACGCCCAGGATAATGCCGGCCATGATGCCGCTTTTGGCGGCGGGCACCGTGACAAAGAACACGCTGCGCTCGTGGCTGGCGCCCAGGGCCAGGGCGCCCTCATAGTAGCTGTCGGGCACGGCGCGGATGGCGCTTTCAGAAACGCCTATAATCGTAGGAAGGATCATAATGCCTAAAAGGACGGAGGCGGTAAGGATGCTCTTGCCGCTGGTGTTGGGGAACACTTTTTGCATCAGCGGGACAATCACCATCAGGCCAAAGAATCCGTACACGATAGAAGGGATGCCCGCCAGCAGGTCCACCGCGGGCTTTAAGACCTTGTACAAGGGGGCGGGACAGAATTTGGCCATGAAGATGGCGGCCAGCAGCCCCAGGGGAACCCCCACGATGATGGCGCCGGCGGTGACATAAATGCTGCCCAGGATCATGGGGAAGATGCCGTAGTGGTCGGCGTTGGGCCGCCAGTCGGTGCCCAGCAAAAATTGGAAGGGGCCGATTTCCGCGATGGCGGGGATGCCGTTGGCAAACAGGTAAATGCAGATCAGCGCCACAGCCAGGATGGAGATGCAAGCGGCAATCAAAAAGACCACCTGCATCACGTTTTCACGCAGCTGCCCGCCGCGATGTGCTTTGCTTTTTTCGTTCATAGAATATTCACTGCCCTCCTACAGAAAAAGGGCTGTAAGGTTACAGCCCTTTCATGTGTTCTGCGATGTTTCGGGTTTAGCCGATCTCGGACCAATCGGTGATGTTGCCCAGATAGATGTCCCGCACCTGCTCGGTGGTCAGGTCGGTGATGGGGGACTCGTTGTTGACGATGATGGCGATGCCGTCAGTGGCGATGACAGTGTTCACCAGGCCGGCGTCCAGCTCTTCCTGCTTCAGTTCGCGGGAGGCCATGCCGATGTCGCACATGCCGTCGATGGTGTTGGTCATGCCGGTGGTGGAGTCATTGGTCTGCAGCTCGATGGAAACGTCGGGGTTGACGGTGTTGTAGCCCTCAATCAGCTTCTGCATCAGGGGAGAAACGGAGGAGGAGCCGGACACAGTGACAGAGCCGGTGGCGCCGTTGCTCTCAAAGGGCTCTACGCCGGACACAGGGATGTAGTCTTCCGCCACAATGGCCTGGCCCTCTTCGCTCATGATGTAGTTCATGAAGTCCTGAGCGGCCTCGTTGGTCAGTTCGCCCTTGGTGGCCACGTTGAAGGGACGGGACACGGTGTAGCTACCGTTCTCAATGTTCTCAGCGGTGGGCTCCACGCCGTCGATGTTCACACCCTTCACGGTGTCGTCCAGAGAACCCAGGGAGATGTAGCCGATGGCGCCGGTGTTGCCGGCCACAGACTGGATCACAACCTCGGTGGAGTTGGAGATTTCAGCGTCCACGGTGGTCATGTCGTTGTCTTCCTCGTCCACAACGCCAATCAGCTCCACAAAGGCGCCGCGGGTGCCAGAGCCATCCTCACGGGAGACCACAGTGATGGGGCCGGAAGCGGAAGTGCCCTCGGCAGAGGCCTCGGAGGAGGACTCGCTCTCAGAAGCGCTGCTCTCGGAAGAGGTGCTGCTGGTGGAAGCGCTGCTCTCAGAAGCAGAGCTGTCCGCGGCAGAGGAACTGCTGCCGCCGTTGCCGCCGCAGCCTGCCAGCATAGAGGCGCACAGGGTAAGTGCCAAAATGGTGGAAAGAACTTTTTTCATGGTGATGACCTTCCTTTTAAGTTTTTGGTATGTCCTTTTTCCTTACCTTACGGCATACATGATAAACACCGAATGTAAAGTGCGGGAGAGGGGTATTGTGAAATCTATGTAAAGAGATTTAACATTTTACAAAACGGCGGAAACCCCCATTTTTATTGACAAGAACTTGGTAAAAGAGTATGATAAATCCGTGCTTTTACAGGGGCAAGCCCAGGCTTTTCCCCGGGAAAGGAAGTGCTTTTTATGAAATTGTCTCGTTTGCTGGCCCCTCTGGGCATTACAGAGGGTTATCAAGAAACTGAAATTACCGATATTGTATACGACTCCCGCAAGGCAAAAGCGGGGTGCGCCTTTGTGTGCCTGCGGGGCTCTGCCGTAGACGGCCACAAGTTTGCCGCAAACGCGGCGGCGGCCGGGGCGGCTGCCATCATTGCCCAGGAGCCGGTGGAGGCTTCTGGGGCCCAGGTGGTTCTTGTGGAGGACACCCGGAGGGCCCTGGCCCTGATGAGCGCCGCTTTCTTTGGCAACCCGGCGGAGGGGGACATCTCTGTCATCGGCGTGACAGGAACCAAGGGAAAGACCACCACCGCCTATATGATCCGCTCTATTTTAGAGGCCGCCGGCCACAAGACCGGGGTCATCGGCACCATAGGGGTGCTTATGGGGGAGGAGCTGATCCAGACCGACAACACTACCCCCATGAGCTACGACATCCAGATGTACCTGCGCCGCATGGCGGACGCCGGGTGCGAATACTGTGTGATGGAGGCTTCCTCCATCGGGCTGAAGGACCTGCGCGTCTACGGCTTCCCCTTTACAGTGGGGGTGTTCACCAACTTTTCGGAGGACCACATCGGCGGGGTGGAGCACAAGGACATGCAGGAATATATGGAAAGCAAGGCAAGGCTGTTCTCCCTGTGCAAAACCGGTGTGCTCAATGCGGATGACCCCAGCCTGGAGGGCATCCTCCAAGGCCACACCTGCCAGGTGAGGACCTTTGGCTTTGAGAAGCCCGCAGACTTGCGGGGGGCGGGCTGCCGCCACCTGAACAAGCCGGGCTTTTTGGGCATCGCCTTTGAGGTCTCCGGCGAGGAGAACTTCACCGCCGAGGTGGATATCCCCGGCCGGTTCAACGCCTACAACGCCTTGGCGGCCATTGGCGCCTGCCATGAGCTGGGCGTCCCGGTGGAGGCCATGAAGCAGGGCCTCTCCACGGTGAAGGTCAAGGGCCGGGTGGAGCCTGTGCCCGTGCCCGGCAACTACACCTTATTATTGGATTACGCCCACAATGGGGTGGGCATGGAGAACATCCTCACCACCCTGCGGGAATACCACCCCAAGCGGCTCATCTGCATGTTCGGCGCGGGGGGTAACCGGCCCAAGGTGCGCCGGTATGAGATGGGAGAGGTCAGCGGCAGGCTGGCGGACCTGTCCGTCCTCACCGCCGACAACTCCCGCTTTGAGGATGTGAAGGACATCATCGCCGACATCAAGGTGGGCATGGCCAAAACAGAGGGCAAATATGTGGAGATCCCCGACCGGCGGGAAGCCATCCGCTGGTGCTTGGAAAACGCCCAGGAGGGGGATATCATCGTCCTGGCGGGCAAGGGCCACGAGGATTACCAGGAGATCCAAGGGGAGAAGCGCCCCTTCGACGAGCGGGTGGTCATCCGGGAGCTGTTGAAGGAGATGGGGACGCCCCAGCCCCAAGCAGCGCCGTGAACCTCCGGGAGGTAGTCCCCCAGGTGTTGGAGGCCCTCCGGCAGTCGCGCGTCTGCCTGGAGGATGGGCCCGCCGCGCTGGTCCTGTCCCACAAGGGGAAGCGGGTCCCGGTCCGGGTGGCAAAGGCGGGGGACCGCCTGAAAATTACCACCGGGCGGGTGTTCCGGCGCACCGTGGAGGTCCCACTGGCCGGGCCGGGCAGCCCCTTCCTGTGAAAGCGGCTGTTGGCGGGCCCCGCCATGCAGGCAAATTAGAAGCACGGCCCTTAGGGGCCCGCTCTGCACCAGAGCTATTATATTATTATAGAAAAAAGAAAGGAATGGATGGGCTATGGAGAAAAACCTTACCTTAGAACAGCTGGACGCGTACGAGAAGTCCTTCGATGCCGGCCGGGCCAACCAGGTGGCCATGCGGGCCGTCACCACCAACGGCGTGGTAAAGGCCGCCACCAACGGCGCAGTCTACCGCCGGGACCGCCACCAGTTTTCCATCTCCCTGGAGCAGGGGAACATCACCAACCAGAAGCAGAGCGGCCGCTGCTGGATGTTCGCCGCCCTGAACACCATGCGCTTTGCCGTGATGAAGAAGCTGGACCTGGATACCTTCGAGCTTTCTCAGAACTACACCCTGTTCTATGACAAGCTGGAGAAGGCCAACTACTTCCTGGAGAGCATTCTGGAGACTTTGGAGGAGCCCACCGGCGGGCGGCTGATGGCCCACCTGCTCATGGCCCCCCTGAACGACGGCGGCCAGTGGGATATGTTCTGCAACCTCATCGAGAAGTACGGCGTGGTGCCCAAGGACGCCATGCCCGAGACCGCCTGCTCCTCCGCCACCCGGGAGATCACCGGCTACATGACCCGCAAGCTGCGGGAGTTCGCCTGCACCCTGCGGGAAGGCCACCAGAATGGCAAGGCCTTAGAGGAGCTGCGGGGCGAAAAGGAGGGGATGATGCAGACCATCTACAACATGCTGTGCATCGCCCTGGGCAAGCCGCCCAAGACCTTCACCCTGGAAGTGCGCAATAAGAAGAAGGAGTTCCTCCGGGACGAGGGCTTGACCGGCAAGGAGTTTTTCCAAAAGTACATCGGCTGGGACCTCTCCCAGTATGTGAGCCTCATCAATGCCCCCACCGCCGACAAGCCCTACCACAGGACTTACACCGTCAAGTTCCTGGGCAATGTGGTGGAAGGCCGTCCCGTCAAGTACCTGAACCTGCCGGTGGAGGACCTGAAGGCCGCCGCCATTGCCCAAATGAAGGATGGCCAGCCCGTGTGGTTCGGCTGCGATGTGGGCCAGTGCTCCCTGCGGGAGGGCGGCGTGATGGCTCTGGAGGCGATCAAGGCCGATGAGCTTTTCGGCACCCAGTTCTCCATGGACAAGGCCCAGCGGCTGGACTATGGCGAGAGCCTGATGACCCATGCCATGGTGTTCCAGGGCGTGGACCTGGATGAGAGCGGCAAGCCCACCCGCTGGCGTGTGGAAAACAGCTGGGGCAAAGAGGCCGGTGAGAACGGCTACTATGTGATGAGCGACGAGTGGTTCACCCAGTACACCTACCAGGTGGTGGTGAACAAGAAGTACCTCACCGCCCAGCAGGCGGAGGAGCTCTCTCAAGAGCCCATCCCGCTGGAGCCCTGGGACCCCATGGGCTCGCTGGCGTAAAGGGAAAAATTAGAACATACCACCGGGGGAAACGTATGCGACTGAAACTATCCGACATTCTAAAGGCCACCGGAGGAACGCTCCTCTGCGGGGACGAGAACACGGCTGTCACCAGCTTTATCACCGACAGCCGCCAGGCCAAGGCCGGGGCCATGTTCGTGCCCATCCGGGGCGAGCGGGCCGACGGCCACGACTACATCCAAAGCGTGCTGGAAAGCGGGGCAGCCGCCTCCTTTGCAGACCATCCGGTCCCCACAGGGGAGAAGCCCGTCGTCCTGGTGAAGGACTGCCGGGAGGCGCTGCAAAAGGCCGCCGCCTGGTACCGGGACCAGTTTTCCATCCCCATTGTGGGGGTTACCGGCAGCGTGGGGAAGACCACTGCGAAAGAGATGGTGGCCCAAGCCCTTTCCGCCAAGTTCCGGGTCCTAAAGACCGCCGGCAACCAGAACAGCCAGGTGGGGGTGCCCATCACCGTGTGCGGCCTGCGGAAGGACCACACTGCCGCTGTGGTGGAGATGGGCGTAAGCATGCCCGGGGAGATGGCCCGCATTGCGGCGGTGGTGAAGCCCACCTGCGCCGTGATGACCAACATCGGCGTCTCCCACATCGAGTTTATGAAGACCCGGGAGAACATCTTAAAGGAAAAGGCCCACATCGCCGACTACCTGCCCTGGAGCGGCACCCTGTTCGTCAACGGGGACGACAGCCTGCTTCCCACCCTGAAGGAGACCCTGGGGAACAAGGTGGTCACCTTTGGCTTGGGGCCCAACTGCGATTGGCGGGCTTACAGCCTGAAGGAAGCGGATAAAGGCACCTTTTTCACCTGCCAGTCCCCCTCTGGGGAAAAGACGGAGCTGTTTGTCCCGGCGGCGGGGGAGCACAACGTGCGCAACGCCCTTTCCGCCATGGCAGTGGCCCGGTATTTAGAGATCCCCGCCGAGGACGCGGCGCGGGCCATCGCCGCCTATAAGGCGCCGGCCATGCGCCAGCAGGTGATTGAGGCAAACGGCCTGCTCATCATCGACGACAGCTACAACGCCAGCCCGGATTCCATGCGCAGCGCCATCGACGTGCTCTCCACCCGGCAGGTGCCGGGCAGGAAGGCCGCCGTGCTGGCGGATATGCTGGAGCTGGGGGACTTTGCCCACCAGGGCCACCGGGAGGTGGGAGAGTACGCCCGCAGCCACGGCGTGGAACTGCTGGTGGCTGTCGGTCCCCTTTCCAAAGAGATCGCCGCGGGCTATGGAGAGGGCGCTGTGTGGTTTGAAACCAACCAGCAGGCTATTGAATATCTAAAAGGGACCTTGCGGCCGGGGGACGCCCTGCTGGTGAAGGGTTCCCGGGGCATGGCCACCGACCAGATTGTGGCCGCCCTGAAAGAGTAAGGAGGAATTGTAAATGGAGACCGCAAAGGAATTTCAAAAGCTGTGCAAGGGCTTGCAGCATGTGGGCATCCCCACAGCGGACCTGCAAAAGACCCTGGCCTTTTATGAGAGCCTGGGCTTTGAGAAAGCCTACCTGGCAGGCAGCGTGGAGGGCGGCCGGGCGGTGGCTTTTTACCGCTTGGGAGATCTGACGCTGGAGATCTACGGCAACGGCCCGGCGGCGGGTGTCTCCGGCGCCATCGACCACATCGCCCTGGATGTGTCCGATATCGAAGCGGCCTACGCTCTGGTGCAGGGGCTGGGCTATCCCGTGGTGAGCCAGGGGATTGAGTCCATGAATGTGTGGGAAAACGGCGTGCGCTACTTCACCATTCTGGGCCCCAACCAAGAGAGAGTGGAGTTTAACCAGTACCTGTAAGCCCATGAAAACCAGAAGAAGCGCCCTCTTCCATCCGGGAGGGCGCTTCTTCTGGCATACAAGGGAGTTTGGGAATATGTAAAGCGTCAGCGGTAATAGGCATGGGGCTGCATGCTTAAAAATTGGCGGAGCACTGTGCTGTTGACCTGGTTGTAGTAGTGGAGGTAGTCCTTCTTTTTCTGGCGCTCCCGTTTGTTCCTCGCCTGGAGGAGCTTCCATTTGGCGCAGTTTTTGTGGCAGCCTTCGCAGTAACGGCCGCAGGTGGACTGACAAGGGATCATGGACGGTCTCTCCTTTCTGTTGAGAACAAAAACAGCCGCTCTCTCCCAGGAGCTGGCGCAAGGGCGCGCCGGCTCTGAGAAAAGCGGCTGTTCCAACTGGCTTTTTTGGCCCCGGCTTGGCAGGGCCGGGTCTGCGGCGCTGTCATACGCCCACCCCCTTTGAAAACGGTTTGAGTTTATTATAGCGGAAGGGGAAAGGGGAATCTATCAACATTTTGTTAAGTTTTCTGAAGGAAAGTGCGGAACCCCTTCCAAAAGGGCATCCCATTCCTTTTGGTTATGATTTTGCATAATAGATAGGTATTTGCTATTTTAAAGGCTTCACGCTATACTAGTATGTGGGAAAGAAGAGCTCCGCCCGGATGGGCGGGAAAGGCGGCCGTCCCATGAGACTGGCGCCGCGTGGAGAAAGCGGTTTTGCTATTTGTATTTGTAGAAGCAAGCAGGAGGTACCCCAATGAGAACCATTCAAAACCAGACATTTGACGAGGAACGGGCCCTTTACGGCCTGCAGGAGACCTTGGTGCGGGATTGCACCTTCGACGGCCCCGCGGATGGGGAAAGCGCTTTTAAGGAGTGCGCGGACGTGGAGGCGGACCACTGCTTTTTCAACCTGCGCTACCCCTTCTGGCACGACGAGCACTTGACCGTCCGCAACTCGGAGATGACGGAGCTGTGCCGGGCAGCTTTGTGGTACTCCCACCACATTGAAATTGCGGACACCAAGCTCCACGGCATCAAGGCCCTGCGGGAGTGCTCCGATGTGAAGATGACCGGCTGTGACATTGTCTCCCCGGAGTTTGGCTGGTCCGTCCACAATATCGAGATGGAGGACTGCGACGCCCAGGCGGAGTACTTTATGATGCGCTCCACGGGCCTGCGTTTCCGCAACGTGCGGATGAAGGGGAAGTACTCCTTCCAATACATCGAGGACGCTGTGTTCGAGGACTGCGACTTCGACACCAAGGACGCCTTCTGGCACGCCAAAAACGTGGTGGTGAAAAACAGCACCGTCAAGGGCGAGTACCTGGCCTTCGAGCGCTCCCATGTGCAGGCCAGCCTCACCGCGCCCATCCTCAGCATCAAGAACCCCCTCACCGGCAGCCGCATCACTGTGCCCCAGGTGGGGGAGATCATCCGGGACATCGAGGGCGCCGATGGCGAGGTGGAGGTCCAGAAGGGGCCCGAGAAAAAGGAATGTCACTGCGCTTGAAAAAAGAGGGAGGCCCGCGGCGGGCCTCCTTTTTCCTTGGGCTTTTTGTATAAAGGGCGTCCCTCCCAGCCAAACTAGGGGCAAATGCCAAGGGAGGGACGCTGTGTGAAAATCGTTTCCAAACAGGAGTACAGCCGCCGTGTGGAGAAGGCCTCGCCCCCTTCCCCGGTGGGGAAGGACTGCCTGCTGGCCTTCCTCTTTGGGGGGGCCATCTGCACCCTGGGACAGGCGCTGTGCGGCCTTTACCAGAGCTTGGGGCTGGAGCTTTCCCAGGCCAGGACCGGGGTTTCCATCAGCCTGATTTTCCTCTCCGCCCTGCTGACCGCCCTGGGCCTTTACGACCGGGTCGCCAAGTACGCCGGGGCGGGCACCCTGGTGCCCATCACAGGGTTTGCCAACTCCATGGTGTCCCCGGCCCTGGAGTTCAAGTCCGAGGGCTTTGTCACCGGCCTGGGAGCCAAGCTCTTTTCCATCGCGGGGCCGGTGCTGGTGTTTGGCGTCAGCGCTTCGGTGCTGTACGGGCTGGTCCTGTTTGGCCTGTCCCTTCTCACAGGGGGCGCCCGATGAAGCGCCTCGGAAAAAGGACCTTGGAGTTCCGCCTGCCCCCCACCATCCTCTCCCACGGGGCGGTGGGAGGGAAGAAGGAGGCGGAGGGCCCCTTGGGCGGGGACTTCGACCAGACCTTTCAGGACACCACTTTGCAGGAGGAGAGCTGGGAAAAGGCGGAGGCCCAGCTGCAGAAGGAGGCGGTAGCCCAGGCCCTCTCGAAAGCGGGGGCCCGGCCGGAGGAGGTGGACTTCATCCTGGCGGGGGATTTGCTGAACCAGTGCATTTCCTCCACCTTTGGCCTGCTGGATTTCCGCATCCCCTTCCTGGGCCAGTATGGGGCCTGCTCCACCATGGCCCAAACACTGCTGGTGGCGTCCATCCTGGTGGAGAGCGGCGCCGCCCGCCGGGCGCTGGCTGTCACCAGCTCCCACTTCTGCTCGGCGGAGCGCCAGTTCCGCTTGCCTTTGGAATACGGCGGCCAGCGGGCCCCCACCGCCCAGTGGACCGCCACCGCCGCGGGCTGCGCCCTGGTGGGCTTGGGCGGGCCGGTGCTGATTCGCCGGGGCTTGGCAGGGACCATTCAAGACCTGGGAGTGAAGGATGCGGCCAACATGGGGGCGGCCATGGCCCCCGCAGCGGCGGAGAGCATCTTCCAGTTCCTGGAGGACACCGGCACCTGCCCTCAGGACTACGACGGCATCTACACGGGGGACCTGGGGGCGGTGGGCTCAGAGCTGCTGTACCAGTGTTTGGGGGACAATGGCATCGACCTGCGTCCGGTCCACCAGGACTGCGGCCTGCTGCTCTACGACCGGGAGCGCCAGGATGTCCACGCGGGGGCCTCGGGCTGCGGGTGCTCGGCCTCGGTGCTTTGCGGCCACCTGCTGCGCCGCATGGAGCGGGGAGAGCTGCGGCGCATCCTGTTCTGCGCCACGGGGGCGCTGATGTCCCCCACCTCCTCCCAGCAGGGCCTGGCCATCCCCGGCGTGTGCCATGTGCTAGAGCTGGTCTCCCAACAATAAAAAAGGCCCCGCAAAGGGGCTTTCTTATCCGTCCTTTGGCGGCAGGTCCAGGGCCCAGAAAAACTGTTCCATCACGGTCATTAGGCGCTGGTATTCCTCCTCGTTGAGCCGTTTCAGGCATTGGAGATCCCGTGCCAGGTCAAAGTCGGTGACACGCCCCAGCAGCAGTTGGTCCGCGCTGACCTCCAAGCCCTCTGCCAGCTTGGCCAGGCTTTCTGCCCGCACGTTTTTCCCGCCGGTCTCCACCGAGGCGAAAAACTGCAGGGAAAGACCGCAGCGCTCGGCGGCCTTTTCCTGGGTGAGCCCCAGTTCCTTCCGCCGCCGGGCGATGCGCTTTCCCATTTCCTTGGCAAAAAGCAGATCTCGTTTCATGTTACAGCTCCCTTTTATATCCAATAATAGTAAGTCTACTCCTTTTTGGATGAAATATAATTGCCAAACAAAGAACTTTCTTATGCAATTGGAGATAAAAAGAGGGCGCTTTTATGATGGAAAAAGAAAGAAGCGGCCTTTTCTGCCGGAGGATACGCTACGATGGGGCTTGGGAGACGGTCTATTTCCTGGAGTCCGGGGGAGGGCTGTGGCTGCCCGAGCCCCTGCTGCGGGCCCGGGGGCTTTTCCCGGGGAGGCGTTTGGCGGTGGGGAAGGTGTGCCCCCAGTCGGTAGAGCTTTCCCTTGAGGCAGCCGGCCCCGCCGCTGTGGAGGCGGGGGGTTTTCTCCGGGTCCCCATGGAGGTGTGGTCCCGCACCTCTATGGAGCCGGGGCTCTCCTGGCTGGCCCTGTTCCCCCTCTCTTCCAGCCTATTCCTAATGGACCGGGGGATACTGTAAAAATGCCCGCGCTGGCGCAGCGTGGGCATTTTCAATCGCGAAGTATGGGGGTGCGTCATCCCTTGGCAAAGCGCACCATGGGGGAGATGTCGATGCCCTCTGGGCAGCTTTCCAGAAAGGCCAGCAGCTTTTGCCCAAGAACCTTCACGCCGCCGGGGGCGTCGCTCTCCAGGTTGACGGGCAGGATGGGGTCGTGGACGGAGAGCCGCAGCAGGAACCAGCCTTCCCCCTCCCCTTCCGGAAAGGAGACCCGAAGCCCCTCTCGATTGTCCGGGGCGATGGCCCAGCCCTGGGCTTTGGCGTATTCCTCCAGGGCGGCGATCAGCGCTTCGCCCCGGGCGCGGAAGTCCTCCTCGGTGATGGGAAGCCGCACCTCGGCAGCCTCCACCGGCTCCCGCAGGGGGGCCAGCAGGTCCTCCAAGTCCTTGCCCCCCCGGCGCAGGGTGGCCATTTTGATGAGGATTTTGGTCACCAGGTAGGCGCCGTCATCCAGAAAATGGTTCTCCCCCATGGCGGCATGGCCGCTGGTCTCAATGGCCAGGGGGCAGTCCACCCCTTCTTGGTTCAGGCGCAGGGCCTCGTTGATGACGTTCTTGTACCCCCGCTTAAAGCGGTGGTGTTTCCCGCCCAGGGTGGTTTCAATGTACTCCTTCAGCCCGTCGGAGGTGATGGAGTCCGTGACCACGGTGCCGCCGGGATGGCCCTCCAGGGCAATGGCGGAGGCCAGGGCCACCAACCGGTTGCGGTTGATCTCCTGCCCCCGGTGGTCCACTGCCGCGCCCCGATCCACGTCCGTGTCGAAAATGACGCCCAGGTCGGCGTGGGCGGCCTTTACCGCCTGGCAGATGGAGGCCATGGCCTCCTCATTTTCCGGGTTGGGCACATGGTTGGGGAACATGCCGTCTGGCTCTAAAAACTGGCTGCCAGAGATGTCCGCCCCCAGGGGCTCCAGCACATCGGTGGCGTAGAAGCCCCCGGCGCCGTTGCCGGCGTCCACCACGATGTGCAGGCCCGCCAGGGGATGGCTGTAGTCCGGGGCGTTCACCCCCTCTTGAATGGTGCGCCGCAGCCGGGCAGCGTAGTCCTTCATGTACCCGCAGGGCTCCACAGAGCCGGGGGCTTCCCGTTCCGGATGGGCGCCCTCCTGGGCCAGGGCCAGGATCTCCGTGATGTCCGGGGCGTCCAGGCCCCCCTGGGGGGTGAAGAATTTCAGCCCGTTGCGGTGATAGGGGTGGTGGCTGGCTGTGATCTGCACTGAGCAGTCGCAGGGCAAATCCAGGGTGGCCCAGAACATGGAGGGCGTGGAAGCCAAACCGCAGTCCAGCACCTGAACGCCGTACCGGGCGAATACCCGCTGCAACGCGGCGCTGATGCGGTCCGCGCTGATGCGGGAATCGTGGCCCACCGCCAGTTTCAGTCCGGCGGCAGCCTTGCCCAGGTGTTTTTCGCACCACACCAGAAAGGCCGCCGCAATGGTTTCCACCACTTCATCGGTGAGGGTGACCGGCTCGCCGGGAACGCCCTCCACCGCCACGCCTCGAATGTCCGTGCCGCTTTTCAGTTTGCTGTATTCCATATCAGGGATTCCTCCTTACCTATATTTCTGCTGCCCCATATCCTAGATCCCGCAGCCAGGCTTTCACCTGTTCTAGGTTGGGGCTGCACAGCATGGGCAGGGCCTCCGCCAGGGCGGCGGGGTCCCAGTCCCACCACTTTGCCTCCAAGAGGAGCTGGGTCAGCTGGGGGTCGAACCTGTTTTTCAAGAACCGGGCGGGGTTGCCGCCCACCAGGGTGTAGGGGGCCACGTCCTTCGTCACCACGGAGTAGGCCGCTACGACGGCCCCGTCCCCGATGTGCACCCCGGGCATGACCACGCTCTCCCGGCCCAGCCACACATCGTTGCCCACAACGGTATCCCCCTTGCGGGGCAGCTGGTCCAGGTGGGGCGGGGCGTTTTCCTCCCAGGCGCCGCCAAACACGGCGAAGGGGTAGGTGGTCACGCTGCACAGCCGGTGGTTGGCCGCCCCCATGACGAAGGTGGTGCCGCTGGCCAGGCAGCAGAATTTCCCAATGGTGAGCCTGTCCCCAAACTCCGGGTAGTTGAACAGGATGTTGTTTTTCTCAAAGCCCGTGGGGTCCTGGGGGTCGTCGTAATAGGTGTAGTCCCCAATGGTCACATTGGGGGCCTGCACCACGTTCTTTAAAAAGCAGGATGTCTTGTATGCGTTGGGAAAGACCGCGTTGGGGTCTGGAATCTGCAGTGCCATAAAATAACCTCGTTTCTGTTTGTGATTCACCTCCAGAGCAGAGTTTTCAGGGCAGTGGCCACGGCCCTCTTTTTCCGAAGTTCCTTCATTTCCGTTCACCAGATCTTCAATTGTGTTTGCAGGATAGGGGTCTGTGTTTTGATTTCCCCTCCTGTATCTTATCAAAAATGAAAAAGGGATTCAACGCCTCTGCCAAATTTCCGGCCGTGAAAGAAAAATCCGCGGCCTTTACTGGCGGCTGTTTGGGCGGCAAGCTGCCGCGCCCAAGCCGCGCACATCCCGCTGCGGGACGGGGTCCCTCCTGCGCCCGCGCTTTTCGTTTGCGGCCATTTTTGTCATTTCCCGGTTCATAGCTGCCTGCGCGACATGGGGCCGGCGCAGCCAAACAAGGCGCTTTCCCATCCCCAAAAACCAGGAGCGCGGGCTGCTGAGGGTCCGTTTTTCTCGGGTTCGGCGGGCGGCAAGCTGCCGCGCCCAAGCCGCGCACATCCCGTTGCGGGACAGGGCCCCTCCTGCGCCCGGGCTTTTTGCTGGGAGCTATTTCTTGCCCATAGCCGCCTGCGCGTCTTGCCCCGGCGCAGCCAAACAAGGCGCTTTCCCATCTCGAAAAGCCAGGAGCGCGGGCCGCTGAGGGCCCGTTTTTCTCGGGTTCGGCGGCCTCTAGCCGCCTGCGTGACATGGGACCGGCGCAGCCGGTTGCATCTTCTGGGAGTTTGTGGTATGATAAACACAGCGCAGGCCCTGGGTCCCAGAAAGGGGAGGGGCGGCGCTCCCTGCCGGGACCGGCGGAGACGATACGGAACATAGGCAAAGGAGGAATAAGTATGTCTCCCAAAATGGTAGAACTGCATGACATCGACGTGCCCGCCTTTTTGAAGGTGCTGGACAGCTGCGAGGGTGAAGTGTACCTGATGACCCGGGACGGCGACCGGCTGAACCTGAAAAGCAAGCTGTGCCAGCTGGTGGGCCTGACTGCGTTGATCGAGGGCGGCAAGATCGCCGAGGCCTTCGTCATGTGCGAGAAGGAGTCCGACGAATCCAAGCTGTTCCGGTTCAATCTGTATAAGCACTCGGAGGACGAGGAAGAGTAAAAGTTGCGGGGGGCGGCCGGAAGCGTGTCTTTGGCGCGGGCCGCCCTTTTTTGCGGGAAACCAGCCCCAGCCGCGGGGAAGAAAGGATGCTGTTCCATGCTGACGGAAAAGAAAAAAGAATTTATCGAGTTCATGCTCTCGGCCCAGGTGCTGCGCTTCGGCCACTTTGTCACCAAGAGCGGCCGCAACACCCAATACTTTGTCAACACCGGCAACTATAAGACCGGCGCCCAGCTTTCCCGGCTGGGCAGCTACTACGCCGGGCTTGTGAAGGATACCGTGGGCGGAGAGTTCGAGGCCATGTTCGGCCCGGCCTATAAGGGCATCCCCCTGGCCAGCGCCTGCTCCATCGCCCTGTACAACGACTACGGCATCGACAAGCCCTATTTCTTCAACCGCAAAGAGGTGAAGGACCACGGCGAGGGCGGCGGCACGGTGGGCTACGCCCCCCAGGACGGGGACCGCATCCTCATCATCGAGGACGTGATCACCGCCGGCACCGCCGTGCGGGAGACCATGCCCATTCTGAAGGCCTGCGCCGATGTGCGGGTGCCCCACATGTTCATCAGCGTGGACCGGTGCGAGGTGGGCCACACCCCCGGCAAGACCGCCATTATGGAGGTGGAAGAGGAGTTCGGCGTGAAGGTGCACCCCATCGTCACCGTGGTGGATATCCATGAGTACCTGAAAGAGCAGGGCACCGACCCCGAGCTGCTCAAAGCCATGGAAGGCTATATGGAGCAGTACTGCGTGCTGTAAATTTCTAAAAAGCAAAAAGTTTCCCACAGGGCTTTGGCAGCCTGTGGGAAACTTTTTTATTTCCGGTTGGGTCTCCGCTTGAGGGCCAGCAGTTCCATGTACTCTGCAAAGTTGCTGGTGCCGGTGGGAGAAAACATCACCCATTTCCCGTCGTGATAGGTCTGGGCCGTCTCATACTGGGCGCGGACAGCCGGGGAGAGGCTCTCCCAGATGGCTTCCACTTTGGCCCGCTCCGCTTTCCCAAAGATCACCAGGAATCCCATGCACTGGCTTTTGGCATAGAGGGAGCACAGGGTCTTGCCGCCCCGGCGGTATTTGTACTCGTAGGTCCAGCTTTTGCCGCCGGAGTCCCACAGGCGGTCCATGTCATAGCGCTCCTCGATGGCCTGGCACAGCGCCTGCCAAGCCGCATACAGCGCCGGGCCCAAAAGCTCCTCCAGCATGGCTGGGGTGGGGATGGTTTTCAGCATAGCGTTCCTCCGCAGGGTTCAGTGGGGTTTGTGCCGCCGCCCCTTGCGCTTGCCCAGCTGCCGCAGGGGGCTTTGGGCATTGGCGATGATGTGGTCCACAAAGTGGAGCAGGGCCAGCATCATCACAATGGCGAACAGCAGCATGGGGGCCAGGGCGATGAGCATGGGCATGGTCAGGTTTGTCAGGGCGAAGAAGTCCCGCAGGAAAAGCAGCGAGGCCACAAAGCCGGAGAGCAGCACCCCGAACAGGGCGCCCCGCAGGCCGTTGAAGGGGGTGCTCACCTTAAAGAGCATGATAAAGCCCGTCAGGCAGGTGAGGATTACCGCCAGGGTGGACATATCCGGGTTGGAAAGGCCCAAGGGCTCGCTGAGGGCGCACAGCAGCACGATGTTGGCGGTCATGGTCAGGGCCGCCGGGATGCTCTGGCGGATGACGTTTAAGATGAATTTGCCCCGCAGCCGCTCTTTGTTGGGCTCTAAGGCCAGGATGAAGGAGGGTGTGCCGATGGTCAGGGTGGAGATCAGCGTCTGCTGCACCGGCTGGAAGGGGTAGCTGTAGTTGATGAAGATGAACAGCACGGCGATCAGCGCCGAGAAAATGGTCTTGGAGAGGAACAGGGCGCTGGAGCGCTGCAGGTTGTTGATGGACCGGCGGCCCTCCTGCACCACCACGGGCATGGAGGCGAAGTTGGAGTCCAGCAGCACCAGGCTGGAGACGGTGCGGGCCGCGTCGCTGCCGGAGGCCATGGCGATGGAGCAGTCCGCCTCCTTCAAGGCCAGCACGTCGTTGACGCCGTCGCCGGTCATGGCCACCGTGTGGCCCTGGGCCTTCAGCGCCTTGACGAAGCTGAGCTTCTGCTGGGGGGTCACCCGGCCGAAGACGGAGTACTCACTCACCGCCCGGCGGATGTCCTCCTCGGTGCGCAGGGTGGTGGCGTCCACATACTTGTCCGCGTTTTCCAGCCCCGCCTTCCGGGCGATGTTGGCCACGGTGACGGCGTTGTCCCCGGAGATGACCTTCAAATCCACCCCCTGGTCGGCAAAGTACCGCAGGGTGCGGGGGGCCTCCCGGCGGATCTTGTCGCTCAAGAGCACCAGGCCCATGAGCTCCAGCTTCTCCGGCAGCTCTTTGTCCGCAAAAGGCTGGGGGCTGCGGGCCAGCAGCAGCACCCGCTGCCCCTGCTGGGAGTAGCCCTCCACCTGGTCCCGGATGGCGGAAAAGCCATCGCCCAGGATAAATTCCCCCGCGCCCATGACGTAGGAGCCCCGGCCGGGGAAGAAAGCGCCGCTCCATTTGCGGGCGGAGGAGAAGGGCACCAGGTCCCTGGCCCGCCAGGGGCTTGGCTCTGGAAAGCGCTCCTGAATGGCCAGGGAGGTGGGGTTGCCGTCGCTGAGGTTGGAGACCAGGGCCGAGAGGGCGGCGGCCATGTCCTGCTCCGAAACGCCCGCAAAGGGCACCAGCTCGTCCACCTGCATGGTGCCCTCGGTGATGGTGCCGGTCTTGTCCAGGCACAGGGTGTCCACCCGGGCCAGGGTCTCCACGCAGTACAGGTCCCGCACCAAAGTCTTGCGGGCGGAGAGCTTCACCACGCTGACGGCAAAGCACACGCTCACCAACAGCACCAGCCCCTCGGGAATCATGCCCACCATGGCGGCGGTGGTGCTCACCACCGAGTTCTGCAGGGTGTCCCCCAGCACGAAGAACTGCTTCCAGAACAGCAGGGCCCCAATGGGCAGAATGCCGAAGCCCACCCACTTGACGATGCGGTCGATAGAGTCCATGATCTCGGAGTTGCGCTTTTTAATGTACTTGGCGTCCCCGGCGATCTTGGTGGCGTAGTTCTCCGCGCCCACATGCTCCACCTGGGCGCGGACATTGCCGCTGACCACAAAGCTGCCGGAGAGCAGGCTGTCCCCCGGCCGCTTGAGAATGGGGTCCGATTCCCCGGTGATGAGGGACTCGTTGACCTCGCACTCCCCGGCGGAGACGATAGCGTCGGAACAGATCTGGTTCCCCGCCGAGAGCACCAGGATGTCGTCCAAAACCACCTGCTCCACGGGGATCTCCTTTTTCACGCCCTCCCGCAGGACAGCGGCCTTGGGGGCGGAGACGATGGAGAGCTTGTCCAGGGTGCGTTTGGCCCGGATGCTCTGGAAGGAGCCGATGAAGATGTTGGCGAAAATAACCCCCAGGAACACCGCGCTGCGGAAGGAGCCCACCAGGATGACCGCGGCGGCCAGGGCAAAGTTGAGGATGTTGAAGAAGGTGAACACGTTCTCCCGGATGATCTGGCCCTCGGTTTTGGTTTTGATTCCGCTGATGCCGTTGTGCAGGCCCTGCTGCACCCGCTGCCGCACCTGTTCTCCCGAGAGGCCCACCCGCGGGTCGGGGTGGAAGCGCCCCACCGGTGCGGCACGGCGGGCAGGCGAAGGCGCGGCCCGGCGTGGTTCGCGGTCTCGATTCAAACGGATTCCCCCTTTTCGTTCCAGTGAATATATCCAGTATACACCATGAAATAGCCGTTTCCAAGCAAGTGCGGGCCATATTTTCAGAAAATTTCCGCTTTTCCACAATTTCAGAGCACCGGGCCTCCCGCAGCTTCCAAAATATAGCCAAAAAGCGGCGGCAGATCCCCCCGCAAACGGCAAAAAACCAGGTTTTCCGCGGCCTGCGGGGATTTGACAGGAACGCTGGAAAAGAATATAATGCAGGCAAGATCGCTTTCGTAACATGATTCTTTAGAAGGTATAGAAAGGATGTTTCACACATGGCTGGCAAAAAAACAGCGGAATTTATGATCGTGAACCGCAGAAGCGGTAAGGCCCTGCAGGCCACCGGCCTGGACAACGGCCTGGTCGTGGAGCAGAGAGAGCCTGTTAAGGCCGACGCCCAGATCTGGACCTCTGTGGAGGCAGAGGGCGGCGTCAAGCTTTTCAACAAGGCTTGCGGCAAGGTTTTGGATGTGATGCAGGGCGGCACCGCCGACGGCACCTGGGCCCAGACCTGGGAAGATGTGGGCGGCGAAAGCCAGCTGTGGCAGCTGGTCAACGTGAGCTCTACTTATAAGAAGATCGTCAACGTGCACTCCGGCAAGGCGCTGGACATTGTGGACATGAGCAGTGAGGACGGCGCCCCCGCCCAGATTTGGGAGAGCGTAGAGGGCGAGGGCCAGCAGTGGAAGTTTGTCTCCACCCAGGAGAAGGCCCCTGCCAAGACCGTGCGCAAGACCGCCCCGAAGAAGGCGGCCCCCAAGGCGGAGGAGAAGGCTGTGGAAAAGGCCGCTCCCGCCAAGCGCGCCCCCCGCAAGGCCGCGGAGAAAAAGGCCGCCGCTCCCAAAGCGGTGGAGGCCAAGGCGGAGGAGAAGGCCCTGAAGGCAGAGCCCGCCAAGGCCATGAAGAAGCAGGAAGAGGCCCCCAAGGCCCTGCAGAAGGCGGAGCCCGCCTCTAAGAAGCCTGCCGCGCCCGCCAGCAAGGCGAAAAAGTAAGATGGAAAAAGAGGACGGTCCCCCTGCGGGGACGGTCCTTTTTGCTTGGGCCCGCCCTTTTTTCGGGGTTTTTCCATTTACAAGAGGGCGGAAAAACGGTATGATAAGGGTAAGAGATTTTCCTGGAAAGGTGGTTTTCTATATGGCGGACCTTGTTTCAATGGGCGAGCTCCTGATCGACTTTACCCCCGTGGGGGAGACGGAGGACGGAAGGCTCCTCTTTGCCCGCAATCCGGGGGGCGCCCCCGCCAACGTGGCGGTGCAGGCCCACCGGGCCGGGGTGAGCGCCGGCTTTCTGGGCCGGGTGGGCCTGGATATGTTCGGCGGTTTCCTGGTGGACACCTTGAAGGGCTGCGGCGTGGACACCCGGGGCCTCTCGCAGGACCCGGACTACGCCACCACCCTGGCCTTTGTGCAGCTGAGCCCCGAGGGCGACCGGGACTTCAGCTTTTACCGCAACCCTGGCGCGGACACCCGCCTCTCCTTTGCGGAGACGGACCTGTCCATTGTGGAGGAGTGCAAGCTGCTGTGCTTCGGCTCTCTGCTGCTGACGGCGGAGCCTTCCCGCAGCGCGGTGCACCAGCTGGTGGACCACGCCCGCGCGCTGGGGAAGATCACCGCCTATGACCCCAACTGGCGCCCGCCCCTGTGGAAGGGCCGCGAGGCGGAGGGTGTGGCCCAGATGAAGAGCCTGGTGCCCAAGGCGGACATTATGAAAATCTCTGGGGAGGAGCTGGAGCTTCTCACCGGGAAAGAAGTGGTGGAAGAAGGGGCCTGGGCCCTGTTGGAGCAGGGGGTCTCCCTGGTGGTGGTCACCTTGGGCGCCCGGGGCTGCAAGGCCTTCGCGCCCGGCCTCACCCTGGAAAAGCCCACCTATGACACCAAGGTGAAGGACACCACCGGCTCTGGCGACAGCTTCTTCGGGGCGCTGCTGGCCAAGGTGATCCTTTCTGGGAAGCGGCCGGACCAGCTCTCTCCGGAGGAGCTGGGGGATTTCCTGGACTTCGCCAACGCGGCTGGGTCCACCTGCGCCACCAAGACCGGGGCCATCCCCGCCCTGCCCACCACGGAGGAGATTGAGGCCTGCCGGAAGAGCGTGCCCCTGCTCCACGTGTAAAGCGAGAACCCCAGATGTAGAACGCGCGCAAAAAGCCTGTCCCCCTTCCCGGGAGGACAGGCTTTTTCTGTTTTCTATTTCGTGCGCAGGGAGGGCACGCTTTTCGATGGGAGGGCCTTACGGCTTTTTCTCCCCGGGGTTTTCCAGATACTCCTCCACCCGGTAGCGGGGGCGGGCCTTTACCTCGCTGTAGATCTTGCCGATATAGCCCCCAACAACCCCCAGGCAGAGCATCTGCAGGCCACCCAAAAGCCAGATGGAGCAAACAATGGCGGTCCAGCCTGTGACGGCCCAGCCGGCAAAGTAGGAGATCAGGGCGTAGAGCAGGCCGAGAATGCTCAGCACCGAGATGAGGATGCCCAGGTTGGAGATCAGCTTTAGGGGCTTAACGCTGAAGCTGGTGATGCCGTCCAGGGCGAAGGAGAGCATCTTTTTCAGGGGGTACTTGCTCTCTCCGGCAAAGCGCTCGTGGCGGTCGTAATAGACGTAGTCGCTGCGGTAGCCGATCAGCGGCACAATGCCCCGCAGGAACAGGTTGACCTCCCTGTACTCAGAGAGGGCCTCCAGGGCGCGCTTGCTCATCAGGCGGTAGTCCGCGTGGTTAAACACCACATCCACGCCCAGCAGCTGCATTACCTTGTAAAAGCCCTCGGCGGTGGTGCGCTTGAACCAGGTGTCCGTGTCCCGCTTGTTCCGCACGCCGTAAACCACGTCGCAGCCCTCTTGGAACTTCTTTACAAACTGGTCCAGGGCGTCGATATCGTCCTGCAGGTCCGCGTCCATGCTGATGGCGGCGTCACACCGGGGCATGGCGCTCATCAAGCCGCAGAGCAGGGCGTGCTGGTGGCCCCGGTTGTGGCTGAGCTTTACCCCCTCTACCCAGGGGTTTTCCCGGTTGAATTGGGAGACCAGCTCCCAGGTTCTGTCCTTGCTGCCGTCATCCACATAGAGGATGCGGCTCTTCTCTCCGATAAGGCCGGCGGCCCGCATGGCGTTGAGCTTGTCCGTCATGCGGCGGGTGGTTTCGGGCAGCACGGCCTCCTCGTTGTAGCAGGGGATGACAAAATATACGGTGGCTTCCATACGATCTCTCCTTTATTCCAAGGACCTTTGGTCCGGGTCGTTGACGGGCGGCGCCTCATCGCCGGGCGGGGGAGGGGCCTCCTTGGGGGGCGGGTCCTCTTCCGGCACGGCGGCTTTCCGCTGCACATGGGGCGTCATGGCCCCGGGGCGCCGGAAGGAGGCGTGGCGGCTTTTGGCGTACTGAGAGAACCGGCCCACCCGCAGCATGCTGGGCCCCCGCTGGGGCTGGGGCCGGGGGCGCACCCGGTTCATCAGGGTGAGGTAGGCCACCAGCACCGCCAGGGACACCAGGGTGATGCCAAAGCCCAGGGCCAGGCCGGGCGTGTGATAGGTGAACTCAATGGTGACGCTTTCCCCCTCGGGGACCACCACGGCCATAAAGCCCACGTTCACCCGTTCAATGGCGGCGGGCTCCCCGTTGACGGTGGCGCTCCAGCCCGCCTCGTAGGGCACGCTGAAGAAGATGAGCTGCTCCTTGTCAGAGTCCAGCTGGGCGGTGAAGCCGGTGTTGGTGTATTGGAAGGAGGAGCAGGCAGAGGCGGCCCGGTCCTGGCAGTCCTGCAAATAGCCCTCCTCGTTGAAGACGCGCATATCCTCGGGCAGGTGCTCCAGAATGCCCTCGTAATAGGGCACCCGGTCATCCTCGATGACCACGGCCCGCAGCATGCTGAGCTCCCGGTCGCCAATGGTGTCCTCGCCGCCCTCGCTCAGGGCGTTGTACTCGCTGCGGGTGATGTAGTAGTCATAGGAGAAGCCCATGGGGATATAATACTGGTTCTCCCAAATGTCAAAGCCGTTGGCGTTGCCGTAATAGGCAAAGCCGGGCATAGAGGGGTTGGAGGAATCCTCCCCCGCAAAGTAAGCGTCGTCGTGGTCGTCGTCAAACAGCCAGTGCACGCTTAAAAGCCCGCGAATGCCGTAATGGGCCGTGGTGGGCCGGGAGGCCACGTCCCGCTGCACGCCGATGGAGTCGTAAAACTCCATCAAAGAGCCGGGCACCACGCTGTGGAAGGCCTGGATGGTGGGGATTTCCCAGAACATGCCGGCGTTGTCCAGGGACTCGTAAAAGTCCGAGCGGCACTTCTGCAGGTCCGCCAGGTCGATGTCCTTTCCGCCGTTGAGGGAATAGGGGATCAAATGGTCCCAGGTGTACTCCGACTGTGTCTTGCCCAGGGCGATGAAAAAGATGGAGTAGAACACCGAGACCAGGGAGACCCCAATGAGGGTAGAGCGGAAAAAGGCCTTTTTGTGCCTGCGGCAGAAGCAGAACAGGTACACCACCCCCGCCAGGGAGACCAGGGCGATGGCCACATAGCTCCAGAAGCGGGTGGGGTAGTCCTCCAGGCCAAAGGTGACCGTCTCCTGGCCGTCGGTGGTCTCCAGGGTGGGCATAAAGCCGATGACCACCGTAATGGCCAGGGTGATGACCAAACACCAGGTGATGGAGCGCTTCCAGTTGACGCGCTCGTTTTCCAGGGCCAGCACCGTGGCCATGGCCATCATCAGGGTGAGCATGTAGTACCACCGGGCGTAAAAGGAGCTGTTCATCATCTGGAAGGAGGAGTTCAGGAAGGGCACCACCGCCATAAGGAACAGGACCCACAGCAGCTTTTTCAGCCAGTGCTTGCGCCGCAGCTGTAGCCAGCCAATCACCCCCGTCATGCCAAAGAGGGGCAGCCACGCCCCCAGAGAGGCCCACTTAGAGCCGGAGTCCGGGGTGAAATTGGGCCGGGCGGGCAAGTCCGGCGGGAAGAAGAAACAGCTGAGAATGTGCAGGTAGCGCTGGTTCTGGTTGTAGAGCACGGCGTTCCAGCCGTTGATGTAGCTGGAGGTGCGGTAGTTCTGCACCACCACCAGCACCGAGGGCACCAGCAGCACGCAGGCAAGCCCCAGCCCCAGCACGGCCTCCAGGGCCAGCAGCAGGAAATCCTTTAGGGAGATGCGCCAGCTTTTGCACAGCAGCCGCAGGAAGAAGTAGATGACCGTAAAGGTGACCATGCCCACGAAGAAGTAGTAGTTCACCACGCAGCAGGCGGCCACCGCCAGGGCGAACAGGCCCCGGCGGCGGGTGGCCATGTACTCATCCAGGGCGGCCAGCAGCAGGGGGAAGAAGACGATGGCCTCGTGGAAATGGTTGAAAAAGATATTGTAAATGGAAAAGCCCGAAAAGGCGTAAAGCACCGCCGCAATCAGGGCGGAGTCCCGGTTTTTGGTGTAGCGGTGGATGTAGACATAGCCGGTAAGGGTGGCGCAGGCAAACTTTAAAATGAGCAGCGGCCCCATCAAATACTGCACCCATTCCGAGGGGAAGGGGATGGTCAGCCAGAAGAAGGGGCTGCCCAGCAGGTAGAAGCTGTAAGAGCCGATGAAGTTGGCGCCCAGGTCTGTCAGGTGGCTCCACCCCAGGTTGCCAGAGCGCACGGCGTCGTGGGCCAGGCGGTAAAAGGGCACCTGCTGGACGTTGAAGTCCCCGTAAAAGAGGAAGCGGCCCCCGTCCACCACAATAAAGGGGATGAACACCAAAAAGGAGAGGCCAAGCCCCAGGAAAAAGGCTTTCAGAAAGTAGTTGTTCCGAAAGCCCCCTTTTTTTTCTTTGAGAGATTCCATAAAAGCGCGTACCTCCGAACCGGATTCAGGCAAGGCGGGGCGCCCGCCTGCCTATAAGTACTCCCATTATAGCACAGAAACCAGGGGGGATAAAGCACTTTTTCGGCGGAAAGGCCCTTGGGGCAAAAGAAGAAAGAAAAAGATTGCAATTTGGTAACAAAAGAGGGGGAAAATATTGTATAATAAAAAAGTCCGGCGAGAACCCCTTGCCGGGAGCTGTGAAACCATAGAAGGGAGGGAGCCCGCTTGTACCCGTTTTTCGCCATGCTTTCCCGCATGAAATACATCAACCGCTGGGGCTTGATGCGCAACACCCGCAGCGAGAACATCTGCGAGCACAGCCTGGAGGTGGCGCTGATTGCCCACGCCCTGGCCACAGTGGGCAACCAGAAGTTCGGCAAAAGCTACAACCCAGAGCGGGCCGCCCTGCTGGCCGTGTTCCACGACGCGCCGGAGATCATCACCGGGGACATGCCCACGCCGGTGAAGTACCACTCTGAGGAGATCCGCAGGGCTTACGGCGAGGTGGAGGACATGGCGGCAGAGCACCTGGTCTCCATGCTGCCAGAGGAGCTGCGGGAGGAGTACCGGAAGATCATGACCATGAACGGCCCCCAGGACGAGGCCTTAAAGCCCCTGGTGAAGGCGGCGGACAAGATCTCCGCGGTCATCAAGTGCGTGGAAGAGCGCATCAGCGGCAACCGGGACTTCTCCAAGGCGGAGCAGACCATCACCCAGGCCATCCGGGACATGGGGCTGCCAGAGGCGGACTACTTTATGGACCAGTTCCTGCCCAGCTACGGCCTGACCATTGAGGAGCAGGACTACACCCGGGAGGCGGGCCTGAAATTTTCGGAGAGCTCCCAGCTGGTGTTTTCCAAGGTGCTGCCGGAGAAGGGGCCCCGGAAAAAGAAGCGGGGCTGAAGCACCGGCCGGCTCTTGCCCAAAACACAGGGGGCAGGGCCGGAGAAATGGAAATGGACAAGTGAGCCAAAAACCCAGTGTTTATGCGGGTTCCGGCATTTGACCACATGGACGATTAAAGTGGTAACGAATTAACTTGTTAAAGTAAAATCCCAGTAAGGACGGGGCTCTCTCTAGGAGGAAAATGCAGGAAATGGATGAGCGCGCTTCAAATCGCGCGCCAAAAAGCCCTTCACTTGCCCATGTGGTCAAGTGCCAGAGGCCGCTTGGAACCTAAAGATTCTCTTCACTTGTCCATTTCCCCACCTTCGGCCCTGCTGGAAAAAATTGAAGGATATAGGGAGGAACGATTCATGGGTGGCGCTTTCTTGGTGCCACACCGGCCGGGAAAAGCGGGGCAAGCCCCTGTTTCCCTATATTTTTCCGGCGCTGCGCGCTTTAGGGTCGTGGGACGCTGGTCTCACCTGCCGGTTCGGTCAGCGCAGGTCGTTTGCCACCGGCAAACTGCGCCCCACACCCTGCAAGCCTTTTGAAAGAAGGCAAGTACGTCCTGCGGACGTACAACGAAAACTTTACGTGTCCCTACCTCACTCTATTTAGAAAAATCAGGAGATCACATCATGCGTATCGGCAACATTGAGATCACGGGCCGGGCGGCCCTGGCCCCGATGGCGGGGGTCACCGACGCCGCCTACCGCCGCCTGTGCGCGGAGTTTGGCGCGGCCTACACCGTCACGGAGATGGTCAGCGCCAAGGCCATTCCATACAGCTATGAAAAGACCGCCCGGCTGGCGGATACCTCGGGAGACCGGGGACCGGTGTTCCTGCAGCTTTTTGGCAGCGACCCCTTCGACTTTGGCCTGGCGGCCCGCAAGGCGGCGGAGTCCGGCCCGGCGGGCATTGACATCAACATGGGCTGCCCCGTGCCCAAGGTGGCGGGCAACGGCGCGGGCAGCGCCCTGATGAAGGACCCCTCCAAGTGCGCCGCCATTGTGGCGGCGGTGAAGCGGAACACGGACCTGCCCGTCACCGTGAAGATCCGGGCCGGGTGGGACAAGGACCACAAAAACGCCGTGGAGGTGGCCAAGGCCTGTGAGGAGGCGGGGGCTGCCGCCATTGCGGTCCACGGCCGGACGAAAGACCAGATGTACATGGGCCAGGCGGACTGGGACATCATCCGCCAGGTGAAGCAGGCGGTGCAGGTGCCGGTCATCGGTAACGGGGATGTGACCGACGGCCCCTCTGCCGCCCGGCTGCTGGCGGAGACCGGCTGCGACCTGGTGATGGTGGGCCGGGGCGCCCTGGGGAACCCCTGGGTGTTCCGGCAGATCAACGCCTATCTCACCGATTCCTGCACCCTCATCCCCCCGCCGGGGGCAGCGGAGCGCATTGTGGTCATCAAACGCCACATGGACGCCCTCTGCGCCCTGAAAGGGGAGGACCGGGCCCTGCGGGAGGCCCGCAAGCATGTGGGGTGGTATCTCCACGGCCTGCGGGGGGCGGCCCAGTTCCGCCGCCGGGCGGGAGAGCTGTGCACACTGGCGGATTTGGACCAGCTGCTGGCCCATGTGTACGCGGCAAACCAAGGGGAAGGATAGTCCCTGTATTGTATTGTGAAAAGGAGCCCCACGTTATGAAACTATTAGTATTGGACGGCAACAGTATTTTGAACCGGGCCTTTTACGGCATCAAGCTGCTCACCACCAAGGCCGGGGACTTTACCAACGGCATTTACGGCTTCCTCACCATGCTGAAAAAGCTGCTGGACGAGACCACCCCCGGCGGGGTGGCCATCGCCTTTGACCGCAAGGCCCCCACCTTCCGCCACAAGGCCTACGCCGGGTACAAGGCAAACCGCAAGGGCATGCCGGAGGAGCTGGCCCAGCAGCTGCCGGTGCTGCAGGAGCTGCTCACCGATTTGGGCTACCGCATTGTCTCCTGCGAGGGGTGGGAGGCCGACGACATCCTGGGCACCCTGGCCGCCGCCTGTGAGCGGGAGGGCAGCCAGTGCCTCATCGCCACCGGGGACCGGGACAGCCTGCAGCTGGTGTCTGACTCCACCTCGGTGCGGCTGGCCACCACCAAGTTCGGCCAGCCCCAGGTCACCCTCTACGACGTGGAGAAGATCCAAGAGGAGTACGGCGTCACCCCCCGCCAGATGATCGACCTGAAGGCCATCCAGGGGGATTCCTCCGACTGCATCCCCGGGGTGGCGGGCATTGGCCCCAAGGGCGCCGGGGAGCTTATCCAGAAGTTTGGCAGCCTGCAGTATCTCTACGACCACCTGGAGGAGCTGGACATCAAGCCCGCCATGAAGGCCAAACTGGAGAAGTCCAGGGACAACGCCTTTTTGAGCTACGATTTGGGCACCATCCGCCGGGACGCCCCCATCGACACGGACCTTTCCCACTATGAAAAGGGGGAGGGCGACCCCCAGAAGGCCGCCGCCCTGATGGTGAAGCTGGAGCTGTTCTCCCTGCTGGACAAGTTCGGCCTGTCCTTAAACGCCCAGCCCCAGGAGGACGCCCCCGCCGCGGAGCGCCCCGGCCAGAAAGACTATGAGGACGGCGCCCCCCTGCTGCCCATGCTGGAGGACGCGGGAGAAGCATATTTCTACGCCCAGTGGGAGGCGGGGGAGCTGGTCAGCCTGGTGTTTGCCCACAAGGGGGAGGTCCACCGGGTAAAGCCGGACGAGGCTTTCCTGCGGGCCTTCTTCAAAAATGACCGCATCCAGAAATACACCTATGACACCAAGCTCCTCCACCGCCGGGCCCTGGAACTGGGCTGCAAGATGGAGGCCGTCCGCATGGACACGGCCCTGGCGGGGTATCTTTTGAACCCCTCTGCCTCCGGCTACGACGTGGAGCGCCTCTGCGCCGAGTACGGCGTGGCCCTGGCAGATTTTGAGGAGCCGGAGCTGCGCTTTGGGGCGGCCATGCCGGGGCTGTGCCAGGCCCTGGAACAGGCCATCGCGGAGAACAGCCAGCAGGAGCTGCTGGAGGCCATCGAGATCCCCCTCAGCTTTGTGCTGGCCCAGATGGAGCACATCGGCTTCTATGTGGACAAGGAGAGCATCCAGGCTTACGGCAAGGAGCTGGAGGCCCAGGTGAACCAGCTCCACGGCGAGATCATTGAAGAGGTGGGGTACGAGTTCAACATCAACTCCCCCAAGCAGCTGGGAGAGGCGTTGTTCGGCAAGCTGGGCCTGCCCCACGGGAAAAAGACCAAGAGCGGCTGGTCCACCAACGCCGACGTGCTGGAGGAGCTGCGGCTGCTCCACCCGGTGGTGGACAAGGTGCTGCGCTACCGCACCGTGGCCAAGCTGAAATCCACCTACTGCGACGGGCTGCTGAAGGTCATCGGCCCGGACGGGCGGGTGCACTCCACCTTCAACCAGACGGAGACCCGCACCGGGCGCATCTCCAGCGCCGAGCCCAACCTGCAGAACATCCCCGTGCGCACCCCCATCGGCCGGGAGCTGCGGAAGTTCTTCGCCTCGGAGCACGGCCTGCTGGTGGACGCGGACTACTCCCAGATTGAGCTGCGGGTGCTGGCCCATGTGGCGGATGACGCCGCCATGAAGGAGGACTTTTTAGAGGGGCGGGACATCCACACCGCCACGGCGGCCCGCGTGTTCCAAATGCCCGTGGACATGGTCACCAAGGACATGCGCTCCAAGGCCAAGGCCGTCAACTTCGGCATCGTCTACGGCATTGGAGCCTTCTCCCTGTCCAAGGATATCGGCGTCACCCGCAAAGAGGCGGACGACTATATCAAGGAGTACCTGAAAAACTACTCCGGCGTGGACGCCTATATGAAGCGGGTGGTGGAACAGGCCAAAGAGCAGGGCTATGTGGAGACCCTTTTCGGCCGGCGGCGCTATCTGCCCGAGCTGAAAAGCGGCAACTTCAACATGCGGGCCTTTGGGGAGCGGGTGGCCCGGAACATGCCCATCCAGGGGGCGGCGGCGGACATCATCAAAATCGCCATGATCCGGGTCAGCGACCGCCTGGCCCGGGAGGGCCTGCAGGGCAGGCTCATCCTCCAGGTCCACGACGAACTCATCGTGGAGTGCCCCCCAGAGGAGCGGGAGCAGGTGGAGCGCATCCTCCAAGAGGAGATGGAGGGGGCGGTGAGCCTCTCCGTGCCCATGGTGGCGGAGGCGGGCTCTGGCCGCACCTGGTTCGAGGCCAAGGAGTGAGCCCATGGAGGAGATGTGCTTTTGCTGCCCCCTGTGCGGCGGGCCCCTGGCCCGGCAGGAGCACCGGGCGGTGTGCCCCCAGGGCCACAGCTTCGACGTGGCCCGCCAGGGGTATGTGCACCTGCTGCCGGTGAACAAGATGCACGCCAAGCTCCCGGGGGACAGCCGGGAGATGGTGGAGAGCCGCCGCCGCTTTTTGGAGGCGGGCTATTATGAGCCCTTCCGGCAGGCTTTGTGCCGCCTGGCGGCAGAGTGCGCTTCCCAGCTGGGGAGCCCGGCCGGGGAAGGGCTGTTCCTCTGTGACGCCGGCTGCGGGGAGGGCTACTACACCGCCGGGCTGGGGAAGGCCCTGCCCCGGGCCCGGGTCTGCGGGTTCGATATCTCCAAGCTGGCGGTAAAGGCCGCCGCGGGAAGGCACAAGGGCATCCCCTTTGCGGTGGCCAGCTCCTTTGCCATCCCCCTGGGGACGGGGAGCGTCCACCTGCTGACAGATGTGTTCTCCCCCCTGGCACAGGCGGAGTTTGCCCGGGTGGTGAAGCCCGGGGGCTTCTTCCTCTACGCGGTGCCGGGGGAGAGGCACCTGTACGGCCTGAAAGAGATCCTGTATGAGGCGCCCTATGAGAACCCCCACCGGGAGACGGCCTATGAGGGCTTCCGCTTTGTCCGGCGGGAGCAGGTCCGGGATGTGATCTCCCTCCCGGATGGGGAGGCGGCCATGGACCTGTTCGCCATGACCCCCTATTATTGGAAAACCGGCGTGGAGGGCGTAAAGCGCCTGCAAGAGGCCGGGGCCTTCCAAACGGAGATCGCCTTTGACTTTTTGGTGTATGAGAGAATATAACGCCGGGCCCGGCCCGGATGGCCTTATAGAAAGGAAGAGATTGGATTGAAAATCTTGTTTGTGTGCACCGGCAACACCTGCCGGAGCCCCATGGCGGAGGGGATCTTCCGCAAGATGATGCAGGAGCGGGGCATGGAAGAGCGGGTGCTGTGCCAAAGCGCGGGGCTTTCGGCGGTGGACGGCATGCCCGTTTCAGAAAACGCGGTGGCTGCCTGCCGGGAGATTGGGGTGGATATCTCCGAGCACACCGCCCGGCGCATTACGGGGGAGGAGCTGCCTGTGTGGGACCTGTACTTCCCCATGTCCAAGACCCACGGCTACATACTGGGCCAGGCAGGCGTGCCCCAGACAAAGATCTACATTCCCAAGTACATTGCCGACCCCTATGGAGGGGACCTGGAGGAGTACCGGGCCTGCCGGGACAAGCTCTGCCAGCAGCTGGAGACCTTTTACGAGGACTTTGTCACCCGGCTGCTGGTGTTTGACAACACCCTGCAGCCCCCTCCCTTCCAAAGGGGGAACCGGCCCCAGCCCTGACAAGGGCCCATCCCTTGAGCCCAGGAACGCGCTGCCGCTGCGCCGCAGAACCTTGCGGCAGCAGGGTGGCGCGTTCTTTGCGCTGGGGGGCGGCTTCTCAGAAATTTGCCGCCCTTCCTTGAGTTTTGCCGCCCCACAGTTTATAATAGCTGTGTTGCACATGGAAACCCGCAGAGTGTGGAAAGGATAGAAGAGGAGACCTATGCAGATTGTAAAAATGGAGAAGGAGCACTGTGAGATTCTGGCGGAGCTGGAAAAGCTCTGCTTCTCCCGCCCCTGGAGCCGGAAGGCTTTGGAGGACGAGGTGGCCAATCCCCGGGCCTATTTTGTCACCGCCGTGGACGGGGACAAGATTCTGGGCTATGGGGGCATGCACTGCTCCCACATGGAATGCTACATCGACAACATCGCCGTGTTCGGCCATCACCGGCGCAAGGGGGTGGGCTCGGCCATTGTGGAGGCGCTGGCCGCAGAGGCCCGGCGCCAGCGGGCCGAGTTCATCTCCCTGGAGGTGCGCCCCTCCAACCGGGCGGCGGTGGGGCTTTACACCAAGCTGGGCTTTGCGGAGGAGGGCCGCCGCCGGAACTTTTACAACGACCCCACCGAGGACGCCCTCATCCTCACCCGGCGGTTTCCCAAGGAGGGTGAAGCATGATCCTGTTAGGCATTGAAAGCTCTTGCGACGAGACCGCCGCCGCCCTGGTGGAGGACGGCAGAACCATCCTTTCCTCTGTAATCGCCTCTCAGGTGGAGGAGCACAAGATCTATGGGGGCGTGGTGCCGGAGATCGCCTCCCGCCGCCACAGCGAGGCCATTGTGGGCGTGGTGCAGGAGGCTCTTTCCCAGGCGGGCAAGTCCCTTGCGGACCTGGACGGCATTGCGGTCACCTATGCCCCGGGGCTGATCGGGGCCCTGCTGGTGGGGGTGAACTTCGCCAAGGGGTTGGCCCTCTCCACGGGCCTGCCCTTGATCCCGGTGCACCACCTGCGGGGGCACATCGCCTCTAACTATTTGAGCAGCCCGGGGCTGGAGCCCCCCTTTTTGTGCCTGGTGGTGTCGGGGGGCCATTCCCATATCGTCCAGGTAGAGGACTATACAAAGCTGAAAATTTTGGGCCGCACCCGCGATGACGCCGCGGGAGAGGCTTTTGATAAGGCTGCGAGAGCTATGGGCATCCCCTACCCCGGCGGCGTGGAGATGGACCGCATCGCCGAGGAGGGGAACCCCAACGCCTACAAGCTGCCCCACCCCCATGTGGAGGGCGCGCCCCTGGACTTCAGCTTTTCCGGCCTGAAAACCGCCGTGCTGAACCTTTTGAACAACGCCCGGCAAAAGGGAGAGGAGATCTCCGTGCCGGATCTGTGCGCCTCCTACCGGCGGGCGGTGGTCTCCTGCCTGACGGAGAACTTCTTCCAGGCCGCGGAGATGACCGGCGCCAAGACCCTGGCCGCCGCCGGGGGCGTCTCCGCCAACCGGCTGCTGCGCCGGGAGCTGGAGCGCCTGGCCGGGGAGAGGGGCTTAACCCTCTACCTGCCGGACAAGTCCCTGTGCGGGGACAACGCCGCCATGATCGCCTCCCAGGGCTATTACGAGTTCCTGGCGGGGAACACCGCGGGCATGGATTTAAACGCCTGTGCCCAGCGCACCATTGAGTGAGGAGGCGGGTAGGATGAAAAAGCGGTTGTATGCCCTCCTCTGCGCCTGCCTTTTGGGCCTGTGCCTTTCCGCCTGCGGCGGGCAGGATGGGATCTCCAGCGCCGCGCCTCAAAGCCAGGAGAGCGAGGCTGCCCCGCCCCAGAGCCAGAGCCTCCCGGAGGAGAGCCCGGCCTCGGAAGCGCCAGCTTCCAGTGGGGCGCAAAGCGAGGGGGAGCAGAGCTCCCAGGAGGCTGCGCTGGTTTTGGTGCAGCAGGATTCCGGGGCGGAGGCGGGCTACGAGCCCACCCTCACCCTGTACCAGGACGGCAGCTTCCAGCTGGCCGCCACCTTCTATGACGGCACCGCCCTCATCACCGGGACCTACACCCAGGAAGGGGGCGCCTATGTGCTGGCCCCTACGGAAAGCACCGCCCAGGGCGTGGCGGGCAGCGACGTGGGAGAGATGCGCCTTTCCCCCAGCGGGGAGGGCTATACCTATTCCGGCGGGCAGCTGGGGCTCACCTTTGACGGGGCCTCTTTCCTGCCGGAAGGAGCTTGAGGGAGATGGGAACGATGCTCACAGGCGGAGAGATTATGGTGAAATGTTTGGAGGCAGAGGGGGTGGATATCCTCTTTGGCTATCCGGGGGCGGCCATCTGCCCCTTTTATGACGCGCTCTACGATTCCCCCATCCGCCATGTGCTGGTGCGCTCTGAGCAGAACGCCGCCCACATGGCCAGCGGCTATGCCCGGGCCAGCGGCAGGCCGGGGGTGTGCGTGGCCACCTCGGGCCCCGGGGCCACCAACTTAATCACCGGCATCGCCACGGCCTATATGGACTCCATCCCCATTGTCGCCATCACCGGCCAGGTGAACCTGGAGCAGCTGGGCCGGGATGTGTTTCAAGAGGCGGACATCACCGGCGCCTGCGAATCCTTCACCAAGCACAGCTACCTGGTGAAGTCTGTGGAGGACCTGCCCCGGGTGTTTAAAGAGGCCTTCCACATCGCCTCCACGGGCCGGCCGGGGCCGGTGCTCATCGACGTGCCCGAGGACGTGCAGGAGGCGCTGGCGGAGGCCTTCCACTATCCGGAGGTGGCGGACATCCCCGGCTATAAGCCCAAAACGGCGGGCCACCCCCTGCAGATTAAGCGGGCGCTGGAGGCCATCTCCCAGGCCAAGCGGCCCGTTATCTGCTGTGGGGGCGGGGTGGTGCTCTCCGGCGCCCGGGAGGAGATGACCGCCTTTGCCCAGAAGAGCGGCATCCCCATTGTCTCCACCATGATGGGCATTGGGGTCATGCCTATGGGAAGCCCCGTGTACCTGGGGATGATCGGCAAATTCGGCCGCAGCTACGCCAACCGGGCCATTGGCGAGGCGGACCTGATCGTCCTGTGCGGGGCACGGGTGGGGGATAGGGCCATTGCCCTGCCCAACCAGATCGCGGAGCAGGCGCGGGTCATCCACATTGACATCGACCCGGCGGAGATCGGCAAAAACATGCGGGTGGACGTGCCCATCGTGGGGGACGTGAAGCAGGTGCTGGCCGCCCTGGCGGAGAAGGTGCAGCCGGTGGAGTGCCGGGACTGGGTGGAGCGCGTTCTGCGCTACAAGCGGGAGTTCGTCCCCCGGGGCCAGGACCGGGAGGACACTGTGGAGCCCCGCTCCTTCATCCGGGCCCTCTCCGCCATGATGGAGGAGGACGCCATCCTCACTGCCGACCCGGGCCAGGGGCAGATTTGGGCGGCCATCAACTTCACCCAGAAGGAGGGCAGGTTCCTCACCAGCGGGGGCCTGGGCACCATGGGCTACGCCCTGCCCGCGGCCTTGGGGGCCAAGCTGGCAAAGCCCCGGCGCCAGGTGCTGGCCGTGTGCGGAGACGGCGCCTTCCAGATGAGCCTGTGCGAGCTGGCTACGGTGGCAGCCTCTCACGCGCCGCTGAAGGTCGTGGTCTTCGACAACCGCCGCCTGGGCATGGTGCGGGAGTATCAGAACAGCCGCTACGCCCGGCGCCACATCGGCACCCACATGGACGGCAACCCGGACTTTGTGGCGTTGTGCCAGGCTTATGGGATCCCGGCGGCCCTGGCCAAAAACAACCGGGAGGCGGAGCGCCTGGCAAAGGAAATGCTCCAGTCCCCCCGGCCCTATGTGCTGGTGTGCCGGGTGGACCCGGAAACCCCTTCGGTGTGAAAGGAGAGATGCGGCCGTGAAATACACTCTATCCGTGCTGGTGGAAAACCAGCCAGGCGTGCTCTCCAAGGTGGTGAGCCTGTTCGCCCGGCGGGGCTACAACATCGACAGCCTGGCCGTGGGCACCACCGAGGACACCACCATGTCCCGGATGACCATTGTGGGCCAGGGGGACGACCACATCCTGGAACAGGTGGAGAAGCAGCTGAACAAGGTCATCCCGGTCATCAAGGTGCGCTCCTTGGGGCCGGACGCTGTCACCGCCGAGCTGCTGCTGGTGAAGGTGGCCTGCGACCCCGCCACCCTGGGCAAGGTCAACGAGATTGCCGCCCTGATGAAGGCCGAGGTGGCCGATGTCTCCAAGTCCACGGTGACGCTGAAATACGCCGGGGAGCACGAGCGCTGCGAGACGCTGCTGGACCTGCTGCGCCCCTACGGCATTCGGGAGATCTCCCGCACCGGGGTCATCGCCCTGGAGCGGGGCTGACTGGAGGAAAAAGAGAGGACCGCCGTCCCGGTTGGGACAGCGGTCCTCTTTGCTTTTTGCCGGTCTGGGGGAGCTGGCCTTCTCCGGCCGGCGCTTTAGTCCCCCTGTCTGTTCGGTGGAGCTCAGGAGATGACAATGTGCTCCACGGGGATCTGGCCCTTGACCACCTGGACCTCTGCGGCCCCGTTATGAAGGGTCACTGTGCCGTAGCCGGTGGCGGTGCACAGGAACAGGGTGAACTCCTGGGCGTTTTGGGTGCTCAGGTACAGGATCTTCTCCACGGCGTCATAGCGCATGCCGCCGTAGGCCTGCAGGTAGGAATAGGAGGCCAGCGCCCGGGCGTACCAGTGGCCGCACTCGTACTCGTCGTAGGGGTTCCGCTTCTCCCCGTCATACCGGCTGCGGCAGGCGGATAGGATGTCCTCCGCCTCCTTCATGCAGCCGAACATCATCAGGTGGGAGGCCACCTGGTGCTCGATGCCGGTCCAAACCTCGTCGCTGTACACGAAGGGGAGGGAGGGCCGCCCGCCCCGGGGCCAGGAGCACAGCAGCAGGCCCCCCTCATCCCCCAGGGCATAGCCGGGCCGCTGGGGATTCTCGTGGGTGCTCAGGTCCCGCTTGAAGTTGTACCGGTACACGGAGAGCAGGTGGCTTTTCACCTTTTCCGGGTCCAGAATGTCGCCCAGGCCGCAGACCCTGGCCATCCACGCGCCCAGCACGCCGTCGGAAATGCAGCCCTGGCCGTACTGGTACTTGGGGCCTTCCCGCTCCATCAGCGCCCGGCTGGAGGCGGGCTCCTTCTCCAGGTCCATCTTGGCCTCCAAGGTCTCCCACTCCACCTGCTGGTAGAAGTATTCCCCGTTGAAGAGGCGGGTCTCCAAATACTCCCGCCCCCGGCGGTACAGTTCCTCATACTCGGAGACGTCCTGGCCCAGGGCCTTCCCCATGCGGCTCATGGCCGCCAGGGCCCCCAGATAGAAGGAGGAGCACATGCCGTCCGCGCCCCAGAATTCGATGTCATAGGTGTTGTGGTGGGGCTCCTTCAGCACGCCTTCCCGCTTTTTATCCCAGGTGCGGATGCAGTAATCCAGGCTCTTCTTCATCAGGGGCCAATACTCCTGCAGGAACTCCAGGTCCCCGCCGATGCGCCACTCCCGGTACATTTTCATAATGCCACCCAGCTGCCCGTCGGAGGCGGCGTGGAAGGTGTTGCCCGACTTGCGGATGGGCAGGGCAGAGCGGAACTCCTGGTGCCCCTCCTCGTTTTGGTCCTCGTGAAATTCCGCGTTGCGGAAGGTGCGCTCCAGCATGGGGAACAGGTGGGGGATGGCCTGGGCGTAGTTCCACACGTGGGTGCAGCTCCCATGGCAGCTGCCCACCGTGTCGCAGCAGCCCTCCCAGGCCCAAAGCCTGCCGTCCGTCTGGCGCAGGACGGTGGGGGACTTCAAGATGGACAGGTTGGCGCTGACGGCGTCCATGGCCTCCTCCGGCAGCGTGGAGGCGTGCAGGGCCTGGCTGAACCGTTTTGATTCCTCATAGAAGAAGGATTTTTGATGGGGTTCCCGCTATTTTTGGATATTTTCCCGCTGGGGTGGCTTATCCCAGCTCTCCCTCCAGCTCGGTCATGCCGGGCCAAAACCGCTTGGGGCACAGGCTTTGCCGCAGCTTGGGATTCCGCCGCCCCTCTACGGCGATGGTGCGGTAAAACACCTTCCACAGGTTCTGCCAGCAGAGCTCTTCCCCGCTGGGCGGCGGCAGTTCCACTTGGTCCGCCTGGAAAAACTCCCCTGCCCGCCCCTCGCGGCCCCGGTAGAGAAAGCCCATTTGGTGGGTCTCGTCGTAGATCATAAAATTTTCGCTGGGCAGGCGGTCGCAGAAGTGGGGCGCCACCAGGGGCAGCACCGCGTTTTTGGAGGTGATGCGGGCCGCCAGGAATTCCCCGCAGTCGGCAAATCGGAGGAACTCCAGGGTGTGGTGGGCCTCGTTTCGCAGGGCAAGGGCGGCCTTTTCCAGGGTGTGCACAACGGGCTCTGTGGTGAGCCGGACCACCTGCCCGCCGTATTTGTAGCCCATCAGCAGAAAGCGCAGCAGGGCCATCTCCCGCTGGGGCAGGCAGGTGAGAAACCCCTCCCGCACCAGGCGGTGGGCCTGGGGGGAGATCCTCCGGGGAATGGACCGCTCCACCCGCTGGGCCAGGTCCAGCCGGGTGGGGATGTCCCTGCGGCCGAACAGGCTCTGCTGCTCGTCTTCTTGGGCGCGGATGTCCACGGGCAGCTCCTTGGCCTGGAAACACTGGGCCACGCAGCACAGGAACCCCTGGTAGGAGCCGTCGTAGTGGTAGATCAAATTTGTCCGGTAAGGCATTTTACACCATCCTCCTTGGTGGGGGCGAAGAGGGAGAGCTGCTCCGGCTGGTCCAGGGCCAGCCCTCCGCCCGCTTTCCCCGGCAGCTGGGTGCGGTGAAAGGGGGACCCCTCCCGAATGGCCCCCGCAACGACCGCCGGGTCGTCCGTGGGCAGGGGGGAGAGGCTCTTTCCCCGGCAGGTGAGGAAGAACCGGGCCCGCTTCAGCACCACCCCCAGTTTTTTCAGATCGGGGAAGTCCAGCTTGGCATACCGCCGGGCTGCCCGGATGCGCCGGGCGCTCTTCACCCCAATGCCCGGCACCCGCAGCAGCATTTCATAGGGGGCGCTGTTCACCTCTAGGGGGAAGAGCTCCATGTGGCGCACCGCCCAGCAGCATTTGGGGTCCAGCAGGGGATCAAAGTCCGGGGCCTCCTCGTCTAAGATCTCCGCGGCGGTGAAGCCGTAGAACCGGAGGAGCCAGTCCGCCTGGTAGAGCCGGTGCTCCCGCAGCAGGGGAGGCGGGGTGTTCCGGGCGGGCAGGTTCCGGTCGCTGACCACGGGCATGTAGGCGGAGTAGAACACCCGCTTCAGCCCGAATTTTTGATAGAGCCCCTCGGTCAGCCGCAGGATCTGCCGGTCGCTTTCGGGGGTGGCGCCAATGATCATCTGGGTGGACTGCCCGGCAGGGACGAACTGGGGCGCGTGGCGGTAAGCTGCCAGGGCGTGGCTGTTTTCCTGGATGCCGTCCCGGATGAGCCCCATGGGGGACAGGATTTTCTCCTTGCTCTTTTGGGGCGCCAGCAGCTTCAGGCTCTTTTGAGAGGGCAGCTCGATGTTGACGCTCATGCGGTCGGCGTACAGGCCCAGCTGGTAGGTCAGCTGGGGAGAGGCCCCGGGGATGGCCTTTACATGGATGTACCCGCCAAACCGCTCCACCTGGCGCAGGCGCTTGAGCACCGCCAGCATCCGCTCGCAGGTGTTGTCAGGATTTTCCAGCACCGCCGAGCTGAGGAACAGCCCCTCGATGTAGTTGCGGCGGTAGAACTCCATGGTCAGGCGGCACAGCTCCTCTGGGGAGAAGGTGGCCCGGCGGCACTCCAGCGAGCGGCGGTTGACGCAGTAGGCGCAGTCATAGGCGCAGTCGTTGGACATGAGCACCTTCAAAAGGGAGATGCAGCGCCCGTCGGCGGCAAAGCTGTGGCAGATGCCCGCCTTGACCGCGTTGCCCAAAAACCCCGCCCGGCCCGCCCGGTCCACCCCGCTGGAGGTGCAGGCCACGTCGTACTTGGCCGCGTCGGTGAGAATTTCCAGTTTTTCAAACATGTCCATGACCATACCGCCTTTGTCCATCCATCCGAAGCGGGCCGCGCCTCACTTCTTCTCCCGGTTTTTTGTTTCCAGCGCGGTGCCGCGGCGCACGCTTCCCCCGCCGAAGCGTTCCCGCAGGGCATCCACGGCGGTCTCCAGCCGCTCTTCCCGTTCCAGGCCCTCGGTTCGGTCAAAAAAGCTCAGCTGGGCCCCGCTGGCCTCTACCAGCTTTCCCGCCCGCAGGCCCAGCAGCCGCACCGACCAGCGCCGGTCCTCCTTGCGGTACAGCTCCAGGGCGGCCCGGTACAGGGAGCGGGCGTCGCACACGGCGGGCTCCAGCCTGCACTGGCGCTGATACTCTTGAAAGTCCCCGCTCTTCACCGTCAGCTGTACCTCTCCCGCCTTCATCCCCTGGCGGCGCAGGCGGCTTGCCACGGACTCCGCCAGCTCCAGCAGGGTGCGGCGGACCTCCTCTTCCGAAGTCACATCGTGGGGCAGGGTGGTGCTGTTGCCGATGGTCTTGGGGGGTTCGGCGGCGCCTGCCGCCGCCACAGGGGAGGTGTCCAGGCCGTTGGCGTAGGTCCACAGGGCCTCCCCGGCCCTGCCCAGCATCCGGCGCATGGCGGGCAGCTCCATGCGGGCGATGTCCCCAATGGTGTGGATGCCGAATTTCTCCAGGGTCTTCCCTGTGTGGGGCCCCACAAACAGCAGGGCCTGGGCGGGCAGCTTCCAGATGACGCTTTCCATCTGCTCCCGGCCAAAGACGGTGACGGCGTCCGGTTTTTTGTAGTCGCTGCCCAGCTTGGCGAACACCTTGTTGTAGGACACCCCAATGGAGACCGTGAGCCCCAGCTCCTTTTTCACGGTCCGCCGGATCTGCTGGGCAATCTGCTCCCCATCCCCGAAGAGCCTCTCGCTGCCGTAGACATCCAGCCAGCACTCATCCAAGCTGAAGGGCTCCACCAGGTCCGTGAACCGGCAGTAAATCTCCTGGGCCATGCGGGAATACTCCGCGTACCGCTCCCGGTGGGGCTTTACCAGCTGAAGCCCGGGGCACTTCCGCATGGCCTGCCAGATGGGCTCCGCTGTCTGCACACCCATTATCTTGGCCAGCATGTTTTTGGCCAAGATAATGCCGTGGCGGCTCTCCTTGTCCCCGGCCACAGCCATGGGCACGTCCCGGTACTCCGGGGCGAACAGTGTCTCCACCGAGGCGTAGAAGTTGTTCATATCCACATGTAAGATGCCATTTTCCACGGGGAACCCTCCTGATCGAACGTGTGTTTGTGTTTATTATAGAACGTGTGTTCTAAATTTGCAAGAGGAACTTGCAAAAAAATAAAGCCCCCTTGCGGAGGCTTTTGCTTTGTCGTGCATTTATACAGTGAGAGCGATCAGATCTGTTTCCACAATGGTATCCAAAGTATCATCGTTGAACACCACCAGGGAGAACTCCACGCTCTCCACAGCGGTCACACCGTTCTCCTCCAGGGTGCTGGCGTAAATGGTTAGTTCGTCGTTGGACTTTTTGCCGGGGGTCACCTGGGTGGCGAACATGGCGTTCATCATCATGCCGTTGGCGGAGAAATCCTGGACATTCACAAGGATGGGCTGCTCGCTGTTGTTCTCCACAGTCATTCTCAGCTCTGCGTTGCCCTCCTCCGTCATCTCCATGCCGGTGTAGGTGATCTTGATGCCGCTCTCATCCACCAGCACCTGGTTGACAGCCACCGCCGCGGCGGGCTCTTCCCCGGCCGTGCTGGAGGGCTCTTCCTCCACGGCGGAGGTCTCTTCCTCCGGGGCGGGGGTGAGCTGCTGGGCCTGGGCGCTCTCCAGCTCGTCCACCCGCTGGCTCAGAACGTCCAGCCGGGAGGAGAGCTCTTCCAGGGCCGACTGGGCGGCGTCCTCTCCCGCCGCGCTGCACCCGGCAAAGGCGGCGCACAGCAACAACCCGGCCAAAATGGCATGAATCACTTTCTTCATAATTTCCTCAAACTCCTTGCTTGAAAAATAGAAATCTCACGGGGGTCTCCCCCAGATTCAGTGTACGCCCCGGCCCGCAAAAAGTCAACGGAGGTGACCGGGAAAAGAGGCAGAAAAAATCCCCTGCCGCAGGGCAGGGGACAGTTCTGCGTTTTGAGGGAAACTCAATAGTTTTCGGCCTTGATCTGGAAATAAGCCTGAGGATGGGCGCATACGGGACACACTTCGGGGGCCTTCTTGCCGATGACGATGTGGCCGCAGTTGGCGCACTGCCAGATCACGTCGCCATCCCGGGAGAACACCAAGCCGTCCTCCAGGTTCTTCACCAGCTTGAGGTAGCGCTCCTCGTGCTCCTTCTCAATTTTGGCCACACCCTCGAACAGGTCGGCAATGTGGTCAAACCCTTCTTCCCGGGCGGTCTTGGCAAAGCCGGCGTACATGTCGGTCCACTCATAGTTCTCGCCGGCAGCGGCATCCTTCAGGTTGTCGATGGTGTCGCCAATGCCGCCGTGGAGCAGCTTGAACCAGATCTTGGCATGCTCTTTCTCGTTGTTGGCGGTCTCCTCAAACAGGGCGGCAATTTGCACATAGCCGTCCTTTTTGGCCTTGCTGGCGTAATAGGTGTACTTGTTCCGGGCCTGGGACTCCCCGGCAAACGCGGTCATCAGGTTGGCCTCGGTCTTAGAGCCTTTCAGTTCGGGCATGGTCATGTTCCTCCTTAAAGAAAATTTGGAAACTCCTGGATGTTTCTAAACCCAGTATAAGCCTTTTACATCTGAATGTCAAGGGAATTTTTAAGAATAATTCTTATTTTTTAACAGGGCCTTGAAATGCTTGAAATGTAAATTTATCGTGAAGGGTGGGCGGCGGCGGTTGAAAAACGCACGGGGCAAAGGTATACTAAAATAGAACGGCCGCCCCCTGGGGGCCGGCCCCTTGAAAGGATGTGTTTTGGGTGCTGTTCCAAAAGTTTCAGCAGTTCATGTATGGGCGCTATGGCGGGGACAAATTCAGCTTGTTCCTGCTGGTGATAGCTTTAGTATTGTCCCTTTTCGGCGCTTTATTCTGGCCCATTGCCCTGGTGGCCGACGTTGTCTTTCTCTATGTGCTCTTCCGCATGTTCTCTCGGAATCATGCGGCCCGCCAGCGGGAATACTACGCCTTTATGAAGGTGTGGGGGCCGGTGGAGCAGTGGTTCCGGTTCCAGCGCACCCGCTTTCGAGAGCGGAAAACCTATAAGTATTTTCACTGCCCGCACTGCCGGCAGCGGCTGCGGGCGCCCCGGGGGCGGGGGAAGATCCAGGTCACCTGCCAGAAGTGCCACAACGTCTTTGTGACAAAGACATAAAAGGCCGAAAGGAAAAGGCAGAGGAAGCGGCCCGGCGGGAAACCGGGCTTTTGGAAAAGGAGGAGTGTTCATGCGCCTGAAGGATATTGGCATCAGCCTGCGGGATGAGAAAAAGGTGCTGCGCAACGGCATGATCCTGTTGGTCTTTGCCGCGGTGCTGGTGCTGGTTTTAATGCGGTTTGACCAGGTGTGGGGGGCGGTGCTCACAGTGGTGGGTACGGTGGCCCCGGTGTTTTACGGCATTGTGCTGGCCTATATCCTCAATGTGTTCGTGCATTTCTTTGAGGATGTGGCCTTCAAACCCCTGCGAAACGTCAAATCCAAGCTGTGGAAGAGGGTGCGCCGCCCGCTGGCGGTGGCCTTGGCTTACCTGCTGGTGGCCCTGGTGCTGGTGTCCATCATCGCTTTTATCATCCCCGGCCTGATTGAATCCATGGGGATTTTGGCCGATACGGTCCAGCAGACGGTGCCCGGCTATGTCACCAGCGCCATGGACTGGCTGAACGAATTTGCCCAGGAAAATGACCTAACCTTTATCCAGGATTTCCTGCGGAACTTCAACTGGAGCAACGTGCTCTCCAGCGCCAGCGCCGTGCTGCGGGATTTCCTCTCCTCCCTGGTGGGGGTCACCATCAACGTGGCCTCCGGGGTGTTTGCCGCGGTGATGGGTTTCATTTTCTCCGTATACATGCTGATGGGCAAGGAAAAACTGCTGCGGGGGGTCAAATCCACGCTGCTGGCGTTCCTCCCCCGGCCCACAGCCCAGAAAATTGGCCAAATCGCCACGCTGACCAACCGCATGTTCTTCAACTTTATTCGGGGCCAGCTGCTGGAGTGTGTCATTCTGGGCTCCCTGTGTTATGTGGGCATGAGTATTTTGCAGCTGGATTATGCCCTGCTCATCTCTTCTGTGGTGACTTTGGGGGCACTGATCCCTATTTTGGGAGCTTACATTGGCGCGGCGGTGGGAGTGCTCATCCTGCTGCTGGTCCACCCCATTGACGCCCTGATTTTCCTGATCTTCCTGCTGATCCTCCAGCAGGTGGAGGGCAACATGATCTACCCCCGCGTGGTGGGCTCCTCCATTGGCCTTCCCCCCCTGTGGACCCTGTTCGCGGTGGTGTTCTGGGGCGGCGTGCTGGGAATCCCCGGCATTCTTTTCGGCACACCTGCCACGGCGGTGATCTACCAGCTGCTGCGCACCTCGGTGCGCAGCAGGCTGCGGCAGAGGAATATTGATCCCAAGGATCCCCAGTTCCCTCTCCCGCCCGAGGAGGACGAGGCTTCGCAGATGCCTGACCAGCAGCGCTTGGACGATGTGTGAGACACCAGAGTGTGAAAAAAGCCCGGCAGAGATTATCTGCCGGGCTTTCTCTTATGGCTTGCACACTTTGCAGGCGCTGCGGCCAGAGGCAATGGCTTCTGCAATGGTTCCGCGAATCAAGTTTTTGGAGTTGTCGATCGTCGGGCAGGTGGGGCGGTGATAGGCTTTTCCCGAAGGCGTCCAATACACGATATTCGAGGCAGGGGTGGAAGGAGTTGGCGTAGGCCGCACAGTGGGCCGGGGCGTGGCAGTGGGAGAAGGAGTCGCTGTGGGAGCAGGGGTAGCCGTAGGCGCTGGTGTGGCAGTGGGCTCTGGAGTGGGCAGCAGCTCGGTCTTGACCAGCACCTTCTCCGCGTTGTGGAGGATGGCGGCAATCTGGGCGCGGGTGGCAGTGCCCTGGGGATTCAATTTGCCGTCGCTGCCGTTTATAATGCCCTGGGAGGTGGCCCACTTCAGGGGTTCCACGGCGTAGGAGGATACGGCGGAGGTGTCCGGGAAGCTGTTGTAAACCGAAGCGCTGTAGCTGGTGTCGTTGCCGGTGCGCTTGGCGTAGTTGTACAGCATGGTGGCGGCCTGCTCCCGGGTGACAGAGTTCTCCGGGCCGAACTTCCTGCCGCCCAGGCCGGAGACAATGCCATTTTCCGTGGCCCAGTTAATGCGGGAGGCGTAGTACTCAGAAGCGGGCACGTCGTCAAACCGGCTGCCCGGGTACAGGCCGGTGTCGATGCCGGTCATGTTGCCCAGCACGGTGACGAACATGCCCCGGGTCATGGAGGCCTCCGGCCCAAAGGTGGTTTGGCTGGTGCCGTTGAGAAGCCCGTTTTCCGCCACATAGTCCACATGGGTGTAAAACCAGTCGCCAGAGTCCACGTCGGTGAACTGCTCCACGCTGGCGGCGGAAGCCGGCCACACCGCGGTGGAAACCAGCAGCGCGCCGGAGAGCAGCAAAGCAATGAATTTCTTTTTCATAATCTATGCCTCTTTTCTGAAAAAGTGGCCGCGGTGGGTGCCGCGGCGCTGCACAAAACGCGAAAACAGGGCCATCCCGAAAGGGATAGCCCTGTTTTTGGTGACCCATCGGGGATTTGAACCCCGGACACCCTGATTAAAAGTCAGGTGCTCTGCCAGCTGAGCTAATGAGTCATGGAAGCTGTCCAAGATGGACAGCTTATTTATTATAGCAAGGAAATCCCGCTCTGTCAACCGTAATTTATCGAACCACGAAATGCTTCATAAAGCTGTCGCCGTCGTAGTTGTTGGCGTAGTCGTAAGCGGAGAGATCAATGCCGCCGTGCATCAGCAGGGCGCCGGAATAGGCTTTGCCGGTTTCCTCGTCCACATAGATCTTGTCGGGGTCCAGGCCCGCCAGGCACACAGATTGATACAGGTTGGGGGGGCGCCGCATGATGACCCGGCAGAACAGGGCCTCGTTTTTATCCGGGCTGACAAACTGCCAGTCGGCCAAATAGGGGTTCTCCGTGGGGGCAGTCAGGCGGTACAGGTCGCCAAAGTGGATGAGGTCATAGTACTTGTGGTAGTCAGCCACCTGCTGCAGCACCACTTCCCGCTCCTCATCGGTCAGTTCAGTGCGGGGGTCCAGCTCATAGCCAAAGGTGCCGCTCATGGCTACCACGCCCCGGGTCTTTACGCTGGCCCGGCTGTTGGCAGAGACATGGGCGCCCATCGCCGCCACAGGGTAGCACAGGGAGGCGCCAAACTGGATGGTCAGCCGCTCGATGGGGTCGGTGCAGTCGCTGGTCCAGATCTGGGGGGCGTAGTAGAGCATGCCCGCGTCAAAGCGGCAGCCGCCGGAGGAACAGTTCTCCAACAGGATGTGGGGGAACGCGGTGGTGATGCGGTCCATCAGGTCGTAGACGCCCAGCACATACCGGTGGAAGAACTCGCCCTGCCGTTCGGGGGGCAGGGTGGCGCTGGCCGCCTCGGTGATGTTGCGGTTGCAGTCCCATTTGATGTAGTCAATCTTGTTTTGAGAGAGAACCTCATACATCTGCTGGAAGATGTTGTCCCGCACATCCTTGCGGGTCATGTCCAGCACGCACTGGTACCGGGAGATGGAGTGCTCCCGCCCCTTGGCGCGGATGGCCCAGTCCGGGTGGGCCCGGTACAGGTCGCTGTCGGGATTGACCATTTCCGGCTCGTACCAGATGCCGAATTTCAGCCCCAGGGCGTTGACCCGCTCGATCAGATGGGACAGGCCGCCCTTGAGCTTCTTCTCGTTGACATACCAGTCGCCCAGGCCCCGCAGGTCGTCATTGCGGGTTCCGAACCAGCCGTCATCCATCACCAGCATCTCAATGCCCAGCTTCTTGGCCTCTTGGGCAAAGGCCACCAGCTTGTCATCGTCAAAGTCGAAGAACGCGGCTTCCCAGCTGTTGATGAGCAGGGGGCGCTTCTTCTTGGCCCATTCGCTGCGGCACAGGTGGTCCAGGTAGAAGTGGTGGAAGGTGCGGCTCATGGCACCCAGTCCCTTGTCCGAATAGACCAGCACGGCCTCGGGGGTCTGGAAGCTCTCGCCGGGCTCTAAGCGCCAGCGGAAGTCCGTGGGGTTGATGCCCATGAGCACCCGGGTGGTGCCCCGGGTATCCACTTCTGTGTCAATGGCGAAGTTGCCGCTGTAGATAAAGTTCATGCCCCACACTTCTCCCGATTCCTCCGTCGTAGAGGGGCGGGCAAAGGCTACAAAGGGGTTGTGGTTAGAGCCGGTCATACCCCGCTTGGACTGGATGGAGGTGATTCCGTGCTGCAGGGCGCGGCGCTCGGTGTTGTTCTCGTTCCACCACTTGCCCCACAGGTGCACCATATCCAGGTCCATGGTGGGCAGCTCCACGCAGGAGCTGTATGCCCGCTCCAGCACCACAGGGGCCTCTCCGCCGTTTTCCAGGCGCACGCTGCGGGTGATGACGGGGTAGTCCTCAAACACGGTGTACAAAAGGGTGGCTTTCACACCGGTGACAGCGTCAACGGCCTCCACTTCCAGAGTTTGGGCCTGCCCCTCCTGGGCGAAGGTGGCGGGCAGCCCGGGCAGGGAGGGCTTGCCGTCGTAAATTTTATGGGAGACATAGCGGATGTCCGTTACCGCGTCCCCGCTGCCGCCCCGCACAGAGAGGGCGGAGATGCGGAAATCCCCGGCGCCGTTGGTGGGATACTCGAAGGGCTGAATGTCCGGGGAGAAGAACAGGTCCTCCACCTTGGGGTTATAGGGGCTCAGGGAGTCGAACTTGCCCCGGTACATCAAATAGGAGAGGTCGGTGTCCGGGAGCTTGGCGCCGTAGTACAGGTGTACCAGGTAGTTTTCCTGGTAGACCATGAAGGCGTAGGTGGATACGCTGGTATCCAGCTTAAAGACATGGTGCTGCTGGTCAAAGGTGATCGGCATGGCATTTACCCCTTTCCAAATCAAAAATCCGGTTTCTTTTGTCTATTTTATCACAGATCCCTAAGCTGCGCAAGCGTCAGGCGGGCCTTCCGTTACCACCCAAAAAGGTGGCTCAGTCCCACAAGGTCCAGGGTGGTAAGAGAGGCGTCTCCATCCAGGTCCGCCGCCCGGCGGTAGGGGTCCTCCCCGCCCACGGATTCCCCGTTTAGAAGGAGCCGCTGGGCCCGGCGCAAGTCCGACCGGGAGACCGTGCCGCTGCCATCGGTGTCCCCCAGAACCACCAAGGTGTAGTCGCCCGCGGTCATGCCGGTGGCCAGCCGGCCAGAGGTCACGGCCTCCCCCTCGGGGGTTTGGATCAGCACGGCGTCCGGCGCGAAGTAAGCCAGCAGTGTGTCCACCGTGACACCCTGGGGCATGAGAAGGTAGCTGTCCTCCTGCACAATCCCCTCCGGTGTGGGAGGAGGGCTGGGAGAGGGGGACTCTGTGGGCGCAGGGGTCGGGGTGGGTGTCGGAGAATCCGTGGGTTCTGGAGAGGGAGTGGGCTCTGGGGAAGGAGTAGGTTCCGGAGAGGGCGTGGGCTCCGGCGTAGGCGGCGTGGGAGTGTCTTCCGGCTCCAGCGAGGGGTCGGGGGAGGGAGCGGGCGTCTCAGAAGGAGCGGGTGTAGGCGTTGGCTCCGGTGTGGGCTCGGGCGATGGGGTGGGCGGTTCCTGATAGAACTGGATTGGCAGAAACCAATAGGCGTTCTCCTCCTGCCACAGGATGCCGCTGCCGCACAGGGCCAGCAGCTCGCCCTTTACGGGCACAGAGCCCACAGTTTCTCCCGCCAGGGTGGCGCACTCCACCGAAAGGTACCCCGCGCCGGGGAACAGGAACTGCCCGTCCCGGTCCAAAGCGTAGTGGAGCGGGGAGTAGGGCATATCTACGAAGAACCCCAGATCCACCGGTTCCACGGTTTCGGCGCCGTATTGGTACAGGCCGCCCCACTGGTCCAGGAAATGCTCCTCCCCCAGCAGGCAGAAGGGGGAGAAGGAAAGGAGGCAGGAGTTCCAGGCGCTGGGATCTTGCGAGGGGCCCCAGAAGAATTCGGAGGCCGCGAAGGCAGCCGCCGTGCCCTGGGGAGTGACCTCCAAAAAGCTGACGCCAGTGCAGCCCTCCACTTGCCGCGGCGCCCCTCCCAGGTCAGAAAACCACAGGGAGCCTTGGGCATCCGTGTAATAAAAACGCCCCGCCCCGTCGCAGTCGAAAAGCGCGCGCTCTTCCACAGCGGCGGGCAGGGCCCATCCACCTACAAGGTTCAATTCAGGCAGGGAAAGCTGCGAGAGGACAGCCCCATTTTCCCCTTCTTCCAGGGCAAACACAGAGTCTCCCCGCAGGGCAGCCCACACAAGGCGGCCAGAAAAGCCGGTTTGGGAAACGGCCTGGCCGGTGCGGCGGTCCAGGGCCATCACTGCGCCGGAGCCGGCCTGGCTGCCGCCATAGGCCAGCAGGCACAGGTCCTCCCACTCTTCCAGCAGGTAGACCGCGCCACCTTGGGGCACAGCCGCAATCTGTACGGGCAGGGGCCCGCCGCTGGTAAAAAGGGCCAGCATAGAGAGAAGAGCCAGCAGGGCGCAGAGTGAAAGGGCAGTCCGCAGCCAGCCCCTTGTGAGGTGAACCCTCCAGCGTGCAGTTGCCTTCCTCTTCATGCCCGCGCCTCCCCTCGGCTTCCATCCAGGGGGCAAAAGCGCCCCGCTTCTTTTAAGACCGGTGCTCCCGCTCTTGAAAATACTCCCTTGCCAGCGCGGTGTCCCCTGTAAGGGTGGCCATCACCAGCTGATAGAGCCCTTCCGGGTCCTGGAAAAAACACTCCCGCACCATCTCTGCCTGGGCCTTGTCCGGCACATACAGGGAGAGAGTCATCAGGTCGGTGTCCCCGCCGGACACATGGCAGGTGACCTGAAGGCCCTGTTCTGTCTCCCGCAGGTCCACCCGGTTCTCCCGTTGGGCCTTGGCATGGGCCAGCAGGGTGAAAGCTGCCTTCAGGGCTTTGTCCCGCACAGAGAGGGGCAGGGTGGCGTCCAGGGAGTGGGCGATTTCCCGCCCCGCCGCCGTGACGGTGTAGCAGCCGTCGGGCTCTTGGGCCACATTGCCCTGGGCCACCAGAGAGGCCAGGGCGTCCTCCGCCTCAAAATAGTTGGCCAGGCCCTTTTCCTGGATGATGCGCGTCAGGTCTTGGCGGGCCAGAGGGGCGTTCACGCTGGCCAGGATATAGCAGAGCAAAATGCGGATATCGTTTTTGTTCCAAAGGCCGCCGGGCTCCACCCCGGCGCTGAAAGCGTCCTGCTTCATGGCAGAGGTCCTTTCTTCTAATATAGCTGTTATCAGTATAGCGATTTTTAGAAAAAATAGCAAGGGGTTTTAAGCGGGCAGGCAGAAAATCCGGCCGCCCCGGCAGTGGGTCATTGGGGGTTGCGGCTGGCGCCCATCAGCTTCCGGTTTTTCACAATGACCACCAGCCGGAAGGCCAGAATGCTGCCCTCCGTCACGCTGGTGAGCAGGCACAGGGTCACCAGGTTGATGCCCACGGTGAACCAAAGCAGCAGCGCCCCCAGCAGGTACACCGCTGTGCCGAACACCACGGCGATGTTGGCGTATTTGGCCAGCCCCATGGCCCCCAGGGTGGGGTAGCCCAGCACATAGTTGGGGAAAGAGAACACGGCCACAGGGATGAGCAGCCGCAGGGGCAGCACCACCTGAGAGCCCTCTGCCCCCAGCCAGAATACCAGCAGGGGCTCGGCAAAGAGAAACACCACGGCGCAGCCCAGCAGGATTACCGGGTAGACAATGAGCATGGCTTTCTTGATGAGGCTGAAATTCTTGTGCTTCATCATGTGGGGGTACAGGCTGTCCGCAATGGGGGACATGCCGCTTTTCGCCGCGCCGATGACCTTGTCCGCGTTGGCGTACAGGCCGGTGGCGGCGGGCCCCGCCAGGGAGTTGAGCAGAATGCCGTTTAAGTTGGAGTTGATGGAGGCCGCCACCTTGGAGAGGAAGAATTGAGAGGAATCCTTCAGTTCTACCCAAATCTCGCGCCAGGTGACCCGGCAGAAGTGAATGCCCACCCTGCGGAACAGGTGCCAGTAGACAAACACAATGGCCCCCAGGTTGCCCACCGCTGTGAACAGGGGCACCAGGAAGTAATCCCCCGGCTGGTGGACAAAGAGGAAGATCATCAGGGTGGCGAAGAATTTGATGGCCACCGCCCGGATGGTGATGGTGGACATCTGCTCCAGCCCCCGGTACATAAAGTCCGGCAGCAGGGCGTAGGTGCACACGGAGATCAGGTAGAAAGCGTACACCAGCACCTGGCTCATGTCCGGCAGGGTGGGGGCGATGAAAGCGAACAGGATTAGGAACGACACCGCCATAAACATGGCCTTGGCCAGGATGACGCAAGTGAGCACCTTGTTGAGCACATTTTTATCCTCCCGGAACCGGGAGACCTTGGCGGTGGCGGAGTAGATGAAGCCGAAGTCAATGAGGATTTGGAAAAAGTTGGTGGCGTATTGGGCCGCGCTGAGCACGCCCACATTGTCCAGGCCCAGCACCCGCATCTGATAGCCCTGGGTCAAAAGCCCCAAGGCCATGTTGGAGAACTGCAGGATGTAGAGCATCACCGTGTTTTCCAAAAGCCCGCCCCGGCGGGGCCTGTTCCATTTCAGTTTCAGGTTCATAGGGTCTCCTTTCAGCCCAGCCGGCTTTTGACGGCAAACAGCAGGGCGATCAGCCCATAGCAGCGCTTTTCCAGCAGGGAGAGGAGCAGCCTGTGGCTGCGGCTTAGGCGGGAGAGGTAGGGGCACTGGCGCCAGTCCGGAAACCAGCGCTCCAGGGACTCCCGGAACTCCCGGAGCAGGGGGTGCTTCCGGTCGATGAGCAGCACCCGCACCGAGGCGGTTAGGAAAGCGTGGTACACCGCCAAGTAGCACAGCTCCTGCCGGTACCGCTCCAGCAGGCCCTGGGCCCGGAACCAAGAGAGCAGGTCCTCAAAGGCGTCTAAAATTTCCCGGTTCCTCTCGGCATTCTGGTTCTTGGTGATGGAGCCCGTGCGCTGAAAGTAGTTGTAGCCCACAAAGTCCAAAAACACCACTTGCTTGGACTGGGCCAGCAGCTTGGGCGTGGTGCGCATGTCCTCATACCACACCCGGGACGGGAAAAGGATTCCCGTGCGCGCCAGCAGCTCCCGGCGGTACAGGCGGATGCAGGCGGAAGGAGAGGCGAGCAGCAGGTCTGGCTGCTGTTCCAGGGAGAGAGCCCGGTCCTTGGGCGCCTCTTCCAGGAAGGTCTGGAGAGTGCGGCCTGCCTCGTCCACCGAACGGTAGCCGAACACCACCAGGTCAGCTTCCTCCCGCAGGCCGGCCTCCAGGGCCTTTTCCAAGGTCTGGGGCTCAATCCAGTCGTCGCTGTCCACCAGCAGGAGCCAATCTCCTACGGCGGCCTGGATGCCCGTGTTCCGGGCGCCGCCCAGGCCCTGGTTTTCCTGGTGGATGACCCGGATGCGCCCATCCCTTTCCGCCAGCTTGTCGCACAGCCCGCCGCTGCCGTCGGTGGAGCCGTCGTCCACCAGCAGCAGCTCAAAATCCGGCTCTGTCTGGGCCAGAATGGAGTCCACGCATTTTATTAGGTAATTCTCCACGTTGTAAACCGGTACGACCACGGTTGCTTTTGGCAATCGAAACACCTTGCTTTCCCATGTATTTCACCGTTCAAGAAATTCCAGCTTAAAATCTTATTATACACATTCCCCGGGGATTTTGCAAATTTGAAGGGAATTGCAAAGTCTGCTTGACAAGATATGCAAAGTGTACTATACTAAAATCGCAAAGCAAACTTTGCAATCCGCGAAAGGGGGGGAGCGGCTATCAAGACACGTATCCCAGAGCTGAGAAAGGAGAGAAAGCTCTCCCAGGAAGAACTGGCGCGGGCGGTGGGCACCACCCGGCAGACCATCACCTCCATCGAGGTGGGGCGCTACACCGCCAGCCTGCCCCTGGCCTATAAAATCGCCCATTATTTTGACCTGACTATCGAGGAGGTATTCGACTTTTCAGAACTGGAAGGAGAGGTGCGCCGTGGAAGAGTATAAACAGAGATTGAAGCGGCAGAACGTCCTGCTGTGGATTGGCATTGTATTGCTGGTGGTCCTGGATGTGCTGGTGGGCATCTTTTGGGACAGCCTTGGCTTTTTGGATACCCGCTTGATGACTGAGAGGGCCCGCCACATGCAAAGTATGCTGCTGTTTGGCTTCCTTGTTTACTTTGTGGTAAAGCTGGTGGGGAACAAGCGCCGCCTGAAAAACCTGTGGCAGTATGAGGAGGAGGCCCGCTGGCAGAAGGACGAGCGGCGCATCCTCATTGGGGAGAAGGCCGCCAAGCTGGCGGCGGACCTGGCCCTAGCGGGGCTGGTGGTGGCGGCGTTTGTCATCAGCCTGTACAACATGGACGCGTTCAACGCCCTGTATTACACCTTGGTGGGCTTCGTGCTGCTGCGGTTTGGCTGCTGGCTCTATGTCCGCCGGAAATATTGACCGCCCCCGCCGGATGTGCTACAATAAGCAAAAGTGCGCGGCGGGTGCGCCCGGGGCGGCTTGAAAATGCAGAACAGAAAGAGTGGATTGACACATGGTTAAGATCGTGACCGACAGCTCCTGCGACCTCAGCCCCAAGCGCTGCGCGGAACTGGGCGTGGATATGCTGCCCATCACTGTAAATTTTGGGGAGGAGAGCTACCGGGCCAATATCGACATCTCCAACGAGGAATTCTACGAAAAGCTGGCCGCCGCAGAGGAGCTTCCCCACACCGCCCAGATCACCCCGGCCCAGTTCCAGGAGATCTTTATGCCCTACAAGGAAAGCGGCGATGACGTGGTGTGCCTGTTCATCTCCTCCAAGATGAGCGGCACCTTGCAGTCGGCCCGGGTGGCCGCCAATATTTTAGGGGCGGACAACATCCTGCTGCCCGATACCCTCCACGTCACATTCGCCTTGGGCCTTCTGGTGGAGGAGGCCGTGAAAATGCGGGACGCCGGCCTTTCCGGCCCCCAGATTGTGGAGAAGATCCAAGAGCTCATCCCCCGCATCCGGCTGTTCGCCATGATTGAGGATTTGAAATACCTGAAGATGGGCGGGCGGCTTTCGGCCACCAGCGCCTTGGTGGCCAGCATTTTGGGCATTTGCCCCATCATCACCCTGAAGGACGGCCTGGTGGAAGTGGTGGGCAAGGCCCGGGGCAAGAAGGCCGCCTTTGCCGCCATTCGGAAATTTGTGGAAAAAGAGCCCATCTCCAGCGACTATTGCGTGATGGTCGGCAACGCCAACGTGCCGGAGAACAGCAAGGCCTTTGAGGAGTATATGGAGGACCTGCTGAAAAAGCGGGAGGTTCATGTTTCGTCCATTGGCAGCATTGTGGGCACCCACACCGGCCCGGGGGCCGTGGGGCTGGCCTATATCAAAAAGTAAACGGGAGCGGGCCCACGGGCCCGCTTTTTGCTAAGGAAGGAGGCACGGCATGGAAAAAGAGACCCGGCGCAGGCTGCTGCGGGTGGCGTTGGTAGCCTTAGCGCTGGCTGCTGCTGCGGCGCTGTTTTTGGCCCTGAGGCCCCCTTGCCTGATCTTGAAGTCTACTGGGCTCTACTGCGGGGCATGCGGCTTCACCCGCATGGTGGAGGAACTGCTTCAGGGCAATGTGGGGGCGGCCTTCCGCCAGAACCCCTACATGTTTGTCCTCCTTCCCCTGGCAGGGGCTTACCTGGCGGGAGAGGCGGCCTGCTATCTCCGGCAGCGGCCGCCCTTGTGGAAACGGAATGGGATGCAGGCGCTACTGACAGTGGCAGTGGTGGCGGGGATTGTGTTTACCGTGCTGCGGAACCTGCCGGGTTTTGAGGCCTTGCGTCCCCAGTAACCGGGCAGGAAAATTTGGCGTGAAAAGGGGGAACGGACCGTGAAGGGAAAGCTGGGCTGGCTGGGTGAAAAGCTCTGCCTGGGCTTTGGCCTGCTGTTTTCCGGCGTTGTGCTGGTGCAAACATTCCTCACCGCCTGCCGGGGCGGGGGATTTTTTCTCTTCTTTGCGGCAGGCGCGCTGGGGATGGGGGCGATGGTGCTCCTGGGCCTGCGGTTTCTAAAGCCGGCAAAGGCCTATCCCCTGGCCCTGTGTTCCCTGCGGTTTCTCATTGCCCTAGGGGTCATCCTGGTGTTCGGCGCCCAGCCGGTGCAGGATTTCAAGACCATGTATGACGCCGCTTGCCAGATGGCCCGGGGCAGCGGGGACTATTTGCAGAACGAGTACTTCTACAACTGGGCCTACCAGACGGGCTTCACCGCCTATGAGGCCCTGGTAATCCGCCTGTTTGGGGAGGGGCTTCTTCCCCTGCAGCTGCTCAACGCCCTGTGGATGGCGGGCACGGGCTGCCTGGTGTACGGCATTGCCCGGCGGTTCCTCCCGGAGACGGGGGCCATGACGGCCTCCCTGCTCTATGCCTTGTACCCGGCGCCTTACTTCCTGGCCGCGGTGCTGACCAACCAGCACATCGCCGTGTTCTTCTATTACTTGGGCTTTTGGCTGCTGGTGCGGCGGGAGCGGCTCTCCCCACTGCGGGGGGTGCTGGCAGGGGTTTGCCTTTCCCTGGGCAATGTGATGCGTCCCCTGGGGGCGGTGATTGTGCTGGCCCTGTTGTGCTGGGCGGCGGTGCGGATGCTCCGCTGGAAGGGCCCCGGCGTGCTGCGGGAGGGAGGCTTGCTTCTGGCCGCGGCGGTGGCCTATTACGCCAGTGGGGAGCTGTTCAACTGGCTGGTGCGCGCCACGGGCCTGAATCCGGAGGGCCTGGCCAACCACCTGCCCCTGTGGAAGTTTGTTTTGGGCTTCAACTTGGAATCGGGCGGCGCCTGGAACCAGGCGGACTACGACGCCTATTACCTCCTCCCCCGGGAGGAGGCCCCCACCGCTATGCGGGCGGCTGTGGGAGAACGCCTGTCCTCTTTGGGGTTTTCCGGCTTTTTGGAGCTGTTCTGGAAGAAGAGCCAGACCATGTGGGGCTCTTTGGAATACCTGTACTGGGGCTTTGGCCATTTGGACGGCAGCGTCCAGGTGCTGGGAGGGCTGACCCTCTCTCAGTGCCTGAACGCGTTGAATTACTTTGACCGGGGCGTGTTTTTCCTGGCGTTTTTCCTGGCGGCCGCGGCGCTGCTCCTGTGGCTCCGGCGGGGCGCGGGGGAGGGGCTGCGCCTGCCGGTCATGCTCTCGTTCCTGCTTTGCGGGTATTACGCCGTGCACCTGCTTATCGAGGTCCAGTCCCGCTACCGGTATTTTCTCATGCCGGTGGTGTTCCTGCTGGCGGGCGCGGGCGCGCAGCAGCTGCTTCGCTGCTGGCAGGGCCGGAGTTCCCGGAGGGCGGGGCAGAAAAACACAGCCCCTGGCAGGGAGGGCCGGCATTTTTTGGAAAAAACCGGGAAAGGGCCTTGACTTAAAGTGTCCTTCAAGGGCTATAATCAAATAAAGATTTCTGAAAAATGCCCCATCGGGCGAGGGAGGAACGGACAATATGGCAGAAAAATATTTGGGAGAGAGCATTAAAAACCTGGGCTTTGGCCTGATGCGCCTGCCCATGAAGGGCGACGAGATCGACATGGAGCAGACCAAGCGCATGGTGGATGCCTTCATGGCAAAAGGGTTTACCTACTTTGACACGGCCTATGTGTACATCGGCGGCAAGAGCGAGGTGGCCTTGAAAGAGGCTGTGGTGGACCGCTATCCCCGGGACAGCTTCCAGTGCGCCACCAAGCTGCCTCTTTGGGATTTGAAGGACCCCGGCGAGATGGAGAAAATCTTTCAGGAGTCCCTGGACCGGGCCGGCCTGGAGTATTATGATTTCTACCTGCTTCACGCCCTGAGCGCCGAGCGGGAAAAGCAGGCCGACGAGCTGGGCGCCTGGGACTTTATGAAAAAGCTGAAGGCGGAGGGCCGCGCTAAGCACATCGGCTTCTCCTTCCACGACACTGCCGAGGCGTTGGAGCACATCCTGCAGAACCATCCGGAGATGGAGTTTGTACAGCTGCAGATCAACTATGTGGACTGGGAGAGCGAGAGCGTCCAGTCCCGCAAGTGCTATGAGGTGGCCCGCAAGTACAACAAGTCCGTCATCATCATGGAGCCGGTGCGGGGCGGGTCTTTGGCCATTATGCCGCCCCAGGTGCAGGAGGTCTTTAAGAAGGCCGAGCCGGAGATGAGCGTGGCCTCCTGGGCCATCCGCTACGCCGCTTCTTTGGATGGGTTGATTACGGTGCTCTCTGGCATGTCCACCGAGGAGCAGCTGAATGACAACGTCTCCTACATGGAGAATTTCCAGCCCCTGAACGAGGCCGAGCGCGCCACCGTGCAGCAGGTGGTGGATATCCTGAACAGCCTGCCCACCATCCCCTGCACCGCCTGCAAGTACTGCGTGGATGGATGTCCCCAGAAGATTAACATTCCCGGGGTGTTCAAGGCGATGAACGATTTGACCCTGTACAACAACAAGGCCAACGCGCAGCGGGATTACAACAACGCCACCAAGGAGGGCGGCAAGGCCGGGGACTGCGTCCAGTGCGGCGCCTGCGAGGCCCACTGCCCCCAGAAGATCCAGATTATCGAGACATTGAAGAAGGCTGCCCAGACCTTTGCGTAAGCAGCGCGATAGACATACCAAGGCCGGACCCATGGGGTCCGGCCTTTTGCGTTTTGGGGAGAGGCGGAAGAGGAAGGGGGGAGGGGGGAGGGGGAGAAAAGGGCAGCGGCGGCTGAAAGACAGAATTTTACGGAATCTTTGCTTTTTTCAAATCACTGTGCTATAATACCCGTAACTATGGTCATAAACGAGCGATGAAGCCTTCATTCACATCTTTTTTCTGCATAAGGACGGTATTGCCATGCACACCATCAAAAAGCTGAAGCGGACCATCGTCTTCATTTTGAAGCTGGCGCTGTTTGCCTCTCTGTTTGGCATCTTTTTCGGCATTTTCGGCATCAACAACCCCTGGCTGTTCAACCTCTCCCGGACCACGGGCGTCACCATGGTGACCTTTGTGGTGCTGGGCATCGCGTTAATGCAGGTCTATGGCGGCTATGCCATCGGCACCCAGAAGAGCCGCCCCATCGTGCACTCCATGGCCTTGGCCACCATCATCACCGACTTGGTCACCCACCTGCAGCTCTCCATTATGAACACCAGCGAGAAGAACAACGACCACTTCGTTTACGAGACGCCGGAGCGCCTGCTGCTGGTGATTCTGCTGCAGCTGGTGGTGATTGTGTTCTTCGCCTACTTTGGCAACTATATCTACTTCTCCCTGGAGCCCCCGGAGAAGTGCTGCGTCATCTCCTCCTCCCGGCAGAGCCTGGGGAACATTATCCCCAAGGTAGACCGCTTCCGCAAGCAGTATGAGCTGGATGAAATCGTCCGCTATGATGACCCCCATGTGCTGGATGTCATCGCCCGCAATGACACGGTGTTCCTCTATGATGTGCCCATCAAGGAGCGCATCCACCTGATTGAGTACTGCTATCAAAAACAGAAGAATATCTATTACAACTTCGAGATGATTGACGTGGTCAGCCAGGGGGCCAAGTACGTTACCCTGGATGACAAGTCCCTGGTGATGTACACCGCCAAGGACCTGACTATGGAGCAGCGCATCGCCAAACGGCTGATGGATTTGGCCCTCTCCCTTGTGGGGCTTGTCATCGCCAGCCCCATCATGCTGGCCTGCGCCATCGCCATCAAGGCCGAGGACGGGGGCCATGTGTTCTACAAGCAGAAGCGCCTGACCAAGTACGGCCGGGTGTTCGAGGTGTACAAGTTCCGCACCATGAAGGAGGAAAACTCCATCCACAAGTCCGTTACGGAGAACGACGACCGCATCACCAAGGTGGGCAAGTACCTGCGGAAGTTCCGGGTGGACGAGCTGCCCCAGCTGCTGAACATCCTCAAGGGGGACATGACCGTGGTGGGCCCCCGGCCGGAAATGCTGGAGAACGTGGAGAAGTACACCGAAGAGCTGCCGGAGTTTTCCTACCGGCTGCGGATGAAGGCGGGCCTGACGGGCTTAGCGCAGATTTCCGGCAAATACAACACCTCTCCCAAGGACAAGCTTGTGATGGACCTGATGTATATTGAGAACTACAGCATCTGGATGGACATTAAGCTGATTTTCCAAACCATCACTGTGTTCTTAAAGGCGTCGGAGAGCACCGAGGCCTTCGGCAGCCAAGAGCTGTACGATTTTGACGAGGACCGGGAGCGTAAGCGCAAGGCGGCCCAAGAGGGGAAAGACGCCCCCAAAAACGGGGAAAAAGGGAAGAAAGGGTGAGCCACATGGCCATCAAGGAATATTTGCGCCGGGTGTTCCCCGGCACGGCGGAGGAATTCTGCCAAAAAGCGGGGGACGCCATGGTTTCGGGGAAGCGGCTGTTCGTCATCACCGCCAACCCGGAAATCCTCATGCACGCCGGGGAAGACCCGGCCATCCGGGAAATGCTGCTGGATGAGGAGACCGCCGTGGTGCCTGACGGCATCAGCGTGGTAAAGGCCATGAACCTGCTGGGCTTCCCGGCTGCGGAGCGCATCACCGGGGTGGACCTGGCAGAGAAGCTGCTGAAGCTGGCAGGGCAGCAGGGGAAGAGTGTCTACCTGCTGGGCGCCAAAGAGGAGGTGGTCTCTGCTTTGGCGAAGAAGCTGCGGGACCAGTACCCCCAGATCCAGGTCCGCTACAAGAACGGATACGGGAAGGACAAGGACGCCGACTTCCGGGAGATTGAGGCGCTGCAGCCGGACCTGGTGCTGGTGGCCTTGGGCGTGCCCGCCCAGGAGAAACTCATCGCCCGGCATTTGGGACAGTTCCAAAAGGGTGTGTTCATCGGCGTGGGCGGCTCTTTCGACGTGCTCTCCGGCAGCAAGCGCCGGGCGCCGGCCCTGTTTGTCAAGACCAACACCGAGTGGCTCTACCGCATTCTGCGGGAGCCCTCCCGCCTGAAGCGCTTCTACCGGAACAACGTGCGCTTTCTGGGCCAGGTGCGGCGTGAAGCCAAGGGCTGAGGCCCGCTTGAACCCCCGGGGGGACGTTTTGGGCCCGCTGGGTAAAGGGCTCGTTAGAAATTTGTAAGGGCTTTGTTGACAAGAATTTGAGAAAAAAACGATATAGTACGGGAAGGACGGGATACTGTGGAGAAAATCAAGGTCATGTCCGTGTTCGGCACCCGGCCGGAGACCATTAAGATGGCCCCGTTGGTCAAAGAGCTGGAGAGCCGGGAGGAATTCGAGAGCCTGGTGTGCGTCACAGCCCAGCACCGCCAGATGCTGGACCAGGTGCTGGAGGCCTTTTCCATCACCCCCCAATATGACCTGAACATCATGCAGCCGGGGCAGACCCTTTCGGATATCACCGCCCGGGTCTTAAAGGGCCTGGAGGGGGTCATCCAGAAGGAGAAGCCGGATATGGTGCTGGTCCACGGGGACACCACCACCACCTTTGCCGGGGCCCTGGCGGCCTATTATGGGCAGACGGCGGTGGGTCATGTGGAGGCTGGCCTGCGCACCTATGACAAATATTCCCCCTTCCCGGAGGAGATGAACCGGCAGTTCGTGGGGTGCGTGGCAGACCTGCACTTCGCCCCCACAGAGGGCGCCCGGCAGAACCTCCTGCGGGAGGGCAAGCGGCCAGAGACCATCGTGGTCACCGGCAACACGGCCATCGACGCCCTGAAGACCACCGTGCGGGAGGACTACTCCGATGAAATCCTGGAGTGGGCCAAGGGCTCCCGGCTCATCGTACTCACCGCCCACCGGCGGGAGAACCTGGGCGAGCCCATGCACCGCATGTTCCGGGCTATCCGCCGGGTGGTGGAGGAGTTCCCGGATGTGAAGGTGGTGTACCCCGTCCACTTGAACCCACTGGTCCAAAAGGCCGCGGAGGAAGAGCTGGGCGGCTGTGATCGGGTGAAGCTCATTGCCCCCTTGGAGGTCATCGAGTTCCACAACCTGCTGGCCCGGTCCACTCTCATCCTCACCGACAGCGGCGGCATCCAGGAGGAGGCCCCTTCCCTGGGCAAACCGGTCATCGTCCTGCGGGACACCACCGAGCGGCCCGAGGGCATTGCCGCCGGCACCTTGAAGCTGGCCGGCACCGATGAGCAGACCATTTATTCCCTGGTGAGGGAGCTGCTTACCGACCGGGAGGAGTACGCCCGGATGAGCCACGCCAGCAACCCCTATGGGGACGGGCTGGCAAGCGCCCGCATCGCCGGCGCCATCTTGGCGTGGAAGCGCGGGCGGGCGTGAGCACCAAGAGCGCCTTGCAGTAAGGAGCCGTGGGGAAATTTCGCGTAAGGGAGCGGATATTCAGTCCATGGAAACGAAAGAACAGATAGAGCGGCCCTCTCTGGAAGAAACGGGGGCCGCGGCGGGGAAAAAATGCAGCCTGGGCTTAAGGCTGAGCCGTAAAAACCTGCTGGCTGCCGCGGGGGTGCTGGCCCTTGCGGGAGCCCTGTTTGGCTGGCAGGTGTTCCTCTATCAGACGGCGGAGGAACAGGAGCTGCCGTTAGGGGCCTTTGCGGCCTATGGGGCGGGCTTTTGGGCCCTGTCCCTCGCGACGGCATTTGTGTGTCTGTGGAAGGTGCGGCTGCCCCTGTGGGCCAGCCGGCTGGCGGGCTGGGTTCTGCTGCTGGCGCTTCCGCTGGGGGCCTTTTTCGCGGTGGACATGATCAACTCCACCCGCATTCTCACCTTTACCTTTGAGAAAATATTGGCCAACTACCTGTGCTATCTCATGGTGTTCGCCCTGCTTTATGCCATCTCCCGGCGGGTTTGGGTGACAGCCTTGGCGGGCGGCCTTCTCTTTTTGATCTTCGGCGTTGCAAACTACTTTGTGGTGCAGTTCCGGGGGCAGCCTATCCTGCCCTGGGATATCCAGGGCTTTGGCACGGCGCTGACCGTTTCCGGCGGTTACACTTATGAGCCCACCCCGGCGATGACCGTGGCGGCCATGGGCTTCCTGCTGACGGTGGCCCTATGCGTCAAGCTCTCCCCCCGGGAAAAGCTCACCCGCTCCCTGTGCCTGGCGGAACGGGGCGCGGCCCTGGGGGTGGCGGCGGCCCTGTTCGTGATGCTCTTCCCCATGAACATCATGTCCGGGCTGGGCATTTCCGTGTGGGCCTGGAACCAGAAGACCAGCTCGGAAATCACCGGCATCACCGCGGGCTTTTTCGCCAACATCCAGTACCTGATGGTGGATAAGCCAGAGGGCTACTCTGCCACCGAAGTGGAGCAGGTCTCGGAAGAGGCCTCTCAGGTGGAGGACCCTGAGCCTGCCGGCGAGCCGGAGCAGCTGCCCACCATCATCGCCGTGATGAACGAGTCCTTTACCGACTTGGGCGCTGTGGGAGAGGACACCCTCTTCCTTTCGCAGGACAACCTTTCCTTCCTTCACTCCCTGCAGGAATCGGGAGAAGTGATTTGGGGCACGGCGTATTCCTCTGTGTATGGGGGCAATACCTGCAACAGCGAGTATGAGTTCCTGACGGGCAACACCACTGCTTTCCTCCCCACGGGAAGCAAGCCCTATCAGCAGTATGTGGATCACGACCAGACCTCTCTTGTGTCCCTGCTGAAAGATACCTACGGCTATACCTGTACGGCCATTCATCCTGGCCAGGCCAGCGCCTGGGACCGGGAAACGGCCTACGAGTACCTGGGTTTTGATGAGTTTATCGACCGCACCAAGTTTGATGTGGACCGGGAGCTGAAACGGGGCCTCACTACGGATATGTCCAGCTACCAGCAGGTGATTTACGAGTATGAGCACCGGGACGAGGACACCCCCCTGTTCCTGTTCAATGTGACCATCCAGAATCACGGCGGGTATGAGGACGAGGACTACGAGACCACCGTGCGGGTGGCCAACGCCTCTGGGAAGTATCCCCAGACAGAGCAGTATTTGAGCTTGATTCAGGAGTCCGACCAGGCGCTGGAATATTTGGTGGAGTACTTCTCCCAGCAGGAGGACCCGGTGGTCATCCTGTTCTTTGGGGACCATTGGCCCAACCTGGAGGAGGACTTCCTCACCCAGCTGCTGGGGGAGGATTCCAGCAGCCTTTCCTTTGAGAATATCATGCGGGAATATCAGGTGCCATTTTTCATCTGGGCCAACTATGACCTGGAAGGGGAGGAGATCGAGGCCGTCAGCCTGAACTACCTTTCCGGGCTGCTGCTGCGGGCCGCCGGCCTGGAGGGCACGGACTACACCAATTTCCTAGAAGAGCTGCGCCAAACGCTGCCGGTTATCACGGCAATGGGCATTATGGACAAGGATGGAAATTGGTACAAAAACGGGGACCCTACCCCCTATGACAGCCTGCTTAACGAGTACAACATTTTGGAATACAACAATGCGTTCGGAGGGAAGAACAAGTCGATGGAGACCTTTACCCTCCGGCTTGGAACGGGATAGGAGAGGAGAAACGCCCATGGCCAGAACAGCTGTGCGCCGTGCCAATGAGTGGGACGGCCCTTCCATGCTGAAGGTATACGCCCCTTATATAGGGACCCCCGCGGCTCCGGAGAAGGAGCTTCCCGCGCTGCAGGACTATGTCCAGCGCATTGACCGCTATACCTACGGGCTGGGCTGGCTGCTGTGCGAGATTGACCACCAGACTGCCGGCTTCTGCCATCTCAGCGAGGACCCCTCCCATCCCGAGGACTTGTTCTCGGTGGAGATCCAGCTGTATGTGCGCCAGGATTTGCTGCGCCGCGGTGTGGGCAGCGCCCTGTGGAGCCTGATGCGGGATATGATGGAGATGGGGAACCGCCGCCGGGTGCTCTGCCGGGTGGACCGGGACAACGGCCGGGCTTTGGCGTTTTTCCAGGCTATGGGGTTTGCCCCCTTGCAGGGGGAGCCTCCCCAGGAGCCGGAAAAGCTGTGGCTGGCGTACACCCTGCGCCCTTGGGCCCCAGGGGCGGAAAAGCCCACCAAGCCTTATTTGGTGGAAGCTGCGGACTATGAGGAGGCCCGGGAGCGGGCTGCGGAGCGGGTGGATGTGACCGGGCTCTGAACACGTTGGAAAGAGGCAAGGCTGGCGGAACTTCCGCCAGCCTTTTCCTTTTCCGGGACTTTTGAAGGGAGGGAAAAGCCCCGGGGACGGCCGCGCCGGGACATTGAAAAAGTTTTAACAAATTTATGAACAGGGCATTGCCAAACCGGTGGGTTCGTGCTATGATAAATGTGATTTTGATAAAATGCGGAAGAATGGTGTTTTTTCAAGATCCGACCGTTGTTAGACGCAGTTTTTATCATAATGTCATGGCGAAGGGAGGTACAACAGTATGCCAGAACCCAGTATGCTCCAAGTTGTCCTGATGGGCCTTATCACGGTGTTCATCGCGCTGATCTGCCTAATTATTATTATTGTGATCCTGGGCAAGATCATGGTTGCGGTCACCGGGAACAAGACCGTTGAGACAACCCAGGCGCCGGCTCCTGCCCCGGTGCAGGCCGCTCCCGCGGCTGCCCCGGCCCCGCAGCCTGGCAACCAGCAGGTGGTGGCTGCCATTGCGGCTGCCATTGCGGAGGACATGGGCGAGGATGTGGACCACATCCGGATCCTGTCCATCCGCCGGGTGTAACACCCACGGAAAAGAAAATGGAAACCCAAAAGTTTATCTGGAACAGAGAGGGAATCAATTATGAGAAAGTACAATGTCAATGTCAACGGCACTGCTTATGAAGTTACCGTAGAAGAAGTCAAGGGCGGCGCTGCCCCCGCTCCTGTGGCGGCCCCTGCGCCCGCTGCCGCTCCCGCTCCCGCCCCGGCCCCCGCTCCTGCGGCTGCGCCCGCCGGTGCCGGTGAGCAGATCACCGCGCCCATGCCTGGCACCATTCTGGATGTGAAAGTGGCCGCCGGCCAGGCCGTCAAGTCCGGCGACGTGCTGATGATCCTGGAGGCCATGAAGATGGAGAACGAGATCATGGCTCCCAAGGACGGCACCGTCACTGCCGTGTCTGTCTCCAAGGGCGCTGCCGTGGAAAGCGGCACACTCCTTTGCACCATCGCCTAACTTGTTTTTAAGCGAGGTGCTCCTTCCCGCAAAACTATCATAAGGAGTGAAAGAATCCAATGGACGCTATTATCAACTTTTTGCAGCAAACGGGCTTCTACATTGTGCAGCAGAACCCCCTGAGCCTTATTATGCTGGCGGTGGCCTGCGTGCTGCTCTACCTTGCAATCGTCAAGAAGTTCGAGCCTCTGCTGCTGCTGCCCATCGCCTTCGGCATGCTGCTGACCAACCTGCCCGGCGCTGGGATGTACCATGCCGAGTACTTCGCCAACGGCGTGATCGACTGGGCCGAGCTGGGCACTGGCCACGGCGGCCTGATTGATTACCTGTATCTGGGCGTAAAGCTGGGCATCTACCCCTGCCTGATCTTTGTGGGCGTGGGCGCGATGACGGACTTTGGCCCCCTGATTGCCAATCCCAAGAGCCTGCTGCTGGGCGCTGCCGCCCAGCTGGGCATTTTCATCACCTTTGTGGGCGCGCGCCTGCTGGGCTTCACGGGAGCGGAGGCTTCTTCCATCGGCATCATCGGCGGCGCGGACGGCCCCACGGCCATCTTCACCACCAGCCAGCTGGCCCCGCATCTGCTTGGGCCCATTGCGGTGGCGGCGTACTCTTACATGGCTCTGGTGCCTGTGATCCAGCCTCCCATTATGAAGGCTCTCACCACCGACGCGGAGCGTAAGATCAAGATGAAGCAGCTGCGCCCTGTCTCCAAGACCGAGAAGGTGCTGTTCCCCATCATCGTCACCATCTTTGTGTCCTTCCTGGTGCCCTCGGCCGCCTCTTTGATCGGCTGCCTGATGCTGGGCAACCTGATGCGCGAGTGCGGCGTGGTGGATCGTCTGAGCAAGACTGTCCAGAACGAGCTGATGAACATTGTCACCATCTTCCTGGGCATCTCTGTGGGCGCCACTGCTACGGCAGAGAACTTCCTGAACTGGCAGACCCTGATGATCCTGGCGCTGGGCGTCATTGCCTTTGGCTTTGGCACCGCTGGCGGCGTGCTGCTGGCCAAGGTGATGAACCTCTTCTCCAAGGAGAAGGTCAACCCCCTGATCGGTTCCGCCGGTGTGTCCGCGGTGCCCATGGCTGCCCGCGTGTCTCAGGTGGTGGCCCAGAAGTACGATCCTTCCAACTTCCTGCTGATGCACGCTATGGGCCCCAATGTGTCCGGCGTGATCGGCTCCGCTGTGGCGGCCGGTGTGCTGCTGGCCCTGTTCGGCGCTTGAGAAACGCTTTTTTGGCAAACTTATCACAGGGAAAGGAAATGGCTTAAAAAATGGCAAAAAATCCCCTTAAGATTACGGATACCATCCTGCGCGACGCACACCAGTCCCAGGCTGCTACCCGCATGAAGATTGAGGACATGGTGCCCATCCTGCCCGTATTGGACAGCATTGGGTACTGGTCCTTGGAGTGCTGGGGCGGCGCCACGTTTGACGTGTGCATGCGCTTTTTGAACGAAGACCCCTGGGAGCGCCTGCGCACCCTGAAGAAGGGCCTTCCCAACACCAAGCTGCAGATGCTGCTGCGCGGCCAGAACATTCTGGGCTACCGCCACTACGCGGATGACGTGGTAGAGGCTTTCTGCAAGAAGTCCATTGAAAACGGCATTGATGTGGTGCGTATCTTCGACGCCCTGAACGACCCCCGCAATATGGAGGCCGCCATGAAGTTCGTCAAGGAGTACGGCGGTATGGTGGAGGCTGCCATCAGCTACACCCAGAGCCCCGTGCACAACGAGGACTACTTCGTCAAGCTGGCTATGAAGCTGGAGAAGATGGGCGCCGACACCATCTGCATCAAGGACATGGCAAACCTGCTGCTGCCCTATGACGCCTATTCTTTGGTGAAAAAGCTGAAGGAAAACGTGGGCGTGCCCATCCATCTGCACACCCACAACACCACCGGTACCGGCGACATGACCAACCTGATGGCCGCCCAGGCCGGTGTGGACATTGTGGACTGCGCCCTGTCCCCCTTGGCCAACGGCACCTCCCAGCCTGCCACCGAAAGCCTGGTGGCCACCCTGCGGGGCACCAGCCGCGACACCGGCCTGGATATGAACAAGCTGGTAGAGGCTGCCGCCCACTTCCGTGACGTGGCCCAGAAGCTGGATATCAACCCCAAGGTGCTGAAGGTGGACGTGAACACCCTGCTGTACCAGGTGCCCGGCGGCATGCTGTCCAACCTGATCTCCCAGCTGAAGCAGGCCAACGCCGAGGACAAGTACTACGAAGTGCTGGAGGAGATCCCCCGCGTGCGGAAGGACTTTGGCTATCCGCCCCTGGTCACCCCCACCAGCCAGATCGTGGGCTCTCAGGCTGTGCTGAACGTGCTGGCTGGCGAGCGCTACAAGATGATCACCAAGGAGTCCAAGGGCCTGCTCCGTGGCGAGTACGGCCAGCTGCCCGGCGAGGTCAACGAGGAAGTGCGCAAGAAGGCCATCGGCAACGACGAGGTCATCACTTGCCGTCCCGCCGACCTGCTGGAGCCCGAAATGGACAAGCTCCGCGCCGAGTGCAAGGAGAAGGGCCTGGGCCATTGCGAAGAGGACGTGCTCAGCTACGCCCTGTTCCCCCAGGTGGCCGAGAAGTTCCTCAACTGGCGTGACAACCCCCACAAGGAAGAGGAGGCCCCGGCTCCCGCCGCTGCCCCCGCTGCTGCCCCCAAGGCTGCCCCGGCCAACAACGGCCCCCGCACCCTGGTTGTGGAGGACATGACCAACGGCGTGTTCTAAACCGAGTCTTTTCAGGGAGAGTCCCGCAAGGGGCTCTCCTTTTTCGTTTCTCAAAGCTTTCCCGTTCAAGAAATGTTTGCTTGTGTTTCCCTTACGGCAGGAGTATAATCAAGACAGAGAGCCAAGGCTAGTGTTGTATGGATGGGGGGAGAACCCATGTGGTATGAGGAGTTTGTGAAAAGGATGCCCTTAGAGGCGGGCTATGTGCATATCCGTGAAATTTGTGATACGCTAAGAGAGGCATACGGCGCTGTAGAGCTGCCAGAGGAGCAGATCCCCAGCCTGAAATGGATGCACAGGTTTAACGCCCTTCATACTCCCGAAAACCAGGAGCATCTCCATCTGAAAGAGGGGCAGCTGCATATTCGGGCCCTCCAATTTCCCAAGGAGGCCGGGTATGCCAGCCGCGAGGGGAATTGTGAAAACGACCCGGTGTACCTTGCCTTTGAGGAGCAGGTAGGATATATCTATTCAAACAGTAACGAGTTGTTTTTAGAAGTGGACATTGCCCGTGGCTGCAACCGCCAGGACATAGAGGGTAACACGGAACGGTACAATGTGTGGAAAAAGTCCTGTGTCCGGTATTGGCGGGATACCGGCCGCGAAGTGGGCGGCGTGCAACAGTGGAAGGAATTATATAAGGATTGAACGGAAAAAGGAGGTCCTTCTCATGTTAAAAAGTATTCGCAACAGTTTGGTGCTCACGTCCCTTTTGTATGTGGTTTTGGGGTTGTTGCTGCTGCTGTTTCCCGGGCTGTCTTTGGGGCTGGCCCGGCTGCTGGTGGGCGGTGTGACCCTGATTTACGGCGTGGTCCGCATCGTCTCCTATGTCAAAGGCGGCCAGCAGGACTCTTTCGAGCTTTTTATTGGTGTGTTGCTGGCGCTTTTGGGCCTGTTCCTTTTGGCTTTTATGCAGTTTTTCATGGCCCTGGTGCCCTTTGTGCTGGGGGTGTATATTCTGGTGGACAGCATTGGGGCCGTAAAACGCTCCCTGGATATGAGGGCCTTGGGCTACGGGCGCTGGTGGCTCTCCTGCCTGGTGGCGGGGGTGCTGGCGGTGTGCGGCCTGGTGATGATCTTCGACCCCTTCTCCACATTGGAGGGGTTGGTGATGTTCATTGGATTGGGCTTCCTTTTTGATGGGGTTTACACTTTGGTAAATACCCTTCTCTTTGAGCGTTTGAGCCGTTGAATTAAGAAAGGCCCTTCCCGCCGCAGGGAAGGGCCTTTTACTGTTTTGGGATTATAAGCCGGCTTGCCGGGCCAATTCTTTCACATAGGCCAGGGAAGAGGCGAGCTGGTGCAGTCCGCCCCGGGTGTCACCCTCTAGGGAGAGCCGGCCTGGATAGCCGATGGACTGCAGGGCTTGGAAGAAGGGGAGATAGTCCTCCCCGTCCCAGGGCTGGGGCAGCAGGCGGTGGTTCCGGGCGCTGGCAATGTGGCAGTGGCCCAAATGGCCTTGGTAGCGGGAGATCACGGACAGGGGCTCCTGCTCCAGGTCAAAATGGAAAAGGTCCACCAGCAGCTGAACGCCGGGCCGTCCCACCGCCTGCACCAGCTGGAAGGCCTCCTGGCTGCTGGTGAGGATGTTGCACTCTCCCCGCTGCAGGGGCTCCAGGCAGCACACCATGCCCTGGGCCTCCACCGCCGGGGCGATGTGGTCCCGGCACAGCTCTACCAGCTGGGCAAAGGCCTCCTCTTGGGGGAAGCCTTCCGGGACCCTTCGGGCGCCGCCGCTGCCAAATACCAGGGTTTTTACCCCGAAAGCAGCGGCTTTGGGCAGGTTTTCCTCCAAATACCGGTCCACGGTGGAAAACTCTGCCTGGGGCCCGGCTAGCTGAAAGTCCCCTGGAAACAGCAGGTTCATTACAGGGGTGTCCAAGCCGGCCCCAGCCAGCTGGCCTGCCCGGGATTTTACCTGTTCCAAGGTCTTGTCCCGCAGGGAGGAAAATCCCCCCTCTGCGTAGTCCGCCCCTGCGGCGGGAAGCTGCAGGGCCAGCTCCTCCCACAGGGAAACACAGCAGCCGATTTTCATTGCAAGCGCCTCCTTTAAATTTACGTTGAAGGCTGTCACCTTTTTGGGGTTGCGGGCGTCTAAAAATGGGGTGGGCTTACAGCCGGTAGGCCAGCAAAGCGTCCTTTTCCGCCCGCCCCACCCGCCGGGATTCCCGGACTTTCTGGATGGACTTGTTCTGCACCCAGGGGTCCAGCGTTTGTTGGGCCAGCAGCTCCTCCACCGCCTGGGGGAATTTCACATACCAAACGGACAGCGCCCAAGCCACCGCCATCTTGGCGTAATAGCCGGGGTGGGCCACCTGCTGGAGAAGGGCCAGGCCTTCCTCTACATGCTCCTGGTCCACAAAGTGGGAGAGCTGGACCACACAGGCGGCCCGGGCAGAATACTCTTGGCTGCTGGCGTAAAAGGGGCTGAAAAACGCCCACATTCCCCGCCGGTCCTCCGGAGAGCGGGGCTTTAGGGAGTTGCAGAAGGTATCGCACACGGCCCAGTTGTCAATGCGGGGAAGGAAGTCCTCCACCCAGGGGCGTTTTTCTTCCCAGGGGAGGTTTAGCCCGCCAATCACCAGCCCGCGAAGCAGCGTCTCCTCATAGGAGCCGGGCCGGCTGTTCTCTAAAAGCCCCACCGGATTCCCCCGGAGGAGCTTCTTCGCCAGGGCCCGCAGGGCCGGAAGCCGGACGCCCCAGGCCATGCTTACGCCGGGGATCAGGCCCTCGTGGAAGGCCTTGTACTGGGGGTCCGCCAAGCTTTCCAGCTCCTGCAGCAGGGCCTGATACTCCTGGGAGGTGAAGGGCGCGCTCACGGCTGGGCCTCCACCAGCTGCCGGATGAGGGCCAGCAGGTTGGGAATGGACTGGGACTTGTCAAAATGCTGGCAGTTCTCCCGCATCTCCTGCAGCTTTTTCTTTTCCTTAATCAAGGAGGAAATCTGCCCGGCAAAATCCCCGTCCTTCTGCAGGCGCACGCCCATGTCATGGATTTTCAGAAAGTTGGCGTTGTCCTCCTCCTGGCCGGGGATGGCGTCGAACACGGCCATGGGCAGGTTGCAGGCCAAAGCCTCGCTGACGGTCAGGCCGCCGGGCTTTGTCACCAGCAGGTCGCTGGCGTGCATATACTTTTCCACCTCATCTGTGAAGTAGATCAGCCGGGTGGGAATGCGCTCCCCGCCGGCCAGCTCCCGCTCAAAGGCCTCGTACAGGCGCTGGTTGCGGCCGGTGATGACGATGATCTGCATTTTTACCTCGGTGTCGGCCAGCTCCCGGTAAAGCTTGATGATGTTGGAAACCCCAAAGCTGCCCGCCATGAACAGCACGGTGGGCAGCTCCGGGTCCAGCCGCAGGTCCCGCAGGAGCATATCCCGGTCCTCCCGATGGAAGAAAACACCGTGCACCGGAATGCCAAAGGGGTAGATTTTCTCACGCTTCACCCCAAAGCTTTCCAGCTCTGGCACCATGTCCTCGCTGGCAACCACATAGGCGTCCACATAGGGGGCAATCCAGGCCCGGTGCACGCCGTAATCTGTCAGGATGCAGATGAGGGGAACGGTGACCGAGCCGTCTTCCTTCAAATCAGAGACCATCTCTGTGACGAAGGGATGGGTGGTCAGGATGACATCGGGCTGATAGCGGGCAATGGTGGGGTACAGCATGTTGCTGAAGGCGCCGCTGAGCTTGGGCACCAGCCCAGAGAACAGGTTTTCCCGGTTGGTCTGCTTATACAGCCGTCCAAACACGGCGGGAACCCGCTTTGCCATAAAGCGGTAGCTGTCGCAGACGGTCTTGTCGAGAAAGCGGTTGATGGCCTTTAAAAAGTCCACTGTGACAACCTCATAGCCGGTGTTGTCCCGGATGTACTGCTCCACTGCGGCAGAGGCCCGTAAATGCCCTCCGCCAGTGGCCGCGGTTAAAAGCATAATCTTCACAAAAACTCCTCTTTTCCCGGGCTTTTCCAAAGAAGCCGGCAGGCAGCCGCGGCTCTTTTTGGAAAAACCCCGCATGGTAGGAATATTGTAGCATGAACAGCGGAAAAAAGCCAGTTTTTTCGCAGTTGGAAAAAGCTTTCACGCTTTACATTTTCCTTGGGGAAAGGTATAATGAAAAGGATTTCTCAAAGATTTTTATAGAGAGAGGGGAAGGGTTTCCCCTCTGTGTGGATAGACGAGGCTTTTTGATGAAAGGATGGGTGAGATGGACTACAGAAAATTGTGGACGCGCTTTGCGGCGGCGGCCGCGGCGCTGCTTTTGCTGGGCGGGCTTTGCGCCTGTTCCAACCAGCCGGAGGAGAGCTCCTCCATGGTAGAACAGCAGGAGGATTTGAGCCTCTTCCCAGAGGGGGCCAGCATCGGTGGGAAAAGCATTGCCGGGAAAACCGTGGAAGAGGCCCTGGAGATTGCCCGCTCCGCCGTGCAGGAAGCTGTGGACGGGCTGGAGATCACCGTGAAATTCCGGGATGACACCATTGTCCTCTCTGGGGAGGATTTCGCCTCTCAAGACCTGTTGGAGCTGACCCTGCCCAAGCTGCTGGAGTCCCGCCAGGCGGAGGATTATCCCTTAAACTATGTGGTGGACCTTTCAGAGGCGGGGGAGCAGAAGGTGCTCTCCGCCGCCCAGGATTGCGTGACCCAGGCCAAAAATGCCACCGTCACCGGCCGGGACGAGAATGGCTTTACCTTCTCGGATGAGCAGAAGGGCAGCCAGGTGGACCTGGTGAAGACACTGGAAAGCGTGCGCCAGCTGCTCTCTCAAAAACGGAGCGGGGATATTCAAGCCGCTTTTATTGAGACGGAGCCAACCCTGACGAAAGCCTATTTGCAGGAGCACTTTACCAGGCTTTCCAGCTACAGCACGGTTTCCACCAACACGGCCAACGGAAACAGCAACATGGCCCTGGCCCTTTCCAAGGTCAATGGCACCATTCTGGAGCCGGGCCAGGTTTTCTCTTACAACACCACACTGGGAGACAGCACCGATCCCAACAACGGGTGGCTGCCTGCGGGGGGCATCTCCGGAGGCGTGATTGTCCAAATGTATGGAGGCGGCATCTGCCAGGGCTCTTCCACGCTGTATATTGCCGCTTTGAAGGCTGGCATGGAAATTGTGGAGCGGTACAACCACTCCATGCCCTCCAGCTACTGCCCCATCGGGCTGGATGCCACGGTGGACTACGGCAACTTGGATTTCCGCTTCAGCAACCCCCTGGAAACCCCTGTTTATGTCAGCGCTTGGATGGACGGCACCACCCTGTATGTGGAGTTCTTCGGCTGCTTCCCCGAGGAGTGGGACAGCGTGGCGGTCACCTCTGAGCAGACCGGCACATGGGGGCCGCTGGATACCGTCACCTTCCGGGAGGACAGCAGCTTGGCCTCTGGCCAGTATGTGCGCCGGTCCTCGGGCAACACAGGCTACACCGCCCGGGCTTACCGCAGCTATTACAAGGGGGAGACCCTGGTGAAGAGCGAGGAGCTTTCCCCCTCGGAGTACCCCGCCACGGGCAAGGTTTACGCCTTAGGCCCCGGCACGGATACGGATAAGGTGGATACCTCGAAGGAATCTGGCAGCACCGCAGAGGCCAGCGCCACGCCTACGCCCAGCCCCACCGCGGCGCCCTCTACCCCCACGCCGGCCACCCCTGCGCCGGATACTCCCGCCCCGGAGCCGGCCACTCCTACGCCGGTACCTGTTACGCCTACTCCGGTGCCGGCCACTCCCACGCCGGCACCCTCCACGCCTTCTCCGGAGGTTCCTGCCACGGAGCCTCCCGCCCTGGAGGGGACCGTGTAACCTGTGTGCCTAAGGTCCCCAGCGCCTGTACCGGGCGCTGGGGATTTGCCGGTCCCGCCTCAGGGGTGGGACATCTTCTGCCCCGAAAGGGATTTGGATGAGCTAGAAAGGATGATCGCTTGTGAAAGATGGATTTTTCCGTGTTGCCGCCGCCACCCCTGCTGTCTCTGTAGCGGACGTGGAAGAGAACCTGGAACGGATTGAGGAGCTGGTCCAGCAGGCAGCAGCAGACGGCTGCGGGGCCGTGTGTTTTCCTGAGCTGGCCCTGACCGCCTATACCTGCGGGGACCTGTTCCGGGATGAGGCCCTGCTCTCCGCGGCAGAGAGGGGCCTTGCCCGCCTGATGGAGGAGACACAGAACCTGGATATCCTCTGCGCGGTGGGCCTGCCCGTGCCCTGGGAGGGAGCCCTGTACAACTGCGCGGCCGTATTCCACAAGGGGAAGCTGCTGGGCTTGCCTGCCAAGGCGCGCATTCCCAATTACTCTGAGTTTTACGAGGCCCGGCACTTCACCCCTGCCCCAAAGGCGGTGCAAGTGGATTTTGCCGGGCAGCGGGTTTGGCTGGGAAAGGGCCTGCTGTTTTGCTGCGAGAATGTGCCCGGCCTGAAGGTGGGGGTGGAGATCTGTGAGGACCTGTGGAGCCCCCTTCCCCCCAGCGTGAGCCTGGCTTGCAACGGGGCTACGCTGGTGCTGAACCCCTCCTGCTCGGATGAGACCATCGGCAAGGCGGAGTACCGCCGGGAGCTGGTGCGCCAGCACTCTGGGCGGCTGCTGTGCGCCTATGTGTATACGGACAGCGGCCTGGGCGAGTCCACTACGGACATGGTCTTTGCCGGGCACGACCTGATTGCGGAGAACGGCTCCCTGCTGGAGGAGAGCCAGCTTTTCACCACAGGGCTCATCTCCGCCGAGGTGGACCTGGAGCGCCTCTCCCAGGAGCGCCGCCGGATGAACACCTGGCAGCCTGCCTTTGACCAGGACGTGGTGCGCGTCCCCTTCCGCTATGAGGAGGGGACCTTGGCGGCCTTTGTTCCCCAGCGGGACTTTGCCCGCACCCCCTTTGTCCCCCAGGACGCGGTGGGCCTTTCCGACCGGTGCCAGCGGATCTTGACCATGCAGAGCGTGGGCCTGGCCACCCGGCTGGAGCACATCCATTGCAAGACGGCGGTGGTGGGCCTTTCTGGCGGGCTGGATTCCACCCTGGCCCTGCTGGTGACGGCCCGGGCCTTCGACCGGCTGGGCTTGGACCGCAGGGGCATCCACGCCGTGTCCATGCCCTGCTTTGGCACCACCAGCCGCACCAAGTCCAACGCCCAGCGCATCGCGGAGGAGCTGGGGGTGGACTTCCGGGAGGTGTCCATCGAGCGGGCGGTGCGCCAGCACTTTTTGGATATCGGCCAGGAGGAGACCTCTCTGGACGTGACCTACGAGAACTCCCAGGCGCGGGAGCGCACCCAGGTGCTGATGGACATTGCCAACCGGCTGGGCGGCATCGTCATCGGCACCGGGGACTTGTCGGAGCTGGCTTTGGGCTGGGCCACCTACAACGGGGATCACATGTCCATGTATGGGGTCAACGCCTCCATTCCCAAGACCCTGGTGCGCCACCTGGTGCGCTATGTGGCCGACCACAGCGAGCCCCGGCTTCAGGCGGCTTTGCTGGACGTGCTGGACACCCCCGTTTCCCCGGAGCTGCTGCCCCCCAAGGATGGGGAGATCGCCCAAAAGACGGAGGAGCTGGTGGGGCCCTACGAGCTCCACGATTTCTTCCTGTACTACATGCTGCGGTTCGGCTTTGGGCCGGGGAAGATCTACCGCATGGCCTGCCGCGCCTTTGCCGGAGAGTACGACGGCGCCACGGTAAAGCGGTGGCTCACCGCCTTTTACCGGCGCTTCTTCACCCAGCAGTTCAAGCGCAGCTGCCTGCCGGACGGCCCCAAGGTGGGCTCGGTGACCCTCTCTCCCAGGGGGGATTGGCGCATGCCCTCCGACGCCAGCTGGCGGGTTTGGGAGCGGGAACTGCAAGATCTGTAAAAAAGCCTTGGGAGGCGTCCAAAACGCCCTTCCCAGCATTTGATAAATGAGGTGTTAACTATGGAACCCAAACGCGTACTGGTCACCCTCCCGGTGGAGGAATCCCATGTGGACCGCTTGAAACAGTCCGCCCCCGGCTGGGAATTCCGTTTCCGGGGCTCGGACCGGCTCTTTTCCGGCACCGACCTGGAGCGCCCCCCTGTCACCCGGGAGGACGTAGCCTGGGCCCAGGTTATTCTGGGCAATGTGCCTGCCCAGATGCTCTCTGGCTCTTCAGAGCTTTTGTGGCTGCAAACCAACTCTGCCGGTGTGGAGCCCTACCTCCAGCCCGGCGTGCTGGGGGAAACTACCCTGCTTACCAACGCCACCGGCGCCTATGGCCTGGCCATTGCCGAACACCTGCTGGGCATGCTGCTAGAGCTCTTTAAAAAGCTGGAGCTCTACCGCGATGCCCAAAAGCAGGGCGCTTGGCAGTCCCTGGGGCAGGTGCGGGCCGTGTACGGCGCCACCGTGCTGGTGCTGGGCATGGGCGATATTGGCGGCGAGTTCGGCAAGCGCTGCAAGGCCCTGGGTGCCAAAGTCATCGGCGTGCGGCGCAGCCCCCGGGCGTGCCCGGACTATGCCGATGAGGTCCACACGCTGGAGGATTTGGACAGCCTGCTGCCCCGGGCCGACGTGGTGGCCGTTACCCTGCCGGGCACCCAGGCCACCTCTGGGCTTTTGAGCCGGGAGCGCATTGCCCGGATGAAGGAGGGGGCTGTGCTGCTGAACGTGGGCCGGGGCACCATTGTAGATACGGAGGCCCTGTGCGACGCTTTGGAGAGCGGCCGCCTGGGCGGGGCTGGGGTGGATGTCACCGACCCGGAGCCCCTGCCCCCGGAGCACCGGCTTTGGCGCCTTCCTACGGCGGTGGTCACCCCCCATGTCTCCGGGTTCTACCACCTCAAGGAAACCCACGAGCGCATTGTGGATATCATGGTGGAGAACTTGAAGCGCTTTCAGGCAGGAGAGCCGCTGAAAAACCAGGTGGACTTTTCCACCGGCTACCGGAAGCTGACCTGAAAAGAGGACAGCTTTATGGAAGCGCAGATGGAACATTATCTGGACAACAGCGCCACCACCCAGGTGCTGCGTCCCGTGGCGGAAAAGGCCCTGGAGCTGATGGTGCAGGAGTACGGCAACCCCTCCTCCCTGCACACCAAGGGCTTTCAGGCGCGAAAGCAGCTGGAGGAAGCCCGCGCCCTGGTGGCCCGGCGGCTGGGCGCCCAGCCGGAGGAGGTCGTCTTTACCAGCGGCGGCACAGAATCCAACAATTTGGCCATTTTCGGCGCGGTCCAGGCCCGCAGGCGCTTGGGGAATAAGATCGTCACCACCGCGGCGGAGCACGACTCTGTGCTGAACCCCTGCCGGGAGCTGGAGAAACAGGGGTTTGAAGTGGTGTACTGTAAACCGGACCCTTCTGGAAAGCTGCCGGAAGAGGCGCTGGCAGAGGCCATCGACGGGAACACCATCCTGGTCAGCGTGATGCTGGTGAACAATGAGACCGGGGCCATCTTCCCGGTGGAAGCCGCCGCCCGGGCCATCCGCCGGAAAAAAGCCCCTGCCCTGCTCCATGTGGACGCAGTCCAGGGCTTTGGCAAGCTGCCCTTCACCGTGAAGCGATTGGGTGCCGACCTGTTGACCCTTTCGGGGCACAAGCTCCACGCGCCCAAGGGTGTGGGGGCACTGTACATCAAACGGGACATACGCATCCTGCCCAGGACGCTGGGCGGCGGTCAGGAGAGGGGCCTGCGCTCCGGCACGGAGAGCGTGCCGCTTGCCTGCGCGTTGGGCGAGGCCGTGCGCCTGCTGCCGGACCCCCAGGAGGCCCTGGTGCATGTGGGTGCCCTGAACCGCCTGCTGCGGGAACGGCTTTCCCAGCTGCCGGGGGTGGTGTTCCACTCCCCGGAGGACGCCTTGCCCTATGTTTTGAACTTCTCCGCAGGGACTGTGCGGGGGGAGACTATGCTGCACTTTCTGGCCCAGCGGGGCGTGTATGTGAGCTCTGGGTCCGCCTGCGGAAGGGCCAAGCCCAGCCATGTGCTGGAGGCCATGGGCCTGCCGGGAGCGCAGGTGCAGAGCGCCCTGCGGGCGAGCTTTTCCCGCTTTAGTACAGAGGGGGATGTGGAGGCCCTGGCAGAGGGGGTCAAGCAGGGCCTGGAGACCTTGGCCCGGGGCGCGTAACGCGCCTTGGAAGGGCTTTATCCTTGCGGGTCCGTCCGGCCTTTGCCCTCGCTCCGCCTTGCGGCCTATCTTTTTTGTTTTTGGAGTGTGTTATGCCACAAGAAGTCATTTTATTGAAATTGGGTGAGATCGCTTTAAAGGGCCTGAACCGCAAAGCCTTTGAGGACGTTCTCTTGAAAAACATCCGCCGCCGCTTGCAGGATGCCGGAGACTTTTCCGTATCCTCCCGGCAGTCCACCATCTATGTGGAGCCCAAGGATTCCGCCGCCGACCTGGACCTGGCGGAAGAGCGTGTTTCCAAGGTGTTCGGCGTGGTGGGCTATGCCCGGGCGGGTGTGTGCGAAAAAGATCTCGCTGCCATCTGTCAGCGGGCGGGGGAGTACTTGTCCGAAGAGCTGGAAACCGCTTCTACCTTTAAAGTGGAGTGTAAGCGCAGCGACAAGCAGTTTCCCTACAAATCGCCAGAGGTCTCCGCTGAGGTGGGCCACCACCTGCTGGAGCAGTTTCCCCACTTGCGGGTAGACGTGCATCATCCCGATGTGATCGTCCGCGTGGAGGTGCGGGAGCGTTACGCGTTTGTCCACGGGGACACCCGACCCGGCGCTGGGGGAATCCCCGTGGGCACCGGCGGCAAGGCGGCTGTGCTCATCAGCGGTGGGCTGGATAGCCCTGTGGCCGCCTGGATGATGGCCAAGCGGGGGGTAGAGCTTACGGCGGTTCACTTTGCCAGCCCCCCCTACACCAGCGAGCTGGCGCGGGAAAAAGTGCGGCGGCTGCTGCGGAAGGTGGCGGAATACGCCGGGCGCATCCGGTTTGTCACGGTAAACCTGACCCGCCTGCAGGAGGAGATTCGGGATAAATGCCCTCAGGAGCTTTCCACGGTCATCCTGCGGCGGTATATGCTGCGGGGCGCCCAGCGGGTGGCCCAAGAGGAGGGGTGCTCGGCACTTGTCACAGGCGAAAGCCTGGGCCAGGTGGCCAGCCAGACCATCCAGGCCATTGCCTGCACCGACGCCGTGGCCACCATGCCGGTGTTCCGGCCCCTTATTGGGGCGGACAAATCCGAAATCGTGAAGGTGGCCTATCAAATTGGAACCTACGATATCTCCATCGAGCCCTACGAGGACTGCTGCACCATCTTTACGCCCAAGCATCCCCGCACCAAGCCCATCCTGCACTTTGTGGAGGATGGGGAGAGGGCCATTGAGGGAGAAGCCCTTCTGGAAGAAGCCTTGGCCCAGAGGGAGACCGAATGGGTCTATCCCCGCTGAGAAGGCTGTTTTTGAGAGAGGAGGGTGACCCCTTGCGAAAGGAATTGAACCGCCAGGTGGTCCGCTGGCTCAAGGAGCGGGCGGCCGGGCCCTTTGCCGGGGACCTCTCCCTGGTGGCCGCCTACGGCTCCCACTTCAACGGCACGGAGACCGAGTACTCCGATGTGGACTGCTACTTCATCCCCAAGACGGACCGGGGCTGGGAGTTCGCCGCGGACTTTCTCCTGGCGGGGGTAGGCTATGACGTCTTCCCCCTTTCCTGGGAGCGGGCCCGGGGCATCGCCCAGCTGAAAGAGCCCCTTGTCCCCCTGGTGGGGGATGCGGTGGTGCTCTACGCCGGTTCTCCGGAGGATGCGAGCCGTTTCCAAGCCCTTCAGGAGGAGCTGGCCCGCTGTTTGAAGGACAGGGCCTACTGCTGTGCCATGAGCTGGGAACGGTTCCAAGAGGCGGCCCGCCACCTTGCCCAGCTGCGGGCCCAGGAGGCGCTGGTTCCCAGCCGGGTTCAGGCCGGGCAGCTGCTGATGGCTGCGGCGGAGGCGGTGGCCCTTCAGAACGGGACCTACTTCCACTACGGCCTGAAGCGCCAGTTCCAAGACCTGCAAGCCATGGAGCAAAAGCCCGCCGGATTTTTAGAGGGATACACGGCGGTCGTCCAGGCGGAGACGGTGGGGGAGCTGAGGGCCGCCTGCCAGTGCCTGATGGCCTCTCTGGGAGAGGCGCTGGGGTGGCAGTGGGACATCCCCGCTGTTGAGTCCCCCGCTGTGCCCCAACCGAAAAAGGAGGAGGTGGGGGAGCTGGCCCCCTGGTATGAGGAGATCAGCGCCACCTTCCAGAAGCTCCGCTCCTGCCGGGAGCGCAACGACCCTGTCCTGGCCTTTCTTTCCGCAGTCTGCCTCCAGAGGGAGCTGGATGGGGCGGGGGAGGAGTATTCCATTCCCCGGTATCCCCTGTTGGACGCCTACCATTTTTCCGACTTGACGCCCCTGGTACAGGCGGCGGACCGGGTGGAACAGGACTTGGTGGAGCGGATCGAACAGGGGGGCGGCAGGATCAAGCGCTTTGGCTCTGTGGAGGAGCTGGCGCTGTTTTATCCGTGACAAAGGGAATTCCGGGCCCGGCCCGTTTCCATAATTTTTCTTGCAAAGGAGAATGCAGTTTGAAGAAGTGTTGTGCTCTTGTGTGCTGACCGGGAGGTCAGCGGCGCAAATATTCCACAACCGCGCCTCCCAAAGGATGATTTTTACCCTATCATCTTTTCAGGAGGTCTATCAACGTGAACCGAGAGAACAAACGAAAGAAGTACGAAAAAGGCTATTACAAGAACCATCCCTGCCAGGAGAGCTTCACCTGCAAGGTGTGCGGCCGCCTGGTGACCCCCGGCGGCGCTGGAAGCGATCACCGCAACCACTGCCCCAACTGCCTTTCCAGCCTGCATGTGGACATCGAGCCCGGGGACCGGGCGTCTGACTGCGGCGGCATTATGGAGCCCGTGGCCGTGTGGGTGCGCAAAGGGGGAGAGTGGGCCATCATCCACCGGTGCCGCCGGTGCGGGGCCCTTTCCTCCAACCGTGCGGCGGCGGATGACAACCCCATGAAGCTGATGAGCATTGCCATGAAGCCCCTGGGCAGCCCGCCCTTCCCCCTGGAGTACCTTCAGGAGATGACCGACCGCATGGGCGGCCAGGGCGACCTTTCTGTCTGGGAAACCCAAGCGGGAAGGGGGGATGGATGACATAAGAAAAAGGGGGAGCTCGCGGGGGCTCCCCTGTTTTTGGGGCTTTCGGCCGCAAGGGGCGGAGAAGCCCCTTGGGAGCATATACCAGCTTGTAAAGGAGGAAACATAGATGAACGCTGAAATTATCTCTGTGGGCACCGAGCTGCTGCTGGGCCAGGTGGTCAATTTGGACACCGCCATCGTGGCCCAGGAGCTTTCCGCCCTGGGCATCGACCTGCTGTATTCCGCCGTGGTGGGCGACAACGTGGAGCGCCTGCGTCACGCGGTGAACACCGCCCTTTCCCGCAGCGGCCTGCTCATTATGACAGGGGGCCTGGGGCCCACCACCGACGACTTGACCAAGGAGACCACCGCCGCCTGCGCCGGGAAAAAATTGGCGCTCCACCAGCCCAGCCTGGAACGCATTCAGAACTACTTCAATGAAAAGCACGTCAGCGAGAACCAGGAGAAACAGGCCTGGCTGCCTGAGGGCTGCCATGTGTTCCAAAACGACAACGGCACGGCCCCCGGCTGCGCCTTCCAGGCCCAGAGCGGGTGCCTGGTCATCATGCTGCCCGGCCCTCCCAGCGAGCTGACCCCCATGCTCCGCAACTATGTGGTGCCCTACCTGAAGCAGGGGCAGGAGTACGTCATCGTCTCCCACAACGTGCACATCTTTGGCCGGGGAGAGGCCCCTGTGGCCCAGATGCTGGATGACCTGATGGACGGCCAGAACCCCACCCTGGCCCCCTACGCCAAGGAGGGCGAGTGCTACATGCGGGTCACCGCCAAGGCCCACACCGCGGAGGAGGCCGACACATTGTGCCAGCCCCTCATTGAGGAAATCAAGCGCCGGGTGGGGGATTTCGTCTACAGCGTGGATACCGAATCCCTGGAGGAGCTGGTGGTCTCTGAGCTGAAAGCCCAGGGCAAGACTCTGGCCACCGCCGAGAGCTGCACCGGCGGCCTGCTGTCCAAGCGGCTGACGGATGTGTCCGGCGCCTCGGAGGTGTTCCACATGGGCTGCGTCACCTACGCCAACCAGGCCAAGGAGGACCTGCTCTCTGTCTCCCACGAGACCCTGGCCCAGTACGGCGCTGTCAGCGAGCAGACGGCCCGGGAGATGGCCGAGGGCATCGTGCGCCGCTCTGGCAGCAGCCTGGGCGTGGGCATCACGGGCATTGCGGGCCCCGAGGGAGGCACCGCCGAAAAGCCTGTGGGGCTGATCTATATTGCCCTCTCCGATGGGGAGCGCACCTGGGTGACCAAGCGCAGCCCCATCGGCCGCACCAAAAGCCGGGAGTGGCACCGCCACTGCGCCGCCAGCCAGGCTTTGGATATGGTCCGGCGCTATCTGGAGGGCCTGCCCGTGGAGGCAAACTACTGATCAACCCGAACGGCACGGGAAGCCGTGTTCCACGTTCTGTGGAAAAAGGGACTGTTGGGAAAACCAACAGTCCCTTTTTGCGTCTTTATAGCTTACCGTGAAAAGAATTCATCCACAAAGAGTGTCCCGGTCATCCCAGCCCGAACATCCCCTCCGGCAAGGGGATGTCCCCCCGGGGCAGCCTTTCCCAGGAGAAGAGGGGAAGCAGCTCCTCCGGCCAGGCGGGGGCGGGCTCTGGCAGCAGGCCCCCCAGATAGGCCAGGCCCCCCACCACGTCCCGGGGGCAGTAGCCCCGGGAAAGGATGCCGGAGAGGCTCTGGTCCCCGTCCCGCTTGGAGAGCCGCCGGCCGTCGCCGGCCAGCAGCAGGGGCGTGTGGCCAAACTCCGGCACGGGATAGCCCAGCAGCCGGTACAGCAAGATCTGCCGGGGGGTGGAGGAGAGCAGATCCCTGCCCCGCACCACCTGGGTGACGCCCATGGCGCCGTCGTCAGCCACCACCGCCAGCTGATAGGCGTACACGCCGTCGCTGCGCCGCAGGATGAAGTCCCCGCAGCCAGTGGGCAGGTGCTGGGCCTGGGGGCCGTAATGGAGGTCCGTAAAGGCGATGGTTTCCTCCGGCACCCGCAGCCGCAGCGCCGGGGAGCGGGTGCGGCTTTTCTCCGCCACCTGCTCTGGGGTCAGGTCCCGGCAGGCCCCGTTGTACAGCAGTTCCCCGTCCGAAGCGTGGGGCGCGCTGGCCGCGTGGAGCTGGGCCCGGCTGCAGAAGCAGGGGTACACCCGGCCCTGTGCCTCCAGCTTTTCCAGCTGGGAGCGGTAGAAGAGGAACCGCTGGCTCTGGTCGTAAGGGGAGTGGGGACCGCCCTTGTCCCCGCCCTGGTCCCAGAAAAGCCCTAAAGCGTCCAGGTCCCGCTGGGCTTGCAGGGCATACTCCTTCCGGGAACGCTCCACATCCAGGTCCTCGTTGCGCAGGATCATCTTCCCTCCCCGGGATTTGGCCGCCAGCCAAGCAATGAGGGAACAGAACAGATTGCCCAGGTGCAGATAGCCGCTGGGCGTAGGGGCAAAGCGCCCCACGGGCCGTGCCATAAGAGAGCCTCCCTTCCCGCATAAAGCTAGTACGATTATAGCGTTCTGGCAGCGGAGATGCAACCCAGGGCGGGAAAATCCTTACAGTTTTCTAACAGAGGGCCCGGCGGCCGCTTTTTTTGATTGAACTCCCAAGGGTTCTGGATTATAATAAACAAATACGCGGTAAACTGCCGCGAACCTTTTGAGGCAGAAAGGGGACCTTTTATGAAAGAAAAGAACACAGGCGTGTTGCGCTTGGTGCTGCGGGTGCTGCAGGGAATGCTCATTGGCGTGGGCGCCGTGCTGCCGGGAATCTCCGGCGGGGTGCTCTGCGTGGTGTTCGGCATCTACAAGCCCGTAATGGAGCTGCTCTCCAGCCCCGTTAAAAAATTTAAAACCCATGTGCCCCGGCTGCTGCCGGTCATTGTGGGGGCGGCGCTGGGCTTTTTGGGGGTGGCCAAGGTGCTGGCCTTCTTCCTGGAGAAATACCCCAACCAAAGCGTGTGCCTGTTTGTGGGGCTGATTGGCGGCATGCTGCCCTCCCTCTTCCGGGAGGCCGGGGAGCAGGGCCGCACCCGGGGCAGCTGGGTGAGCCTGGTGGCGGCCTTTGCGGTGGTGCTGGCGCTGCTGCTCTCCTTAAACGTGCTTTCGGTGAGCATTGCCCCCAGCTTTGGGTGGTACCTGTTCTGCGGGTTCTGCATGGCGCTTTCCATCATCGCCCCTGGGATGAGCTTTTCCACCCTGCTGATGCCCCTGGGCTTGTACACCCCCCTGGTGGACGGCATCGGCAACCTGGACCTGGGGGTTCTGGCCCCGGCGGGCATCGGGGCTTTGGTCACCATTGTGTGCCTGGCCAAGGCCATCAACGCGCTGTTCACCCATTTCTACAGCTGCGCCTTCCATGCCATTGTGGGCATCGTCATCGCAGCCACTTTGGTCATCATCCCCTTTGGGAGCTTTGCCCAGGGGGTGGGCCCGGCGGTGGCCAACATTGTCTGCCTGGCGGTGGGCGTGGTGGCTGCCCTGGCGCTGGATAAGTTCAACCAGAGCGTGCCCAAAGAGGCTTAACCGGCCGTTTTCTTGAAGGGGTTCCGCCGGCAAAGCCGGAGGGCCCCTTCTTTGCCGCCATCTAGCCCTTGACTTCTGCCCGGCTTCCTATTACAATGCAGGAAGAGAACGCCCTTAATATATTTTAAGAACTGTTAAAGTACTTTAAGCGCGAAGGCCCTGTCAGCTTAAGAACTGCCTGCTAGAATAGTCCTTGTCAAAGGGAAACGGAATTCCCAACGGCAAATTTCAAAGCAAGGATGTGTTCTTTATGACAGGACGTAAGTTCAAAAACAATCGGATACGGATCGGCGCGCTCCTTATGGCGGTATTGCTCTCCTTTTCCATGCTGGCTGGCTGTGGCGGCAGCAAAAAGGCGGGCAGCGGCACAGGAAAGCCCTCTCAAAGCCAGAGCCAGAGTGCCTCCTCTAAGAGCAAGAAGGATTCCAGCAAAAAGAGTTCCAGCAAGAAGGATTCCAGCAAAAAGAACTCCAGCAAAAAGAGTTCCAGCAAGAAGAACTCCAATAAGAAGGGGTCCAGCAAGGCGGATGCCGGCCAAAGCAGCAGCTCCAGCAAACTGGAGTCCAATCAGAGCGGCGCCTCCAGCCAGAGCGGCAGCTCTGCCAAAGAGGATTCCGGCAAGCGGGGCTCCAAGAAGAGCGGCTCCAGCAAGACCGAGTCCAGCAAGAGCAGCGCTTCCAGCCAGCAAAGCCAGTCTTCCTCCAGCAAAAAAGGGAGCTGATTGCTTTCCTTCCGCCTGAGAGGCTCCTGTTTCCCCTTTAGCGCCTTTCGCTTTCCCGGCGAAGGGCGCTCCTCTTTCCCCGAAGCGTATCCCCGTTTGAGAAAGGAGCAGCCATGAAGAAGCAGCAGACCATCCTCATCGTGGAGGACGAGGCAGAGATCCGGGAGGGTATCCGGATTCTCCTCTCTGGCGAAAGCTACACCATCTTAGAGGCGGAAAACGGAGAGCAGGCCCTGCGCAAGATGAGCCCCCAGGTGGATCTGGTCATTTTAGATGTGATGATGCCGGGGATCTCCGGCCTGCGGGTGTGCGAAGAGATTCGAAAGACCAGCACCGTCCCCATCCTGTTTTTGACCGCCAAAGCGCAGGAGTCGGACAAGCTGATCGGCCTGACCGCCGGCGGGGACGATTACCTGGTAAAGCCCTTTTCCTACGCGGAGCTCATCGCCCGGGTGAAGGCCCTGCTGCGGCGCTACTGCGTGTACCAGGGCAAAGGGCAGCCCGGCGCCATCTATGAAAACGACACCCTCTCAGTTTGCGGGGTCACCATCGCCCTGGACCACAACCAGGTGTGGGTAAAGGGCGAGGAGCGGGATTTGACCGAGATCGAGTACCAGATCTTGCGGCTGCTGATGCAGAAGCCCCAGTGGACCTTTTCCGCCCAGGCGATCTACGAGAGCATTTGGAACGAGCCCTACTTTCCCATTTCCAACGGCACGGTAATGGTGCATATCCGAAAGCTGCGCACGAAAATTGAGGAAAACCCCCAGAACCCCGTTTACATCCGCACGGTGTGGGGAAAGGGCTACCGGTTTGGATGGGAGAGCAGTTATGGGCCAAAATAAGAAGCGCCGCAGTATTCTGGCAGAGTTTTCTATTTTGCTGGTGGCGCTGGGGGTTCTGTGCGGCAGCCTGTTTTTCGCCCTGAACAAAGGTGTGGGCGCCGCCTTGGAAAGCTACCTGCTCTCTTCCGATGTACTGGAGCAGGCTACGCAGCAGCGGGTCAGCAATCTGCAGGAATATGTGACGGAAAACCAGGTTTCCACCAGCGACGCCCAGGCACTCACCCAATGGATCAGGGGCAAGCCCCTGACCCTGATGGAGGTCTACCGGGACAGTGTGCTGGTCTATTCCTCCTCACCCTCTTATAGTGTGGAGTCCGCAGGAGACACCTGGACAGCCACAGAATTAGAGGAGGCGCCCTATTATGACTGGATCTCCTATTACACGGTAGAGTTCGCGGATGGGGAGGCGCAGGTTGTCCTTTACAGCAACGAGCTTTTCCAATATTCCACCTACGCCACTATTGTAGAGATTATTTTTTGCGCGGCGCTGTTCCTGACCGGTTTTTTGGTGGCCTTTCAAAGGACAGCCCGGTATATCCGGCAGCTCAGCCAAGAGATTCAGGCCATGGAGTCCGGAGACCTGGATCGCGCCATCACTGTGCGGGGAGGCAACGATTTGACCGCCCTGGCAGAGAGCCTGGACGCCATGCGGCTGGCCTTCCGGGCCCAGCAGGAGCGGGAGGCCCAAACCTATGCCGCCAACCAGGCGCTGATTTCTGAGATGTCCCATGACCTGCGCACCCCCCTGACCACGCTGCTTCTCTATACAGAGATCCTGCGGTACGGAAAATACCAGGGGGAGGAACAGCTGCACGCCTATCTGGACAGGGTGGATGAAAAGGCCCAGCAGATCAAGCAGCTGGCAGAGAATATCCTGGAGTACTCCCTGGCGGCCCAAAACCGCCCGGTGGAGCTGCAAGAGCCCCTTCCCGCCCAGGAGGTGCTGGGCGAAGCCCTTCACGAGGCCCTCACCTACCTTTCCCAATGCGGCTACACCTACGAGCTGGCCCTGGACTTTGGAGAGGCGCAGATTGCGGTGCACATCCCCTATATCCGCAGGCTGGTGGACAATATCTCCTCCAATATTTTGAAGTACGCGGACAGAAGGTTCCCCGTTCAGGTCCAAGCGGGGACGGAGGGCCCCTGGTTTTTCCTGCGCTTTCGGAACCGGAAAGGCGGCGGGGAGCTTGCCGGGCAGGGCACCGGTGTGGGGCTTTCCAGCATCCGCTCCATGATGGAGCGGATGGGCGGCTCCATCCAGGTGGAGCAGACGGGAACGGCCTTTCAAATCACCTTGGAATTCCCCCTGTCCCACGAGAAAAAGGAGAATGCATAAATTCCGCAAGGGCGGATGAAGGCCCTTTGGAAGAATGAGCCCCGCGCCTCTCTTGTGAGGCGCGGGGCTCTGTGCAGGGATGGGAAAGGTTCTCCCCCTCCCCCCTCCCCCCCAGGGGGAATCCCGCCCGATGCCGGAGCGTGCTGCGCCAATGACGTGGGCGGGATTCCTCCCTTCCCTTTTGGCGCAGGGAGGGGTATACTAAAGGAAAAAAGAAAGGATGAGAGAGATGAAGGTCTTGATGGTCAACGGCAGCCCCCGGCGGGATGGCAACACCAGCCTGGCCCTGGCAGAGATGGAGAAGGTGTTCCAGCAGGAGGGGATTCAGGTGGAGATAGTTTCCCTGGGGACGCAGGATATCCGCGGGTGCATCGCCTGCAACTCCTGCGGGAAAACGGGAAAGTGCGCCTTTGATGACCTGGTCAATGAGACAGCCCCCAAGCTGCGGCAAGCGGATGGACTGGTGGTGGCAAGCCCGGTCTATTACGCCTCTGCCAACGGCACGCTGGTCTCCTTTTTGGACCGCCTGTTTTACAGCACGCCCTTTGACAAGAGCATGAAGGTGGGGGCCAGTGTGGTGGTGGCCCGCCGGGGCGGCCTTTCCGCCGCCTTTGATGAGCTGAACAAATATTTTACGATCAGCGGCATGCCGGTGGCCTCCAGCCAATACTGGAATTCCGTCCACGGCCGGGAGCGGGGCGAGGCCCAGCAGGATGAGGAGGGGCTGCAGACCATGCGCACCCTGGCCCGGAACATGGCCTTTTTGATAAAGAGCATTGCCCTGGGCAAGGAGGCCTATGGCCTGCCGCAGCGAGAGCCCGCCCAGTTTACCAATTTCATCCGGTGAGCACGCCTTTTTAAAATCCCCTGCCCTTGGGTGGGGGATTTTGCGCAGGGCCTGGCCGCTCCCATTGGCGTTCCAGCCTGCGGAAGAATCGCCGGGACAGCATGCCTGCGGCCCAAACCGCCAGCCCTGTGGGCAGCAGCACACACCAGGGGGCCTGGGAGAAGGTGTCGAACAGGACGCCGTACAGCAGCTGGCCCAGGGGTTGGGCGCACAGGGACAGGGTGAACACACAGGACATGACCTTTCCCATCAGGCGCTCCGGCGTCCGGGCCTGGATGGCGGAGATGGCACAGGTGGAGAAGACGCTGCACCCCGCCTGGCAAATGCAGAAAAATACCAGCAGCACCCCATACCGCCCCAGGGCGCCCAAGGGCAGCAGGAAGGCCAGCCCGCAGGGGAGCAGGCACAGGCCAAACCCGGAAAACACCCCGGCCAGCCGTCCCAGGCGGAGGCGCTCCCCCAGAAGTCCCACGCAAGCGCCGCCCAAAACGGCTGCCACCCCCAAGGCGCTTTCGGCGATGCCGTAGAGCGCCGCCGAAAGGTCCAGCACCGTCCGCACCAGATAGGGAAACCCCACCACCATGGCGCCGGAGACGAACAAGCTCACCAAAGCGGCCAGCAGGAGCAGCTTGCAGATTCCTGGCTCCTGGCGGATGAGAAACTCCATGCTTTCCGAGAGGTCTTTCCGCAGCGCCGCACCCACCCCTGCCTGCCGGCTGGGACGTCTATAGTCCAGCTGAAGAAAGCACTCCAGCAGGGCGGTGAGGAAAAAGCAGGCCACTGCCCCCAGAAAGATGGGCTGGATTCCCAGGGCCGTGTACAGCACACTGCCCAAAAACGGGGTGACCAGAGAGGCGGCCGCCTGAATTTGGCTTACAGCCGCGTTGCCTTGGAGCAGCCGTTCCCCAGAGAGCATCTGGGGCACACAGGCCTGCACCGTGGGGGATTCGAAGGCTCCCAAAATGGAGAGGGCCACCAACAGCGCTCCCACCACCAGCACCCTGTCTCCCAGGGAGAGCAGCAGGCAAGCCATCAGCACCGCCAGCCCGGAGAGGCTGTCCAGGGCCACCATGATGGACTTCCGGTTGGCCCGGTCCGCCAGGATGCCCCCCAAAGGGGAGAGAAGGATGGTGGGCGCCATGGCCAGCGCCAGAATCGTGGCGAAAACCGTGGCGGACCCGGTCTCCTCCAGTACGAACATGGAGAGGGCAAATTTCAGAGTGTTGTTCCCCAGCAGGGAACTGGCCTGTCCTAAAAGCAGCAGGGTGAAATTCCGGGTGAAGAGTTTTTCCTTCATGGCTTCCTCCTAAAAAGCAGGGGAGAGATGAGCTCCCACAGGATGGCTGCGGTTCCGGCCAGGGCGCACCACAGGGCCCACGCCCGGCGGCCTGTGTGCAGCAGGTGGAAAGCGCCCCCCAGCAGGCCGGCGCCTGCCGCCAGGGAGAGCCCCCGGCAAAGCCGCCGGAAGGCGGGGCTTCCCTCCCAAGCGGTGGTGAGGCCCCTTTCAAACCGGCCAGCGCCCCGTTCAAGCCTCTCTTCCAACTGGCCTGCCCACTGTTCGATCCTTTGGTCCAGTTCACGTTCTGTCAAGGAAAGCACCTCCTGTGAATTTTTAATACCAACCGTATGAATGTATATTGGTAAAATAAAACTGCCTTCCGGCAGCTTTATTCCGTTTCGGGGATCTGGTCGAAAAATTGGTCCACAAGGGCCCGGATGCCCTCGTCAAACAGGGGCACGCCCATGCGGTCCAGCATCTCCCCCAGAAAGGTGAACTTCCGCCGCATCTCCGCCTTGGTGGCGGGGAACACCGAGGGCATCAGCCACAGGCTGGTGAGCAGGGGCAGCAGCTCGGCGATCTCCTTGGGGTACTCCGTGTGGAGGGAGCCGTCCCGGTTGCCCTCCTCTAAAAGCTCCAAAACATAGGGGGTGAGCACCCGCCGGTTGGAGTCGATCATCTCCACCAGCAGGTGAGGGTTCTTGCGCAAGGGCAGCATTTGGATGGTGAGCTGGGTGCGGGAGGTGTCAGACTGGTTCAGCCGCACGGCCTCCCGCAGCTTTTCCAGGCCGTTCAGGTCCTTTCGCTGCTTCACCGCCTCGAAGGGGTTGTTTTGAAAGAACAGCTGGTCCCCCACCTTGTCCAAGATCTCCTCTTTAGACTTGAAGTGGTGGTACACCGCGCCCTTGGTCAGCCCGCCCAGCTCATTCACAATGTCCTGGATGGTAGTCCTGTCATAGCCCTTCTCCAGAAAGAGCCGCTGGGCCGCCTCTAAAATGCGCTCCTCGGTGACCTCCGGGTATTTATTCCGCGCCATGGAAGCCTCCCTTTCCTATACATTCTTTTGGTATGTATTCATAGTACCAGAGGGAAGAGCCTCTGTCAAGGGGGAATTTTCTCCACCCAGTCCCCTTGCCGGGGAGAAAGGGGCTTGACAAGGGGCCCTTCCTGGTGTAAAATGCCAGCATAAAGACAAGGGCGTCTTTGAGCCAAGGCTCAGAGGCGCCTTTTTTCTGTCTTGAAAAATTGGAATGGGAAAAGCGTTGGAGAAAAGAAAAGTACCGGGAGCACCCCGTCCCCAGAGAGCGCGGGCAGGTGAAAGCCGCGCGGCGGGCCCCCGGGAAGAACCCTTTTCAAGCTGCAAGCTGAACGGGCCCGGCCCCAGTAGGTGCGCCGTCCCGCCCCGCGTTAGGGGGCAGAGCCTTGTCCGAGGCGGAAACGAGAAAAAATATAGGTGGCACCGCGAGCGCAGCACTTGCCCTATAGGATGCTGAATTCTTACTACTTGTTTGGAGGGATCTGTCATGTGTTCTATCATGGGCTATTGCGGCCGCGGCGCGGATCTGGCCGCTTTTCAGAAGGGGTTTGACCGGACTCTCTCAAGGGGGCCGGATGACAGCCGGATTGTGGATGTGGGCGGGGGCATACTGGCCTTCCACCGGCTGGCCATCATGGGGCTGTCCCCTTCGGGAATGCAGCCCTTTGAGCTGGGCGGCAGCTATGCGGTGTGCAACGGGGAGCTGTACGGCTTTGAGGCCATGCGGGCCGCCCTGGAAGAAAAGGGCTACGCCTTCCAAAGCGGCAGCGACTGCGAAATCCTTCTGCCCCTCTACCGGGAGTATGGCACGGCCCTGTTCTCCATGCTGGATGCGGAGTTCGCCTGCATCCTCTACGATGGACAGACCGGGGAGTTTATCGCCGCCCGGGACCCCATCGGCATCCGTCCCCTGTACTATGGCTACGACAAAAAGGGCGTCATCGTCTTTGCCAGCGAGCCCAAAAACCTGGTGGGCCTTTGCGGCAAGATCCTGCCCTTCCCGCCGGGCTGCTACTATCAAGGCGGCGCGTTCCACCGCTACCGGGACATCGCGGCAGTGGAACAGGTCTGCCGGGATGACCTGGACACCGCCTGCCGGAAGATCCACAACAAGCTGGTGGCCGGGGTGGAGAAGCGGCTGGTGGCGGACGCCAAGGTGGGCTTTCTGCTCTCCGGCGGGCTGGATTCCTCCCTGGTGTGCGCCATTGCGGCCCGGAAGAGCAAGGCGCCCATCCGCACCTTTGCCATTGGCATGCGGGCGGACGCCATCGACCTGAAGTACGCCCGCCAGGCGGCGGAATATATGGGCAGCGACCACACCGAGGTGTACATGACCCCGGAGGAGGTCATTGCCTCTTTGGAAAAGGTCATCCAGCTGCTGGGCACCTTTGATATCACCACCATTCGGGCCAGCATGGGCATGTACCTGGTGTGCAAGGCCATCCACGAGGGGACGGACATCCGGGTGCTGCTCACCGGGGAGATCTCCGACGAGCTGTTCGGCTACAAGTACACGGATTTCGCCCCCAGCGCCCAGGCCTTCCAGGAGGAGGCCCAAAAGCGGGTGCGGGAGCTCCACATGTACGATGTGCTCCGAGCGGACCGGTGCATCTCCGTCAACTCCTTGGAAGCCCGGGTGCCCTTTGGCGACCTGGACCTGGTGGAGTACGTCATGTCCCTGGACCCGGAGCGGAAGCGGAACCGGTACGGCAAGGGCAAGTACCTGCTGCGCCGGGCCTTCCAAGAGGGGGACTACCTGCCCCCCGAACTGCTCTGGCGGGAGAAGGCCGCTTTCTCCGATGCGGTGGGCCACTCCATGGTGGACTATTTGAAGGAGTACGCGGAGAGCAGGTACACGGACGGGGAGTTTGAGGCAGGCTGCCGCAAATACAGCCACGCCCGTCCCTTCACCAAGGAGTCCCTTTTGTACCGGGACATCTTTGAGAAGTATTACCCTGGCCAAGGGGAGATGGTCGTGGACTTCTGGATGCCAAACCGGGCGTGGGAGGGCTGCGATGTGGATGACCCCTCTGCCCGGGTGCTCTCCAACTACGGGGACAGCGGCAGATGAGGAGAGCTCCTGTTAAGAATTTCGTTTGTGTAAATCTTGCATAAAATTTTATATATCCAGGATTTTTACCGGAATTTTGAAAGAATGATGTATTAAAAATTCAAAATCCCGTTGACAAACGTCTGCTTTCGCGGTATCATACAGAAAGCAGACAAAGGCGTCTGATCCCGTGGGGATGTTGTATCCCGGCGGTGGTCAGGCGCCTTTTTGCATGCTGCGGGGCCTCCATGCAGGGGGCGCGCGGCGTGTGGCAAAAGGGCCCGACGGCGCCCAGGGGCTGGGCAGCGGCGGCCCGTGAGAAAGGCAGGTTATGAGCGATGCTGCGAGAAGGTCTGGACGGGGTGCGCATCCCTTCGGGGTGCGCTGTATCCGCCATCTTTTCCAAAAGCGGGGAGCGCCGCAGCGGGGAGGACATTATCAAGTCCATTGCCCTGATGCACGACCGCTCCAACGGCCTGGGCGGCGGCTTTGCCGCCTATGGCATCTACCCGGAGTACAAAAACCTCTACGCCCTCCATGTGTTTTACGAGGGGAAGGGCCCCAAGGATGTGTGCGAGGCGTTCATCAATGAGCACTTCGATGTGGTGAACCTCTCCAAGATCCCCACCCGCAAGACGCCGGCCATCAAGGACGAACCCCTGATCTGGCGCTATTTTGTAGAGCCCCTGCACACCAAGCTGGCCGAAAGCCAGCTGGATGAGGACACCTTTGTCTCCCGGTGCGTCATCCGGGTGAACTCCCAGATTGAAGGGGCGTATATCTTCTCCTCTGGCAAAGACATGGGTGTGTTCAAGGCGGTGGGGTATCCGGAGGATGTGGGAGAGTTCTACCGCTTAGAGGACTATAAGGGCTATTGCTGGACCGCCCATGGGCGGTATCCCACCAACACCCCGGGCTGGTGGGGCGGAGCCCACCCCTTTGCCCTTTTAGACCGCTCCGTGGTCCACAATGGGGAAATCTCCTCTTACGACGCCAACCGCCGCGCCATCGAAATGTACGGCTATGAGTGCGACCTGCTGACGGATACGGAGGTCATCACCTACATCATCGACTTTCTGGTGCGGCGCCGGGGCCTGACCTATGAGGAGGCCGCCAGCGTGATGGCCGCTCCTTTCTGGAGCACCATTGACCGGATGGACGGCAGGGAGAGGGCCCGCATGACCTACCTGCGCAGCGCCTTTGGCGGGATGCTGGTCACCGGGCCCTTCTCCATCATCGTGGGGTTCACGGGGGGCATCATGGCCCTGAACGACCGGCTGAAGCTGCGCAGCATGGTGGTGGGCGAACGGGGCAGCACCGTCTACATCGCCAGCGAGGAGAGCGCCATCCGGGTCATCCAGCCGCAGCTGGACACCCTGTATGCGCCCCGCGGCGGAGAGCCCGTGGTGTACCGCCTGGACGAAGCCGCGGCGGAACAGAGGAGGTGAGAGCATGGCGCTGAACATGATATATCCCGAATTTGAAGTGGTGCGGAACCCGGACCGGTGCATTGCCTGCCGGGTGTGCGAGCGCCAGTGTGCCAATGAGGTGCACCGCTATGACCCCGATCTCAAGAAAATGCTCGCGGACGAGAGCAAGTGCGTCAATTGCCACCGGTGCGTCACCCTGTGTCCCACCCGGGCGCTGAAGATTGTCAAGACCAGCCACACCTTCCGGGAGAACGGGAACTGGTCCGGCCAGGCCATCAACGAGGTGTACCGCCAGGCCCAAAGCGGCGGCGTGCTGCTCTCCTCCATGGGAAACCCCAAGGAGTACCCCGTTTACTGGGACAAAATGCTCATCAATGCCTCCCAGGTGACCAACCCCTCCATCGACCCCCTGCGGGAGCCCATGGAGACAAAGACCTTCCTGGGGCGCAAGCCCACTCACATCCACCGGGACGCCGAAGGGGACATTGTCCCCAGCCTGCCGCCCCAGCTGGAGCTGTCCACCCCCATCCTGTTTTCCGCCATGAGCTACGGCTCTATCAGCTACAACGCCCACGCCAGCCTGGCCCGGGCAGCGGAACAGCTGGGCATCTACTACAACACCGGCGAGGGCGGCCTCCATCAGGACTTTTACCAGTACGGGAAAAACACCATTGTGCAGGTGGCCTCTGGCCGGTTCGGCGTCCACAAGGACTATTTGAGCGCCGGGGCGGCCATTGAGATCAAAATGGGCCAGGGCGCCAAGCCCGGCATTGGCGGGCACCTGCCCGGCGCCAAGATTGTGGGGGATGTATCGAAAACCCGGATGATCCCTGAAGGCACCGACGCCATCTCGCCCGCGCCCCATCACGACATCTACTCCATCGAGGACCTGCGCCAGCTGGTGTTTTCCTTAAAAGAGGCTACCCACTATGAGAAGCCGGTCATCGTAAAAATTGCCGCGGTGCACAATGTGGCGGCCATCGCCTCGGGCATTGCCCGCAGCGGGGCGGACATCATCGCCATCGACGGCTTCCGGGGGGGCACCGGCGCAGCCCCCACCCGCATCCGGGACAACGTGGGCATCCCCATTGAGCTGGCCCTGGCCGCTGTGGACCAGCGGCTTCGGGACGAGGGGATCCGGGAGAACGTCTCCCTGGTGGTGGGGGGCTCCATCCGCTCCAGCTCCGACGCCCTGAAGGCCATCATGCTGGGGGCGGACGCGGTGTACATCGGCACGGCGGCCCTGCTGGCCCTGGGCTGCCACCTGTGCCGCAGCTGCCATGGGGGCAAGTGCAACTGGGGCATCGCCACCCAGCGGCCAGACCTGGTCAAGCGGCTGAATCCCAGCGTTGGCACAGAGCGCCTGGTGAACCTGGTGCATGCCTGGACCCACGAGATGAAGGAGATGATGGGCGGCATGGGCATCAATTCCATCGAAGCCCTGCGGGGCAACCGGCTGATGCTGCGGGGCGTGGGCCTCACCGACGCGGAGCTGCGCATCCTGGGCATCAAGCACGCCGGGGAATAAGGGGGGACTGCCATGAAACGCGTGTATGTAGAGGAGCAGTGGTGCCTGGGGTGCCATCTGTGCGAATATAACTGCGCTTTTGCCAATTCCGGCTTGGACAACATGGCGAAGGCCTTGAAGGACAAGGAGATCAGGCCCCGCATCCACATCGAGGACGGGGAGGATATCCACTTTGCCGTGTCCTGCCGCCATTGCCAGGACGCCATCTGCATGAAGAGCTGCATTGCCGGGGCCATTTCTAAAAAGGACGGCGTGGTCTGCATTGACAAAAACAAGTGCGTGGGATGTTACACCTGTGTGCTGGTGTGCCCCTACGGCGCCCTGCGCCCCTCCCCGGAGGGCCCCATGGAAAAGTGCGAGCTGTGCGTGAACAATTCCTGCGGGGAACCGGCCTGCGTGGCGGGCTGTCCCAACCGGGCCATCATCTTTGCGGAAAAGGAGGGGGCGTAAATGGAATACGTCATCATCGGCAATTCCACAGCGGCGGTAGGCTGCATCGAGGGCATCCGCTCCGTGGACCCAGAGGGCGCCATTACCGTGGTGGCCAGCGAGCCCTACCACACCTACTCCCGGCCGCTGATCTCCTATTTGCTGGAGGGGAAGACGGATGGGGAGCGGATGAAATACCGTCCGGATTCCTATTACAAAGAGATGGGTGTGAAAGCCAAACTGGGAATCAAGGCTGTGAAGCTGATGCCGGAAGAACACAAGGTGGTTCTGGAAGATGGGGAAGAGCTTCCCTACGGCAAGCTGCTGGTCGCCACGGGCTCTACCCCCTTTATCCCATCTTTTGAGGGCCTGGATACCGTGGAGAAGAAGTTCACCTTCCTGTCCCTGGATGACGCCAAGGCCCTGGAGGCTGCCCTGACCCCGGAGAGCCGGGTCCTCATCTTGGGGGCGGGGCTCATCGGCCTGAAATGCGCCGAGGGCATCGCCCGGCGGGTGAAGTCTATAGAGGTGGCGGACTTGGCCTCCCAGGTGCTGCCCAGCATCCTGGATGAAGCGGGCGCCAAACGGGTGCAGGCGTACTTGGAGGAACAGGGGCTCACGTTCCATCTGGGGGACACTGCCGTGAAGTTTCAGGGCAACACCGCCCACTTGAAAAGCGGCGGCACGGTGGACTTCGATGTGCTGGTGCTGGCGGTGGGGGTGCGGCCCAATGGTTCCCTGGTGAGGGAGGCTGGGGGCAAAGTGGATCGTGGCATCCTTACGGATGACACCGGCCTCACCTCCCTGCCGGATGTATACGCCGCTGGGGACTGCTGCGAAAGCTATGATATCACCAGCGGGGAACGCCGGGTGCTGGCCCTGCTGCCCAATGCCTACCTCCAGGGGGAGTGCGCCGGGAAGAATATGGCGGGGGAAAGCTTCCGCTTCACCAACGCCGTGCCCATGAACGCCATCGGTTTTTTTGGCCTGCACCTGATTACCGCAGGCAGTTACCGGGGCGAAAAGCTGGCTGCTCAGGATGGGGACAATTACAAGGCCTTCTTTGTGGAGAACGGGCTTTTGAAGGGGTTTATCCTGATCGGGGACTGCCTGGAGAACGCCGGGGTTTACACGGCGCTCATCCGGGAGCGGACGCCCCTTTCCACGGTGGACTTTGGCCTGCTGCGGGAAAAGCCCCAGTTTATGGCCTTTTCGGCCTCGAAGCGGCGGGAGCTGTTCGGGCGCTGAAGGGAAAATAGCATATCCCCGGGAGGCAGGGCCTTCAAAGGCGGGGAACCGGCGGCAAGCGGGCCGCCCTAAGAGAAAGGCGGGAGCATTGTTATGCAAGCACAACAGACAGAGTTTGCCATTGGCCAGCGGTATATCGGCGCGGGGGCAGGCAGCGGGGAGATCGCGGTTCATCAGGTGCCGGGCAACGCCTTGGGCGCCTATTTGGACGGGGCCTCCATCCAGGTTTACTGCAATGCCCAGGACGCCACCGGCGACACCATGAACGATGGCGAGATTGTCATACACGGCTCCAGTGGGGATGCCACCGGCTACGCCATGCGGGGCGGCGCCATCTATATTGAAAAGGACGCGGGCTACCGCTGCGGCATCCACATGAAGGAGTATGGCGCCAAGGTGCCCAGCATCGTCATTGGTGGGCGCTGCGGCAGCTTTTTGGGGGAATACCAGGCCGGGGGCGTGATTTTGGTGCTGGGCATCGGCTGGGAGGACCGCCCCCCTGTGGGGAACTTCTGCGGGACAGGCATGCACGGCGGGCGCATCTACCTGCGCACCACCCACCTGCCCCCCGACCTGCCGGCCCAGGTGGCGGCCTCAGAGGCGGGGGAGGAGGACCTGCGGCGCATCGAGCCCCTGATAAACGCTTACTGCGCCCATTTTGGCGCGGACAAGGGCAGCCTGCTGGCCTCCCATTACTATGTGCTGGCCCCCAATACAAGCAACCCCTACAAGCAGTTATATGTCAACAACTGAGCGGGGCTTCCCTCCCCGGCCGGTTTCGTGTATACTGAAGAAAACATCCTTTGGGAAAGGCGGCGGCGCCATGCGCTATTCAGAAGCGGATATCCAGGAATTTATCCATGACAACGATGTGAAGTTCATCAAATTTTCCTTCTGCGACGTATTTGGAAACCAGAAGATCATCTCGGTGCTGCCCTCGGTGCTGCCCCGGGCCTTCAGCCAGGGCATTGCGGTGGACGCCTCCCGCATTGAGGGCTTTTACAAGCGGGGGGACAGCGAGCTGTTCCTTTTTCCCGATACGGACACCATCTCCCTGCTGCCCTGGCGGCCCTCCCACGGGCGGGTGGCGCGGTTTTACTGCCACATCAAGGACCAGGAGGGCAGCCCCTTCGCCCAGGACGGCCGGAAAATCCTGCGGGACGCGGTGGCCTGGGCGAAGGACCGGGGGATTGAAGTGAATTTTGGCGCGGAGAACGACTTCTACCTGTTCCGCACCGATGAGGAAGGGGAACCCACGGACCTTCCCTTTGACAATGCGGGCTTTCTGGATGAGGCCCCCGAGGACCGGGGGGAGGACGTGCGCCGGGACATCTGCTTGACCTTGGAGGCCATGGGCATTGAGCCCCAGTACTCCCAGCACATCAGCGGGCCGGGGCAGAACCGCATCGACTTTGCCCCCGGCCCCGCCCTGGAGTGCGCGGACAATGTCATCACCTTCCGCTCCGTGGTGAAGATGATGGCCGTGCGAAACGGGCTGTGGGCCACCTTTTCCCCCAAGCCCATTCCCGATGCGGCGGGCAACGGATTCCGCGTTGCCATGCGGCCCATGCAGGGGCAGGTGGGCTGCTGCGACGCTTTTATGGCGGGCATCTTGAAGCGCTTTCCAGAGATGCAGGTGTTCTTCAATCCCCGGGAGGAATCCTTCGAGCGGCTGGGCACTTTTGGCGCGCCGGACAGCATCTCCTGGTCGGATACAGGCCGCATGAGCCTGCTGCGCCGCAAGCCGGGTGGCCGTATCGAGCTCTCCGCCGCGGACGGGGCCGCCAACCCGTACCTTTGCTTTGCCCTGCTCATCTACGCCGGGGCGGATGGGGTGGAACAGGGGCTCTCCCTGCCAGAAGCCCCCAGCGGAGAGCTGCTGCCGTCCTCTTTGGCGGCGGCCAGGGCCCTTTGCCGGGAGAGTGCCTTCCTCCGGGAGCTCCTCCCGCGGGAGATCCTCCGTGCTTACGCCGGCGTCTAAGGGCGGCGGGGACCAGGGACGCCGGGTGCTGGTGGCCGTTTCAGGGGAGAAGGGCCGGGCTCAGTGGGAGCGCCTCCTGCGGGAGGCGGGGTTCCAAGAGGTGGGCCTTGCCGCCAGCGGCGGCGAGGCCCGGCGGATGCTTCTCTCTGGCGGCTGGGACACCTTGGTGATCCACACGCCCCTGCCCGATGAATTTGGCCGCCAGCTGGCCATGGATGCCTCTCAGGAGGGCCCTGGTGTGCTGTTGGTGGTGAAGAGCGAACTGTGGGAGGAGGCCAGTGCCCAGGTCTCTTCTTTTGGGGTGCTCACCCTGGGCAGGCCCTTCTCCCGGGGAGCGCTGGCCCAGGCCCTGGGGCTTTTGGCGGCTTCTCAGGCGCGGCTGCGGGAATGTCAGCAGGAAAATGCCCGGCTGCGGCAAAAGCTGGAGGAGCTGCGGATTATCTCCCGGGCCAAGTGCCTTTTGGTGGAGTACCTCCATCTCAGTGAAGAGCAGGCCCATAAATACATGGAGCGCCAGGCCATGGAAGAGCGGAAGACCCGCCGGGCCGTGGCGGAGGAGGTCCTGCGGGAGTATGGCTGAGGCCGCCCTGCCGGGGGAAAGTTTCCCCACAGGGAGCAAAGTTTGTGGAAAACGAGATAGCAAAACACATCCGAAGGGAAAAAGCCCTCTGCAAGAGGGCTTTTTCCCTGGGCGGACTAGGACTGGGTGAAAGGATGGAAGCGCGCTATGATGGAAGGAAACCTTGGGAAGCTCCACGAGGAGTGCGCCGTGTTCGGCGTCAGCCTGCGGGAGGGCTGGGAGCGGGAAGAGGCCCCGGGCGTCTGCTACAATGGCCTGCTGGCCCTGCAGCACCGGGGCCAGGAGGGGGCAGGCATCGCCTGCGCCCGGGAGAACGCCCTGTACTGCCACAAAGACGTGGGCCTGGTGACAGAGGCGTTCCCGCCCCAGAAGATGGAGAAGCTGCCCCCTGCCCGGCAGGCGATCGGCCACACCCGTTACTCCACCACGGGGGGGAATACGGTGAAGAATGTGCAGCCCTTTGTCACAGAGTTCCTCACGGGCCGCATTGCCACGGCCCATAACGGCAATGTGGTCAATGCCAGGGAAATCCGGGAAAAGCTGAAGCCCTTTGGCTTGGACTTCTCCGCCACCAGCGACAGCGAGGTGGTCTCCTCCCTCATCGCCTACCGGGTGATGCGGTGCGGTGACCTGGTTACCGGCGTGAAGGAGGCCTGCAAGCTGCTGCGGGGTGCCTTTTCCCTGGTGGTGCTCTCCGGGGACGGCAAGCTGGCCGCTGTGCGGGACCCCAACGGCTATCGGCCCCTGTGCCTGGGAGAAAACGCCTCTGGCATGGCGGTGGCTTCGGAGAGCTGTGCCCTGGACAGCTGCGGCTTCTCCTTTGTACGGGATATCCGCCCCGGAGAGGTGGTCCTTATCGAGAATGGGAAGGTGACCCACAGCGAGCTCTGCCTGCGCTCGACCCAGCAGAGCCTGTGCGTGTTTGAGTATGTGTACTTCTCCCGGCCGGATTCCGTCATCGACGGCCTCAGTGTCTACGAGGCCCGGCTGAACATGGGACGCATGCTGGCCCGGGAGCACCCGGTGGAGGCGGACGTGGTCTGCGGCGTGCCGGACAGCGGCTTGGAGGCGGCCATGGGCTATTCCCTGGAAAGCGGCATCCCCATGGGCACCGCTTTTGTAAAGAACCGGTACATCGGCCGCAGCTTCATCTTCCCCACCCAGGCCCAGCGGGAGAACGCCGTCACCCTGAAGCTGAATCCCCTGCGGGCCGCGGTGGAGGGGAAGCGGGTGGTGCTGGTGGATGACTCCATCGTCCGGGGCACCACCTGCGCCCGCATCGTGGCATCTATGCGCCGGGCCGGCGCCAAGGAGGTGCACCTGCGCATCTCCTCCCCGCCCTTCCGCCACACCTGCCATTTCGGCACGGACATCGGCAGTGAGGAGAACCTGATCGCCAACTGCCTGACCATCCCGGAGATCCAGGCGCGCACCGGGGCGGACACCCTGGGCTACATCAGTGTGCAGGGCCTTTTAGAGGCCTGCCGCGGCAGCGGGCTGGACCTGTGCACCGGCTGCTTTACCGGCAGCTACGCCACAGAGGTGGAGGGCCCTGCCTGCCAAAAAGAAGCATTGGGCTGCTGAAGACCGCGCCCGCCTTTCTGATCCCCGGAAAGGCGGGCGCTTTTTGCTTTCAGGCGCGGCACAGCCGCCATAGGATGAGCCCAGAAATGGGAAAAGATTTTGAATTTTTTTGTGAAGAGGGTGCATGTTGCCCGTTCCTGTGGTATGATAGAAGCAGCTTTGGCCGCCCGTTCCATCCAGGCGGCCCTAGATTGAAACAGAAAGAAGGAATGCGCATGATGAAGCTCCACAAAGAAGGCGTTTATCTGGTGGAGGGCGCCCAGCTGGTGCCCGCTTCCCAGGCCCAGGGGCATCCGCGCCTGCAAAACGTGACTCCCCAGGCGGCCAAGAAGGCCACCATTGCCTACGGCATTTTACAGGCCCACAACCAGAGCGGTGACCCCAATGCCCTGCAAATCCGTTTTGACGCCCTGGCTTCCCACGATATCACCTATGTGGGCATCATCCAGACGGCCCGGGCCTCTGGCATGGAGAAGTTCCCCATGCCCTATGTGCTCACCTGCTGCCACAACTCCCTGTGCGCGGTGGGCGGCACCATCAACGAGGATGACCACATGTTCGGCCTCACCGCCGCCCAGAAGTACGGCGGCATCTATGTGCCCCCCCATGTGGCGGTCATCCACCAGTACATGCGGGAGATGCACGCCGGCTGCGGGAAGATGATCCTGGGCAGCGACAGCCACACCCGCTACGGCGCTTTGGGCACCATGGCCGTGGGCGAGGGCGGCGGCGAGCTGGACAAGCAGATCCTGGGCGACACCTGGGACAGCCCCTATCCGGAAGTGGTGGCCATCTACCTCACCGGCAGGCCCCAGCCCTGGGTGGGCCCCCACGATATCGCTCTGGCCATCTGCAAGGCCGTGTACGCCAACGGCTATGTGAAGAACAAGGTCATGGAGTTTGTGGGCCCCGGCGTGGCCTCTATGGACACGGACTACCGCAATGGCGTGGACGTGATGACCACCGAGACCACCTGCCTTACCTCCATCTGGCAGACCGACGGCGACACCAAAGCCTGGCTCACGGAGCACGGCCGCGGCAGTGACTACCGGGAGCTGAAGCCCGGGGAGGTGGCCTATTACGACGGCTGCGTGGAGATCGACCTCTCCCAGATCAAGCCCATGATCGCCCTGCCCTTCCACCCCTCTAACGCCTACACCATCGACGAGCTGAAGGAGAACCTCACCGACATCCTGCGGGAGACGGAGAAGGCCGCGGAGAAGGTCAGCCAGGGCCGGGCCCCCTACACCTTGCTGGACAAGGTAAAGGACGGCCAGCTCCAGGTGCAGCAGGGCGTCATCGGCGGCTGCGCCGGCGGCACCTTCACCAGCATTGCCCAGGCGGCCAATGTGCTGCGGGGCAAGTCCATCGGCGCCGGGGAGTTCACCCTGAACGTGTACCCCTCCTCCATCCCCGTGTACATGGAGCTGATGAAGAACGGCGCTCTGGCGGACCTGATGGCCGCCGGTTCCGTGGTGAAGACCGCCTTCTGCGGCCCCTGCTTCGGCGCGGGGGACACCCCCAACCACAACGGCCTGTCCATCCGCCACACCACCCGGAACTTCCCCAACCGGGAGGGCAGCAAGCCCGGCCAGGGACAGATGTCCGCCGTGGCTTTGATGGACGCCCGCTCCATCGCCGCCAGCGCGGCACGGGGCGGCCTGCTCACCAGCGCCGAGGAGTTCGCCGGGGCCTTCGCCGCGCCCCCGGCCTACCACTTTGACCCCGCTCCCTACCAGGCCCGGGTGTACCAGGGCTTTGGCAAGGCCCAGGAGGACGCCCCCCTGTTCTACGGCCCCAACATCAAGGACTGGCCCCAGCGCCCCGCCTTGGAGGAGAACATCCTGCTGAAGGTCTGCTCTAAAATCTTGGACGAGGTCACCACCACCGACGAGCTCATCCCCTCGGGGGAGACCTCCTCCTACCGCTCCAATCCCCTGGGCCTGGCGGAGTTCACCCTGTCCCGCCGGGACCCGGAGTATGTGGGCCGCGCCAAAGAGGTGGACGCCCTGGAGGCCGCCCGGGAGAAGGGGGAGGACGTTCTGAAGCTGGCCCCGGAGCTGGAGGGCGTGTTCGCCGCCATCCGCACCATCCCCGGCCAGGAGCAGGTGGACCCCCAGGCGGTGGAGATTGGCTCTGTGCTCTACGCCAATAAGCCCGGCGACGGCTCCGCACGGGAGCAGGCCGCCAGCTGCCAGCGGGTGCTGGGGGGCCTTGCCAACATCACCCAGGACTACGCCACCAAGCGCTACCGCTCCAACGTGATGAACTGGGGCATGCTGCCCTTCCATCTCCAGGGGGAGCCCACCGCCTTTGAGGTGGGGGACTACATCTATGTCCCCGGCATCCGCTCCGCCCTGGACGGCGATCTGTCCCACATCCCGGCCTATGTGCTCAGAGATGGCCGGGCGGTGGAGATCGCCCTCTACTGCAAGGACATGACCGAGAACGAGCGGGCCATTGTCAAGGCCGGGTGCCTCATCAACTTCAACCGGAACCGGAACAAGAATTGATTTTGGGAGGAACATTACAATGGCACGACTGTACTACCAGAGCCCCGACGCGGTGTGCGGGGACTTCATGCCCTTTGGCGAGGACGGCACTTTTTACCTGTTTTACCTGCGGGACCCCCGGGTGGGCGGCCGTTCCATGGGCAAGCCCTTCGGCTGGGACCTGCTGAAGACCAAGGACTTTGTCCACTATGAGGATTTGGGCAACGCCATCCCCCACGGCACGGATGAGGAGCAGGACCAGTATGTCTTTTCCGGCAGCGTCATCAAGGCTTTGGGCCAGTACCACGCTTTCTACACCGGCAACAACATGCTGTTCCCCCAGCAGGGCAAGCCCGGCCAGGTGCAGATGCACGCGGTCAGCGATGACCTGCTCCACTGGACCAAGACTGATGAGGACTTGGATTTAATGGCCCAGCCCGGCTACGACCCCGATGACTGGCGGGACCCCTTCCTGCTGTGGGATGAGGAGCGCCAGGAGTACCGGATGTTCCTGGGCGCCCGGAAGGCGGGCCCCAAGACCCAGCAGACCGGCCGCACTGTGTGGTACACCTCCAAGGACCTGAAGACCTGGGAGTTCCAGGGGGACTTCTGGGCCCCGGACCTGTACACCATGCACGAGATGCCCGACGTGTTCTACATGGACGGCTGGTGGTATCACATCATCACCGAGTACAGCCACCGCAGCAAGATGGTCTACCGCATGAGCAAGAGCCTCCAGGGCCCCTGGCTCACCCCCAAGGATGACGCTTTCGACGGCCGGGCCTATTACGCGGCCCGCACCTTTGCCATGGACGGCAAGCATTACCTCTTCGGCTGGGTGCCCACCAAAGAGGGGGACACGGACAAGGGCCTGTTCCAGTGGGGCGGCGCCTGCGTGCCCCACCAGCTCTACCAGCGGGAGGACGGCACCTTGGGCTGCGCCATGCCGGACACCGTCCGGGCCGCCTTCGCGGAAGGGGAGAACTTGGAAGACGTGGCGCTGGCTGCTGCTGCCTCCCGCCAGGAGAAGGTTCTGCGGGAGGACGGCGGGGACTTCTTCAAGCTGGAGCTGGATGTGAGCTTCCAGGAGGGGACGTCCACCTTCGGCCTGCGGTTCTACGGAAACCAGGAGACCGGGGAGAGCTACCAGTACCTGTTCCATGTGGGGGAAAACCGGGTGGTCTTCGAGAAGAGCCCCAACTGGCCCTGGCCGGATGAGCAGAACATCGGCCAGGAGCGGCCCATCCATTTGGAGCCCGGGAAGATCTACCATGTGGACCTGATCGTGGACGGCACCATCGCCACCCTGTATGTGGACGGCGTGGCCCTGAACGCCCGGGCCTACCGGAAGTTCGGCACGGCGGTCAGCGCCTTTGCCACGGACGGGACCGTGGAGCTGAAAAACATCACCCTCTCCCGGGATCTGAAGTAAAAATAGCACATTTCTCTATCGCGAAAGGTCCGGCCCCGCAGAAGGTATGCCTGCGGAGCCGGGCCTTTTTTGTATTTAGAAAACCACTCGCTAGGCGAGTGGTTCCAGAAAAGGCTTCTGCCGGAGGATGTACAAAGAAAAACTCCCTTTGCTAGAATAGGAGTGCGGTCTGGCAACTGCACAAAGAAGCAAAGGGAGGCCATTCGAGATGAACGACATCAATAGTTTATCGCATACAAGATGGAATTGCAAATATCATATCGTGTTACCGATAGTAATCTCAATCACACAGGGATTTACCTCTATTCCAAAGGCAAAATCATGATTCATTTGACCTTTGACTATAAAACCGATGAAAAATGCACCACACCGGGCCAATATTTGAAGTATCACCGGACATTCCAGGGCTTCACCACAAGGGAACTGGCGGAAAAGGTTGGTATTGTGCCCGCGACATTGGTTCTGTATGAAAATGACCGGCACCCCATCAAGCACAGCACAGCGGTAGCACTTGCAAATGCGCTGGGGATTGACCGCAACAGGCTTCTGGACAAATATACCGCCTTTGTAGATTACCCGTATTCCTCTCTTTTGAAAAAGGTACGGCAGGAACTTTCCCTAACTCAAATGCAAATGGCTGAGGTAATTGGAATAGGCCAAACGTCTTATTCTGGCTGGGAAAGGGAAATCCGCGTTCCGCGCCGTAAAGAGTATGAAAAAATCCTTGCCGCACTGAAAAAGCTAAAGGTAAATGTGGATACATACCTTTGCCATCCAGCTTCTACCTAATTGAAAATCGCACATTTGCGGCACTATTTCCTTACATATATAATAGAAGCACAAAGGAGGAGTGTCAAATGAGAAAGCGGAAATTAAAGATATTTCTTACCCCTACGGAAAACAGTATCGTCATCCAGAGCCTCAACCACCTGCGTAACGCCCTGCTCCGGGAAAACAGGGACACCGGCTGCCTGGATGAACTTCTGCTCAAAGTGATGTGCGCCCCGGTGAAGAAGATGTAAAATTACATATCGCTGCTTAATGAGCCGCTTATTCTTTTCAGAAAGAGTAAGCGGCTTTTTTCATGCCCATCTTTCGGATTTTCCGCGTACATAGCCGTCCGTCTTGCCAACGGGCGGCTAAATCTATGAAGAAGGAGGACATGAAAATGCCGGAACAAAGAAGCCGCCCCAGGGATAGCCGCGTGATCGCGCTGGCCAACCAGAAAGGCGGCACAGGCAAAACCACCACGACGGTGAACCTGGGCATTGGCCTGGCGCGTCTGGGGAAAAAAGTTCTGCTCATTGACGCAGACCCCCAGGGCGACCTTACCACCTGCCTGGGCTGGCAAGACCAGGACAGCTTACAGACCACCCTCGCTACCGTCATGGGAAAGATCATCCGCGACGAGCTTTTTACCGCAGACGAGGGTATTTTACACCACAGCGAAGGCGTAGACCTCATGCCTGCCAACATTGAATTGTCAGATTTAGAGGCCACCCTTGTCAACGCCATGAGCCGGGAGATCACTTTACGCACCTATGTCAACGAAGCAAAGAAAAATTACGACGTAGTGCTCATCGACTGTATGCCGTCCCTGGGTATGATTACGATCAACGCCCTGGCTGCGGCGGACAGCGTGATTATCCCGGTGCAGGCCCACTACCTGCCCGCCAAAGGCATGACCCAGCTTATCAAAAATATCGCAAGGGTAAAAAAGCGGATTAACCCGGCCCTGAAGGTGGACGGGGTGCTGCTCACTTTGGTAGACGGACGTACCAATCTGGCCCGCCAGACGGCGGAAATCCTGCGGCAGACATACGGGAGCGTATTAAAAATCTATCGTTCCGAGATTCCCGTAGCCATCAAAGCCGCAGAGACCAGCGCAGCAGGCAAGAGTATTTACGCCTACGACAACGGAAGCAAAGCGGCCCAGGCTTACGCGGAGTTTTCAAAGGAGGTGTTGGCGGATGGCGAGAAACAGCGCGCTAAACTTCAATCTTCCCTCAGCCGATGATTTGTTTTCCACGGAGGAAGAACGGGCTGAGGCAAGGCTTGAAAAAGTCGTCAACCTTTCTCCTGCGGAGATCAGCGACTTTCTCAATCACCCCTTTAAGGTGCGGATGGACGCGGCCATGCAGGAAATGACGGAGAGCGTGAAGCAGTACGGTGTTTTGGTTCCTACCCTGGTACGACCCAAATCGGAGGGCGGCTATGAGATGGTGGCCGGACACCGCAGGAAAAAAGCGGCGGATTTGGCGGGGCTTGCGGAAATCCCCTGTATTGTGCGGCAGCTCACCGATGATGAAGCTACGATTATCATGGTGGATTCCAACTTGCAGCGTGAGCAGATCCTGCCCTCGGAGAAGGCGTTTGCCTACAAAATGAAGCTGGACGCGATGAAACGGCAGGCTGGTCGGCCAAGAAAAGATAATTCGGCCCCACTGGGGCCGAATTTAATCGGGACGCGCTCTAATTTGGAATTAGCCGCAGAAAGCCCGGACAGTAAAACACAAATCCAGCGATATATCCGTCTTACCCACCTTATCCCGGAAATCCTGGAGCTGGTAGATAACTCGGTACTCAAAGACCCGGCTATGCTCCAGATTGCCATGCGCCCAGCGGTGGAGCTGTCTTACCTGCGAAAAGAAGAACAGGCCGACTTATTCGCTATCATGGACGAGATGGACTGTACCCCGTCCCACGCCCAGGCCATCAAAATGCGCCAGATGTCCGAAGCCAAGACCGGCGATGAACGGCTGGCCAAAGACGCCCTTGTTTCCATTATGAAGGAGGAAAAGCCCAATCAAAAAGAACAGTTCAAAATCCCAAAGGAA